>OKVK01000176.1_pt1 | contig 48714 bp, 70 predicted proteins | sample 1604771 | NCBI WGS metagenome assembly OKVK01 (sample SAMN01760906, study PRJEB22395) | human gut metagenome | reverse complement strand
CAGCCTCAGCTTCAGTAGCTGCACCGAATGCCTGCTTGCAAGCTTCAACCAGGTCAGCCTTCTTAGTAGACTTAGCAAGCTTTCTCTTACCAGCCTTACCAAGGATGTCCCAAAGCTGTTTAGCGCTCATGGACTCATCCCACTGAGCAGTTGCCTCAGTTGCATCCTCACCTGCATCTTCGGTAGTAGCTTCAGCTTCAGTGTTCTCAGCATCCTCATCATCAGAACCAGATTCAGTGATGCCAGCCTTAATAGCTGTATTCACCTTGTTTGCAGTGAGGTAATCAGGCATGTAACCCATAAGGTCAACAAACTCCTCACCAGCCTTAGCAGTAACAACTGCAATCTTGTGTGCCAGAACCGGATAACGTCTACCGATGTCGGTAATTGCCTCCAGGTCAGTTCCTTTTGCGATAATCTTAACCGCTTCATTGAAAGTGTAATTCTTTGCCATTTTTGATTTCTCCTTTACATGTTTTGATTTTTGATTGATGTTTTCTCCTGAACTCAGGACTTACTTTCAAGTTGTGGAAGTAGGATTGAGGTTTCCTAACCTCCACCTCTTGAATATATTATACCAGGTTACTTACCATTTGTACATAAGCTTTTTGAAAGTTTTTGAAAATATTTTGAACTTTTTACTCGTCCCATGCATCTGAATCTTCGGAATTTTCCTCAGAAATTTTGATTGCAAGATTTACTGCATCTCTAAGGTTATACAATCCATGAATATCTTCAACATGGAATGCACCTTTCATGAATACCGAAGTAGTCTTGTCGTTTTCCTTGGCCTCAAGCTGCTGAGCAATTGTGAAGCCACCTTTGGAACAATTGGAAATAACAATGTTCCTCGAATCAGTTACCTTAGCTCTGGAAAGCTCATGGTACTCAATCTTACTCTTCGCCATCTTCAATGTCCTCCATTTCGTCTGTTTCGATTTCAGCCTCCATAAGAACAACAAACTCTTTGTTTTCGTCAGAGTTCAAAGGAAGCAAATTCAGATTGTCCATTTCGATGTAGTCATTAAGACCATTGAACTTGATTGTGGATTCACCATCACCATCGATGACAATCTGCTTTACCCTGAAGAATCCAAGCTTCATAGGACTACCACCAGGGATTTTAGCTTTGATACTCACATCATTGTTGAGCATCTGCATAAGCTGAATTGTATTGGAAAGCTCAGAATACTGAGCCTTAAGTGTGAAGTTAACTGAACCATTAGCTGATAAGCTATGGCCACCGTATTTCACTACCTCTTTGACCTTTACTTTCATGTCGCTGACCTCTTTTCTTTTTTGAATCGTTTCTCATTTTCTTCGTTGAATTGTTTACGTGCTCTTGAGCTTGATTTGATTGTCCTACCACCAACAGTAGTCATATCTTCATGCTCGCTTAAATCAACACCTATAAATGCATTTGCGCTGGTGTATTCTCCTGTCTCGATATATTGAGCTGCTTCACAAAGCATGTCTGGCTTAACCAACAGGTAAACCTCATTGGACTGCAGAAATTGAATCGCAAACACAGGTAGTTTGTGAGCAACAGCTGCATTGTAGCTCAATGTATCTAAGTCCTTTTTATGTATTCTAATACTCTCGGCATCAGTTGATTTTAACTGACAAATAACTTCTTCTGATTGACCATCTTCCTTTTCAACCCAACCGGAACCTGAGTTCTTTGTAGGTTTCAAGCCAAGGGATTCCATTACCTCTGCTTCATTCTTTCTATAGAACTTACCTGACCTCTTCATGCTTACATACCCTTTAACACATCACCAAGCATAAAGTCGTATTCAGACTTGGTTTGTATCTCTTCCTTAAGATATAGCTGAAAGTATTTGAGACCAGTTGCTGTAATCAGCTCAAGTGGCAGGTTTGACTTAGGCATGATATACCCGAATGTGTATACCTGACTATCAGCATCTCGTGTTCTGTCTAACACAATACGCATTTGCCATTCATTCTCTTCCTGACCTCTTGCGAAGTTCGCTCTGAACTTTGGTTTCCCTTTATCGTCTTTCAGAATGTAGCTAAACTCTGAGCAAATCTTACCACTGTAAACTCGATTATCTAAATCCTTTAGTGTTAGCATTTAGTGCCCTCCTTCTTTGTTCCATTGTGGTCGAATCCTTCCATTGCTTGTACACATGAGATGCGATGTTTGTCAGATACTCACGATCGTATTTAGTCAGCCTTGACGGAATGTCAAAGCCTGTACTTCCATCAAAGTCATACATTGCATAGTAGTATGTTGAACGCCTGAACTCTGCAGGGTCACATGTTCTTTGCAACTCAACCAATTGATGGGATATACCGTCGTAATACTGGTCAGACACACAACTCTCATTTTGTTCGTAATACATAATGCTGTATACGATTATGCGCCTTTGCAAATAACTAATCTTAGTTGAATCAGACCAGTAGATGCAAGGCATCTTACTGAAGTCTATCATTTATACTCACCTCCAGAACGGAGGCCGATTTTAGTTTTACGCTTACGAATGATTGCCATGTCTTGCTGTGATTTTACTCGGCCATTCTTCATGACCTCTGCACTCAAGCACTTACTGAATATCTTTTCGTTACACACATCACATATTGTGAAGATGTTACCACCAATGCATAAGTCAAACATATTCAGAACTTCTTTTTGGCTTTCACCACATTCACAGCAGATTGCATCGGGCTTGGTATTGTTTCGCATCTTAATCAACGTCTTCCCCTCCTTCCACAACCGCAGCTATGAACAATCTCACTTGTAAGCTGTCCTCTCTGCACTATCTTAATTGTTCCACACTCACAATGTACTCTGTAATAGTGACGCATTCTGTCACCACCATGAGTTGCATCGTAATGATGTCCTGCATAACTTATGACTTCAAGCTTACCTAAGCGCTTGCCGATGATGTCGTTGACATTTATCAGCACTTTTCCTTTTTGTTTTCTTGCCATGTTGCTTCCTCCTATTCTGGCTTTTGCATCTTAGCATAGCCAAGCAAAATACTGTCACCGTATGGAGCAGTTATCGGCACAAGCAAGTTTCCTTCACCATCATCAATTGCATCAGTCAATCTGTAGATGTTACCTGTGTTCGGGTCCATGTAATCCATTGCCATACCGTATTCCTTTGCGATTTGTTCTAATGTTGCCATCTGACATCCTCCTTTACTTAAAAGCCAGAGGCCGCATTAAGCGGCCAACTGGATTTTTCTCAGTGCATTGTGGTACTTGGTGCTTCCGTTTGGATTGAATGTATTGATTGTGTCCTTGTCCAATCCCTTAACAATGCTAATCTTCATTGCCATTTCTAAGTTCATGCCCTTAGCTTCAAGCTTGGTAATCATTGTCATACATCTGTAAGAGAATGTAGCTCTGATTCCTTTGCTCTCAGCTTCCTTACGCATCTGGTGGATGAACTCAACCAGTTCTGCATTGTTGTGAGTGATTGCCATTTCAATCTTCAAACAGTAATCAAACTCGATGATTGCGAATCTATCAAGTGTTGCCTGGTCCAGAACCATACGGCCTGTGTACATGTCATCTGCACCGTTTCCTACGGTATTACCAGCAGCTACGAAGTGCACATGGTCAAAATCAACTCGACCGTTAGGGAACTCAAAGTAACCATTAGCAATTGCTGCATTAAGAAGAACCAGAACTTCAGGGATTGAAGCATCCATTTCGTCAAGGAAGAAGATGCATTCATTTTCATCTGTGCAAGCTTTGTAGAACTCTGTTTCGTGGAAGTCACCACCTGCATCGATGAATCCTGTGAGTTTGTATTCCTGCTGAACTGAATTACTGAAGTAGAAGTTCCAACCAAGTTCCTTTGCAATCTGTTCAACTGTGTGATTCTTACTTTCACAACAAATTGCTTTGAAGGATAACCAGCAGTCGTACCAAGCACGATGTTCAAATTGCATCTGTAACCCTGGGCTTCAAGCTTTTTGACAATCTGCATTGCCTTGATGCTCTCTTCGATTATTTGGTCTGCACTTACACCACCATTGTAGTCGATTGATTTGTTCAGGGTAATGACTTTCTGCTTTACAGGTGTCATTTTCTTTGTGACCATGTTGTTTGGTACACCTTGCAGATACAATGGAACGATTGCTTGATAACCTGCAACACCAAGAACGTTTTTAGGCTTCATTGTCGGCTCTGTTTTGCTCTCAATTACCTTAAGCTTCTGAACCAACTTGGTTGCCATATCTGACCAGCCATTCTTAAACAATTCAACTGCCTCACTAAAATCTCTCGTTTTTGTGAAGTAGTAGTCACCATCAACACTGGAATGCTTAGCCCAACAGAATGCATCGTTGAATGGTGTGTGAATCAGATACTCGTAAAATTCATGTAAGCTGTCATACTCAACAACTTCAGTTTTGTCTGTGATTTGATTTGCTCTCATCTTCGTTTCCTCCTCTAAGGATTTATGTGCTATACCTTAACCACTGTAATTATTATACCACAAGGATTTTGATTTGTACATACCCTGTGTAAAAATATTTTAGTTAGTTTATAAAGAAAGAAATATATAAAGAAAGAAATAGCTACCTACGACGTTTGTCTTTACGAGGCCTATGCATACATGCTAGCATCTCAAAGTCGCTTGGGTAGATTGTGTAAGCCTGGTCTTTACGAGCTTTGGCCTTTTCCTCTTCCCATTTAGCTTTCTCTGCTTTGTACTGCTCACACTTAGCATGACATCCTGGGTACCTTGTTGGAGGCACACAATCTTTACAGCGTTTGATTGCCATACTACTTTTCCTCCTGAAGCTTGTCTTGGTCACCTATAAACCCAAACATAGCTATTCCTGCACTATCTGCAGCATCGTTGTTGTACATATATTTCTTTCCCTGGCGTATGAATGTGCCTTTGGTCTTTCTACCCTCTATTGGTATGAGAATGCTTTCTTCCCACCCCTGCTTTAGTAGCCATCTGACTGTAGGCCATTTCTCTTCTGGAACTCCAAACTTATTTGGCATGGGTTTACTGGTCCCTATTACTTGAGCTTTCCAGCACCTTGTATCTACACTATAGACTGGGACACAATACTCATGACATTTGTCTACTATGATGCTGTTTAGGGCACCAATGGACTTTATGTAATCGATATTGAGAAAACCTTGAGAACGAAGCCTGATTCTTTCTATGATACAAACGACTTCTCTGGCTTTTGGACAAACTGCCTTAAGGAGACCATCAAGCGTATTTGCTAATGCCCTCCTCTTATCACTATTCGTTTTGTAGCTATCTAGCTGAAGACTTCGTACTTTTACAAGCTTCCTATCTGCTGCAATACTAATACCAGTATTGTTATATGATTGGTCTATGCCTATGATAACCTTCTGATATTTATAATGCTGCTTACATTGCTTATCCTCACAATCTAAACAATCCAGATAGACAGCTGTACCCAGTAAAGGGCAAGGTCTACCCATATCAATTCCTCCTTTTATTTTGATATTATTCCAGGGATTCCAGAATCATCCAGAATGAACTTTATTTATAAGGTATGGATTTATATACCTTTATTTATTTGAATCAATCTGGATAATCCTGGGACCTTCTGGGAATACTTTAATTATAAACCATATTTCTTCTTTATGTCCTCTTCAGACACAAGCTGCATGGTGAATCTGTCAGCAGCATGACGTTTACACTTATATGCCTGACCATTATTAAGCCATACCAAAATAGAAGTATGACCCCAAGGTCTGTAGTCAACTACCATAGCTGCATGTTCAGGACTCCAATTACAGAAGTCTCTATAGATTTCATCATAAGTAAGATTATTTTCCTGAGCTTCCATAACCTGAGTTACCCCTTTCATACTCGTCAAACTTTTCTACCTTAACAAGCTCTGGAGTAGAGATAGGAAGAAAAACAATCTGAACGAATTTGTCACCTGCTTTGAATGTGTAGTCTTCATCACTAAAATTATAAAGACGTGCTTTAATACTTCCAGTGAATCCTGAATCAATAACACCTCCACCACAGAAAACCTGTTTCATTACATTCAGACCTGACTTACTCTCAAGCTTGCCAAACCAGCCTTCAGGGATTTCAAAATGAATACCAAGGTCTGCAATAGCAGAACCATGAGCTGGAATAGTAACATCAACTGGAGTTCTCAAATCAAGACCGGCATCAAGAGAATGAGCCCTAACGGGCTCAAACTCATGGTCAACAATATAATTCATCTTTTCGATTCTCTTAATCTTCATCAATTCGTACCTTTCCTTTTCCTATATTCCAACAAGCTTCACGCATAAAGCATTCTTTACAGCGTTTGCATGTAGGACTGTTTGCATCCTTTGGCCTACCAACCATCTTGTGCTCTTCAAACACACGGTCATAATTGAACATGATAGATTCTGCTCTACCAGCAAAAGGCTCAATTTTGGTTGGGTCATAGTCATACACCTCAAGCTTGAAGTCCTGAGTATTTTTGTCCTCAGAAAGTACAAAGCCTTTGGTATAGTCTTTACCATTCCACTTACCAGATTCCTTTGCCTTTTTGATACACAAATGCATGTACCACTGACATTGCTTCCAAGCCGAAGGATGATGTGTCATCTTCTGAAACTGGTATGTATTGACTGACTTAATCTCACCAATCATTCTTCCTTCAAAGAACTCAGGAATCAAACAGTCAATATCTGGTGTGTAGCTTAGCATATAGTCATCACAGAATCTTGTGTAGTCCATATCCTTTGCTTTACCATAACCAGCTCTAATCAGAAGTCTTTGCCACTTCTCATGAATTGCATTACCTTGCTCAAAGATACGCATAAGACCAACAGGAGTTTGTTGACCTTGAAGCTGCTTGTAAATCAGACTGAGAACTTGAGCTCTTAAACAGAAGTCCTTTTCACCAACTAACATTGCTGATGCATGAAGACCAACACGCTCCTGAGATTCAAGACCTCTTGTCATAACCTGCTTTACGAACTTGGTTTCCTCTTCAATGTTCTTATCAAGGTAGAACATAGCATTGAAGATTTTCTCAAGTGCAGCAGCATCAGTACTCTGAATCTTTGTTTTGTTTCCTTGAGCTTCTCTCTTTATGTTATCAACAAGACCCATTGTCATCTCACCTCCTTTGGCGGGTTTAATTCATTATAGAACATATATTGCTGAATGATTCCTTCATATCCCTTAAAGTCATCAAGATACCACTCAGCAAATGTCTCATAATCACAATCATACTCACGTTCCAGAATCTGCTCAATATGAGTATCAATCGGAAATACTTGAGTGTGATGTAAACCATAAAGACAAATACAATCAGCAACCTTTGGACCAATCCCATTAAATTGCATCAGATATTCCTTTGCATCCTCATAGGACATTTGACTAAGCTCATATAAGTCCAACCAACCATCAACAATATCCTGACACAATCCAATTATGATGTCCTTTCGGTAACCAAGTTTGCATTGGTCAAGCTTATCCTGATTTTCCAAGATTGATTGAGGTGTAGGGAACTCATACCAAGTAATTCGTCCAGCCTCTCTCATAGATTGCTTATGTTCTATGCCACAAACTTTGCTTATAGATTCAACCATAGCTTTGATTCGTGGAATGTTCGTTGCCGTAGCCAAAGCGAAAGTGATAATCATCTCAAATAAATCTTGCCGAAGTATTCTTACACCACTTCCACGATTTGCACATATTTTCATGTACTCATCAATTCGCTTTACTGAATAATTGATTGCCAGATAATCAGTGTTCATATCGAAGTAATAGAACCATATATCGTAGAACTGCTCATCTGTACAACTCATTATCAGCCTTTCCTTTTGTTGCTCAATCTTAAGAGCTTGATTTCCAAAAGGAATAACGTATTTTGAATCCCTTAGCTTTATCCAACTGAACACTTGACCGGATTCGTATATCTGGTCCAAATTTATGTATGGCACTTCTATTACAAACATACATCTCCACTCCTATTTACTACACGAACGATACCTGCATTCTTAAGCATTCGTGAGCAGATACCACAAGGAACGGGATTCTTATCCTCATGGAAGTCAATGATTTCTTCTTCCCACACTGCAGATTTTTCTTCGTTCAGTCCATATTCTTCACAAGCCAGATAGACTGTTGCACCAATCAATCGTTCACGACTTGTAGCAATCAATGCATTTTGTTCAGCATGAACACTATCACAACTTTCATAGTTTGAATATCTCTCAGCGTTTGCTCTTTTACATGTGCCCCTGTCACAACAGTTTTCTTCACCCCTTGGGCTACCATTGTAACCAGTAGCAATGATGATGTCATCCTTTACAATAACACAACCATAATGACGTTTGAGACATGTGCTTCGTTTGGAAACTGCAAGGGCAATGCCAAGATAATACTCGTCCTTTGTTATTCTTGCCATAAGTTCCCCCCCTTAATTTCCTTTGCCTTTGTGAGATACCAATCGGCTTTCTTCATATCCTCTTCAAAGTTTCCTTTGTATGGGGCTCTGTTCTTATACTTCCAAGCATTGCAAATGCAGAAGTGGTAAACAGCTTCAGGACCAAAAGCAATCATCATTTCATCAATCGACTCAAACTTATTCTGAGTATAATGTGAGGGATGATTGACAGGGTCATGACTCGGATTCACATTCTTCATCGTCATTCACCTCCTCTGCAAAACAAACATCAATGAAAGTTCTCTTTCGTTCCTGAGCAATTATTTGACAACCACATGCAGGACAATCAAATGTGTCGTACAAGTTTCCTTCAACATGCTTAAAGACTGTAGAAACTCCAGATTCGCCATTGTCCCTTGTGATGTAATGCTTATCGATAACAGGTGTAAACTCACACCCGCAAACTTTACACTTAATCATATTAGTCGTCCTCCTCTTCTAAGAACTCTTTCGGAATGCGCTTACCAAATTGCTGAGCTCTTTGCGCCATGATTTCTTTTCTGATTGACTGAACATCATCAAAGCTCACAAAGCCTCTGTCGAAGAATAATGGTATTTCGCATTCACCCATTGGGTTGCTTACCTTTGACTTGACCACTTTGCACTTCATAATCAAGCCAATCTTCTCTGTTGTAGCTGAATTGCATGGATTCTTATTCGGAATCTCAATCCAAGCTTTTCTTGCTACCTGAATACGTAATGAGCATGCATGCTTAAGTTTACGTCCTCCAGGTGTATCTGTCTTTTCACCAAACAGCATTGCATTCATCTTGTCTCTTACCTGATTGATGAAGATTAGTGTTGTTCCTGTCACCTCAATGATTTCCTCGATTGTAGGTAAGTACTTATTCATTAGCCTTGCTGTACCACCGATTCGCTGTTCTTCAATCGAATCCTTTTCAGCAGACTTAAGAACCTTTTCAGCATCTTCCTTTGGTACCATGCTTGGCACACTATCAATACCAATAAGAGGGATTCCTGCTTTTGCAAACTGAATTGTTTTATTGAATGCATCTTCACCATACTTAGCACGATAAATCAGCATTTGCTTTGGTCTGTTTCCAAAGACCTTTGCACGTTCTGCATCAAATGTTCCTTCAATAGGAATATCCAAACACATAGGATGAAGTCCACACAAATGATACAGTAAAGTTGTTTTGCCTGAGCTTTCAGGACCAAAGATTTCAACCACTCGTCCTTCAGGCATTCCACCACCAATGATTGCATCAAGGTCCTCAATACCAGTTGACCAACGATTGATTTTAAGGTTAGCGTGTTTTGAGCCGATTGAATATACGGCACCTTCGCCTTCCTTTTTATTGATGTCGTTACAAAGCTTTATAATAGCTTCTTTGTTTGTTTTTGCCATGTCGGCTACCTCCTTGAATTACTTGGATAGGCGGCCAACCTGTGACCGCCCTCCATTTTCATTCTCATCTGTAGAATTTACTTTTTGCCAAAACCAATGATTGCGACACCACCGATGTCGTCATGAGTATCAGCAAATGCGGCAATCACTGCCAACTTATCCTCAGGCTCAATCATATCATCCTCGGCCTGAAGGAATTTCTTAAGGTCTTCCTCTGAAGCATCTTTGACAAGAGTGTGAATCGAGTCGATGAACTCATGAGCGGCTTCATCTGCCATCTTACTTGCCTGGTCCATCTTGATTTCCATAATCTTCTTGTTCTCTTTGAATTTGTTCAACATATTTGTTTCCTCCATTTTAATTTAGTAGGTATGTACAACCTCTGATTATATTATACCATATTGACCAAAGGTTGTGCACCCCTAATTTTAACTTTATTGATTTGATTTCGCATACAACGTGCTGTTGTATTTAGTTACACGATTGATGTAAGTTCGTTTATTGAACTCCAAAGCACCTTGCTCTTTCAGAATCTGAATAACTCTCGATGTAACAGTCCTTGATTTGCATCTATCGTAGAAGTCATCGAAGCTTGTAAACACACCATGAGCTTTTCGTTCCTCTTCAATTGCTGTAGCTGCCTTTTCACCGATTCCTTTGATTGAGCTTAATCCTTCCTGAATCACCACTTCACCTTCGACCTTTCGAAGTGTGTAATCAGCCGAGTAGTTAACATGTGGCAAGAACAACACTGCATTATCACGAACAGCATTCTCTTTGAACTTGGCCATCTTAGCTTCATCACCACTATACTTCATCTTCACATACCAGAACTCTGTAGGATAGTAGATTTTGTAGTACATTTCCTCGACTGAGATTAAGCTATATCCTGTAGCATGTCCTTTATTGAATGCATAGTTGAAGAACTTATCAAAGATTTCGAATGCCTGTTCTTTGGTCATTCCATGTTTCTTTGCACCGGCCTCAAACTTCTTTACGAAATTGTCATAGTTCTCTTCAAAGTTTCTGATTGCCTTTTCAGTACCACCACGTTGCATCTTCAAAATCTTATCAGCTTCCGGCCATTCCAATCCACCAATGTTAACTGCAATAGCTTGTACCTGTTCCTGATATACCACACAACCATAAGTTTTCTCAAGATATTTTGAGTATGGCAAACTCGTATCAATATGAGCTTGGTCAACCTTATTGGCTGCATATACTTCAGGCATCTTTAAGCTTAATGGTCCAGGTCTGTTCATAGCTGATGCAGCAATCACGTCTTCGAAACAATCACATTGCATTACTCTCAACATTTCCTGAACCGATTTCTTTTCAAACTGGAATACACCATCACAATTGCCTTCACCAAAAGCTTTCATGATTTGCTCATCGTTTACCCAGTCTTCATCAAACTCATCATGACCTGTAAGCTGTCTAAGCTCACCAATGCTTGACATTGTTGTCAGACCAAGAATATCGAACTTGATAACCTTAATCTTTTCCATATCATTCAAGTCATAGTTTGTGAAGTGCTTACCAGTCTTTGAATCGATACGAACAGCTGTATAGTCCAGAATGTTTCCACCAGTAATAGCAACACCAGCTGCATGCGTACCAATAAAACGTATCTTATTGTACAACTTACAAAAGTGCTTGATGATGTTATCGTATTGTGCATTCCACATTTTAGCTTCTGCAGAATTAGCAATAGCTTCAAGGTCAAGCAAACCTTCAGTAATGTGTCCGTTGATGAAAGTTTTGATTTGCTTAATCTCTTCTTTATTTCCCTCTAAGCCACAAACCTTTGCAAGGTCATTTATGAGGTTGTCAACACGATATAAACCATAAGAACAAATCTGAGCTGCATTATTTGGGTATCTATCAAGCAAATGCTGAATTACTTCTGCTCGACGTGACGTCTCAAAGTCAAGGTCAATATCGGGCATCTTTTTCTTATCAATTCGTAAGAATCGGCTAAAGTCAAGGTCAAACAGAATCGGGTCAACATCTGTAATATGCAATGCATAGTTAACCAAACAATTGCAACCAGAACCACGACCAGGACCAACATAGATTCCTTGGTCTTTTGCCCATGTTGTGTATTCAGCAACCATAAGGAAGTAATCTTCAAAACCATGATACTTGATAACCTCAAGCTCTTCCTTAATTCGTGCTGCATACTTCTTATTCCACTTACCTCGTTTCTTAAGACCATCTCTAATCTTTTCTTTCAGCAAATCGAATGAATCTCTTTCAGGGTCAAACTGAGGAAGCTTAAGTTCAAGCTCATCAAGAATATCTCCATCAACCTTGTCCTCGATTTCCTGTAGGTTCCTAACCATTTCCTTTGCCAGGGCTTTTGCTTTGGCATCACCAAAGTCACCTCTGTGCATTTTGTAGAATCGCTGCATGATTTCCTTTTCAGTTGGCATGTAACGCTCTTTATAGGTTGTCTCAATGTCGTCGAAATTATGTTTAGCAACCTCATGCATTTTCATGTATGTGTCAAAATCCTCTTTGGCACCTCTATGAGAATCAGAAGTAAGTATGAGCTTGATACCTAACTTCTTAGCCAGTTTGATTGACTCAACATTCACCTTTTCCTGAAGTCCAGGCTCAGTAATTGAGTATGGCTGAATCTCAATATAGAAGTCATCACCAAAAATATCAACCATCTTTCTAAGATACTTTTCAGCTTGGTCAAGTTTACCTGACTTAATACACTGTGCCAAGTAACCTGCAACACAAGCACTCGTACAAATCAGTCCTTCATGATATTCTTCAAGCAGCTCAAACGTCCAGATAGGATTGTAGTACTTGATTTTCTCACCTTCATACTGAAGTGTGTTCAGGTTTGTGTACCCTTGCTTTGTCTTAGCAAACAAACATAAGTGGTAACCTCGTGTCTGAGGTTTATACTTCGGCAAGAAATATCCTTCGCATCCCATGATAGGCTTGATGCCTTCCTCTTTACATGCATAGAAATGTCTTACCAGTCCATTTGTATTGCCATGATTAGACGTACCAAGAGATGTGTGACCAAGTTGCTTGGCCAATGCAGCAAGTTCTTCAGGTTTACCAAAACCATCGAATGTACTACACTCATCGTGTCTGTGTAAATCTACCATTTGCAATTCTCCTTTTCTTACATATCATCAATATCTGACGATTGGCTTGAGCAGGAGACAAACAAGCAATTGTTGCTCTTACATAACTTTCAGGGAATGCACCTCTGAGCTTTGAAGCAATCATACTCAAATTAGCATCAGTCTCTAAAAGCTTATTATATTCTCGTTCTTCAAGGCTCCAACCAATCTCTTTATTGATTTTGAACTCCTTGTTTATTATACCATAAATCTCAGAATTTGTAAATTCTTCTTTATGGTCAGTTGGCCACACTCTATCTTCATACATTCCTTCGTATGGAGGAGTAGGAGTCGTGAACAACAGCATTCCTTCTGGCACCAACCAACTTGCAATTCGTTCAAACATAATAGCTGCAAAGTCTTTATCCAAGTGCTCAATCACTTCCATGAACACCACACAATCGTAAGCAAGCTTTGCATGCATTCTCGTATTGAACTCTTTTGATGTAATATCGAAAACGGTAATCGTCTTATCAGATTCGTATCGCTTATCACCATCAACTCTCGTGAACTTAATATCGTCACGCTTAAAGTTTTTCTTGACCACATTCTCTAAATCACTTGAACCAGCACCAAGTTCCAACACCCTGGAATCTACAGGCAGCTGGGCGATTTGCCCAGCCACCATAAGAATCCTATTGAAGTTTGAGAAGCTCCAGTGCAAGTTGTAATCGCATTCAGAGAATTTGTCGAATCCCATTTCTCTATTTGCATTCTTACAATTCACCTTGCTGTACCTCCTTAAGCTTTTCAACAATCAGCTCAACACACTCATCAATGCTTTTGTTTGTAGTATCAAGCTCAAGTGTTTTCTCAGGCTTATAATACCTACGAACATTGTCACGATAAAGTTTCTGAGCCTTAGCATAATCGTAAGGACAAGTCTCACCATGAAGTGTAAGACGTTCCTCAGCAGTTTCATTTTCCACCGTGCAGTACACAACCATAAAGTCACCAGACTTCATAATCTTTCGTGCCTGGTGGATAAACTCCTGATTGCCAAGCTTTGTTTCACGACCAAGAATCTTATCAAAGGTCATGTAACCAACAGGGCCTCTATCAATCACAACATGCTTGAAGTTTGTTGCTTTCAGAAACTCCCATTCCAAAGTTGTTTTACCGGCCTTATCAAGCCCTTCGAAAATCACCCACATACATTAGTCCTCCCAGCTCTCAATCATTGCAGCTTCACCAGGAAGCAGAAGTTCCGGTTCCTCTTTGTAGATTCGCTTAAGCTCTGCATACCAAGCAGATTTGCTGTAATCAAACTTACAGTTTTCAGTTGCATGAGTTACATGCTCATTGCCATCACAGAATCTCTTGAAAGAGTTACCAAACACATCATCGCATGTAAAGCACTTCTTAGCCGCTGCACCAAAACAATCACATCTCTCAAGATTCTTGGTATAAACCAGCTTATCAAGCTCGTCCATTTCATCATCAAGAGCGATTGCCTTTTTGAGCTCCTTAAGCAAAAGTCTGAACGCGTAGTTGATTTCATCAGCCGTATTGTTTTCCAACCTCTGACCACATACATTCACAAGCTGAGGAAGAGTGAAAGAACAAGAAGCATCACATGTCTGGCCATGCATCAGCAAGTAACGTGCATCCTGATAAGGGATGACTGTATGGTCCTTGCCATCATCGTTTCCTTTGGTCATATCATCATACAGTTTCTGAGATTCCTCAATAAGCTTTACAGCTCTTTCATAAAACTCAGACTGAACGATATTCAAAGGAAGAACAACGTTATGCTCAACATGCTGAGGCATCTGAGATTCAACCTGGAACAACCAACCACGATGACGAGTAAGCTGCGCAAGGTTTACTCTCGATATGTTCTTAAACACACACTGAATAAGTACAGTTTCCTGAGGAGTAGGATTCAGTCTCTTATCAACCGAACCGGTAATGAACTCCTTTACGATAGGAAGCTCCGGATTGTACTCAATATCCTGAAGCTGAATCCAAGTCTGCTTAAGCATATCCCACATTACTTTTGCAGGATGCTTTGTGTAGCCGATAATCTCTACACCAATTCCTTTGTAGCCATTCTGAACACCATTCATTTATTTGGCCTCCTTCTCAATTAGTTTGTTGATTTCGTTTGTGTACTTATCAATGCGTTCTTTAGATTCAAAGTAAATCTCACCAATACAATCGGAAGAATTACCAAGAGCCTTTTCATTCAAACACCACTGATATACGCTGTAGGCATCTGCCAACTTAAGAATATTATACACTATCGGCTCAGGTTTGTACACCTCTCCGAGATAATTTTTCCAATGTTCTTTATAGTAGTCCTGCTCGATTCTGTCGAGTATTTGCTGCATCTCAGGATAGTTTGCTTTAACATCATGAGGAATGTCAGATGTACGACTTTCACATGTATCATGCAAAGCTGCAAGAATCAGAACCTGTCGTTCCTGCTCATGAGTAAGATTGAGCTGTGCCATAATCTTAAGACAAAACAAAGAAACGAAACATGTATGCTCTGCAACACTCTCATCCTGAAGTCTGCTACGATGATTGTACCTGATAATCTTCTTGAGCGGGTACTCACTCATTATGGATTCTTTACTCAACAATTCCAGCATAAGCAAGTCCCTCATTCTTCTCAATCAACTCAGGCAACTTATCAAGGTCCTCAAACTTTGTGATTGTGATGTTACCTGACTGGGCAAGCATCAGATTGAACTGACCATTCGGACCAAGTGTCTCACAGTAATACACAATGATGATTGGCTTGAAAGTTTCAGGGTCCTCCATACCAGCATTATAGCCATTGGCAAAACCAGCTTCCCAAATGGTACCCATATCCTTGCCGTCAGTGATTGCAAAGATAATGTCGCAAGACTTGATGTGCTCAACATTTGCTGAGAAGATTTTCTCACGAATTACCGGGTCAGTAATAGGTGACAGCGAGCTGTTCTCCTTCGGACTCCATACATTGAATCCAAGCTCTCTCAAACGTCCCTTTACACGTTCCTCACGTTCTGCTTGGTCAGGATTGAACCAAGGACTTGCAAAGTACACTTTCATATTTTTAATATCGTTCATGGCGATTTCTCCTTTTCTAAAAATGTAGGGAGGGAGTTTAGCCCCTCCCCATTATGTGAATACTTCCCTTATAAAATTTCAAGACGGTCAGACACAACACCAAGCTTTTGCTGAATTGCATTGGCCAGGTCGTCACCATCAAATCCGGAAAACATTGCAATGTTCATAAGTACCACAAAACAATCGGCCAACTCCTCAAGCTTTGCATTCTTATCGTACTTATCATTGCGATGTGATTTCCACCTTTTATCAGCGTCCAACACCTCACCAATCTCGGACATAAGCTGCTGAACATGATATGATGCTAAACCAACATCATCCACAGGAACAGTAACCGTATGCTCATCCTTGTATCTATCATAGACACCTTTATGAATGAGCTTATCTTGAGTTATGAGTTGAGTGTTGAACAACTGCTGCAAAGTTATTGCATTAGTCGTCTTCCCATTCATCCTCATCTTCCTCCTCTTCGCCCCAGTCTTCCTGAGCGGCATCCCATTCCTCAAGCTGATTGATGTAATACTTAGCAGGTTTCTTTGGAGCTACCTTGATGTCACGTTCCTTACAGAGGTTGTACAACTCTTTGGCAGACATTTCAGAGTAATCGACTGCATCGTCTTCCTCCTCTTCGCCCCAATCCTCATTATCGTAATCGTCCTCATCTTCATCATCTTCCGGCTCAGGCTTACGAGTATTCTTCTTGCCAGTAGACTTCGGAGCACATTTCTTAGGTGCCTCATCCTCGTCTTCATCGTCATCCTCAGTTGCATCACAAGGGAATGCTTTATCAAGCATCTTAAGGATAGACTTCTCAGAGTAAGCTTTTGCCTTCTCGTTTCTGAACTTAACCTTGTCCATAGGAACAACAGAGAACGTCTTATTCTGCTGCTTACCGGAAACACTAATCACATAGTCACGGTCGGTGATTGTGCCATAGTTCTCATACATTGCCATCAATGCAGGAATCGGGCTGCAGTTATTCACAGGGAACATGAACAGCTGAACTTCCTTGGTCTCATAATTCCATACAGACCAAATATACTGAGAACGAGTACGAAGACTGTCATCATCACAATAAGGACAATCCTTTCCGAAAAGCTCCTGACAAGGAACATTGATTCCGGCCTTAAAACTATCATGGAATGTAGCTTCCATTCCGTCGCCCATATCAGTCAGGAAACGAACTCTGATTTTCTGACCTTCTCTGAAGTAGATGAACTTACCTTTGTTCTGACCGGACTTCTTTACATCCTGCTTAATTTTATCGACTAAACCCATTATGGTTTCCTCCTTGTTTTTGATTCATAGATTTCCATAGTTTTCTTAAACATTTTATCGAACAACTCCTGAGTCATATCGCCTGGGTCCTTTATTCCCTTAAGATACTTGAATCTCGTTACCTCAAAATGTTGCTCAAGGAATTTAGTACCTTTACGACCACACTCATCATTGTCCAATGCACTTATCACTTTCGTGATTCCTTTGTCTTTCAGCTTTTGAATTTGCTGAGGTGACATTTTCCAACCTAAAATAGCAACCACATTGTCTTCACCAAATTGCACAAACTTCAATCGGTCCATATAACCCTCAACCACAAACACATAATCTTTAGTTCCATAATCACCTACAAGAGTTGTTGCTCGACTGAATCCTTCATTGTACAGATATTTACGTCGTTCTTCAACTGACTTAATCATCGTACGACATACCCAACCTTTGAACTTTCCATTGTCAAGCATTGGGAATATGATTCCATAGCTCTTATTATATGTAACCTTAGCTTTGCATTTATGTAGGGTACCTGGCTTGAATCCTCTCTTGGTCATGTACTCTCTAGCAGCCACCACCTCAGGTTCATCAGAATCCCTCCAGTTAACTTTTCTTAATCCGTGGTAGTAATCATAAGCTTCATTATATAAATCCCTCTGGAGTGGCTTCTGTTTAATCAGAGACCTATCCAGTTTTATACCACTACACTTATCGGATTTCAGAATACGAAGATATTTTTGATAAGCCTGCAAGTCATTCAGTCCATTGTACTTGGACTCCATAAGCTTTACAAACTTCTTTGCATCACCAGTCAATCCACATCCAAAGCAAAACCAAGAACCATCTTCAAAATTCACAATCATGCTTGGATTTACATCGTCATGAAAAGGACAAACGATTTTCTGACTTAATGATGCAACATCAGATATCAGATTATAATACCATAAAACCTTTGCTAATGCTTCACCACTTTTGTTCTCCATCGTCATGCCCTCGTTTCACACCAACAGTGAAATAGGGTTTCTGACGTTTTACAGTGTAGCAACCTTTTACCTGTTCTGCGGTTATCTTCCCAATCTCCTCAAGCCTATCAAGCTCCTGAGTATCAACCGATTGTGACACATTCAGGAATGACTTAAAGATTTTAGGGTCCACATCACATTCTTTAAGGTAAGCAATCAATGCGTCCATGTCAGTGATTTCGTACTTCTTAATTATTACCTGCTTAGCAAGTTGTTTTCCTAAAGCCTTTGCAAGCTTATCAGGGTCGAACTCAACACTTGACTTTTGAATACGATTGACCACCAAGTCGCTTTCGACTAAATCATCATACGAAAACGTAAGTGACTTATCGATGCCTTCACGCTCAAAATAGTCCTCCATATCACTGCTGAATTGTGCTTTCAATTCATTGAACTGTGATTGCACCTGCTTAAATCTCGATTGTCTCTCAAAGAACTTACGAACAGATTGTCTACACTCAGTCGAACTAAGTTTAGCTTTTCTGTTCCTCTTTGCCATTCTCATCCACCAATCCTTTCAAAAGCTTATAAACTCCACGAGGCCAATGCTTACCGGTACGTACCCACACAATATCATCAAAAGATACAATGTACTCAGCACCATAATCAGTCTCAAGTTTAAGCTTACGATTCTTAGTAGATTTACGAGTGACCTTGGCAGATTTTACCTTGCCATTTGAAAGACGGAAAGCAACCAAAGTACCGATTTCAATGTTCTCAATATACGGCATCTTCTGAGCCATATCAAAATCAACGTTGGCGGATTCTTTCTCAACTTTATCTTCCGCCTCTACGACATCGTGATTGTCAATCTTACATTCGTCTTTAGCACTTTCAGATTCATCGTTCTTCTTCAACACTTCCGCTCCTAAGATTGCATCAATCAGCTGGTCCTTGGTCATGTCCCATCTACCAGAGATGTTCATGTCCTTTGCAAGCTCTCTGAACTCTTTGCAAGTTTTGTTCTGCAAATTTTCTTTTGACATACCTATGTCCTCCTTTGATAATTTGGTAGCTTATGCTACCGACCGGCTTATGCCGGTTTCGTCTTAATTTTCAAAGACTCATCAGGGTGGTTATTTGAAGAAGTCACATCCAATAAGTACCGGATAGAACTCTTCGTATTCATCCTTTATTTTATTGTAGCAACGAATCGCATATTCAGTCTCGTCACAAGTAGCAACAATCTTAATTGCTTCCCAACGAACATTGTCGTTTTCAAAGAACTGCTTTTCATCGGTTTTCACTGTAGTCTTGAGACCTTTAACTCTGCACTTAAGTGTTCCCTTATAGGTATATACACCAATATTGAGAAGTCCAAGCTTACCAATTTCGTCCCTTGTTAACTTTGCGATTGTCTCATTCTTAATTTCATTTGCCTTAATTTCAACTGTCATTATTTTGCCCTCCTAAGCATTTGTTTTGTTTGTGATTTCATTATACCATATAGGGTGCAGCTTGTACACCCTTAATTTTATCTGATGAACATATCTACGTGAGAATTTCTAAATGTTGCTGTTGAACCATCAACGAAGTTCAGCACTAAGTATTCGTGATTCTCATCAATACAGCTTCCATCGGTTTCAGCTTCAATAGCCGCTGCATCATCACCATCAACAATGCTCCAAGATTTTAATCCTGTGTAGTTGACTTCCTTTTCTTCACCGATGTTACCTGAATATTTGCTGTTCTCATACACATACAGCTTTACGTTTGCATCTGCAAGGTTCTCAATAAACATTGTTCTCTCATAAGTCTTAATCATTTTTCGTTCCTCCTGAACACTCATTATTTTGCAGGCCTTATCTTTAACCTGATTATATTATACCATGTTATTTTGGATTTGTACATACCTTTTTGAAAAGTTTTTGAAAAAGTTTCAGGGCGGCCAGAATCAGCTCCTGACCACCCCTACACTCATCAATCAAAAATTCAGTTACATACCGATTTGCTGAAACACGAAGCCAATTACAATACCAATGATTGCCGTTATGATGTAGCCCGTCACTTTTCTCCACATCTCGCCATCTCGACTTTCAAGCTTCTCGAGTTTTTCTCCTTGTTCTTTCTGGGTCTCTGCCATCTGCTTTATGCTTTGCGCGAGTTCTCTCACTGAAAGAGCAATTTCTGTGACCTGCTTGGTCTGCTCCTCGAGAAGTTTAATTCTTTGATTTTGACGATTATTCTCTGCATCTATCCTTTTGCAAAATTCTTCGTGCTCAGCTCTAGTGATTGGACTATCCATAACATTGTCCTCCTGTTAGTTTCTTACTGAGCAAGTTCACCAAGGTCCAGAGCTTCAAGCACAGCCTTAACCTTAGGCTGAATGATAGCAGGTACCTGGTCAAACGTCTTGACACCCTTAATAATAAGAGTAGCATAAACCTCTGCCATTGTCTGTTCCTCCTTTCTTAAAAGTAGTCTTAATATGAAAAGCTTGATTCTACACAGCATTTTCATCACGCATCCTGAGCCAAAATCTTTTCGACATCGGCTCTAATTACTGAAGGCACATCATCAATCGTATAAGGCTTTCCAGTCTTGGGATTGATTGCACCCTTACTAATCAAATCTGCATATACGTATGCCATAGTAATTTACCTCCTATCTTACTGCGCTGCAATAAGCATTTCAAACACCTCAGCAAGACCAACCTGCGTCTGTGTAAGTTCTGCATTCAACCTATCAATCGTCTTTTCATCTTCAGTCATTTCTCTCAAACTGAATCGTGTACCACCATTATAAGGATATTTTGAATTGAGCTTCATCTTACCCTTATTCACGTCATCGATTGTTACATTAGAAAGATTCTCTTCAGAGAGAACCTCATCTGCAATCGGAGTTTCAGACTCATACTCAGTCCCATTCAGATTCAAGTTCAAGACCGTGCCGTCTGCGAGCAGGATACTGCTTTTCACCAAACTTGACTCTGTACTCATAGTCATTACGTTGTTTTCGTTCGACATTCTCTTGACACCTCCATTGTCTTATAAATAAATCATCGAATAACTCATCCATATTTTTCAATGTTTTATACGAGTTAAATTGTTCCATGTAACCTCTCCATGATTTATACTGTTGAAGAATCTCATTATACTCAATTTCACCAGCATCTAGCTTTTCTTTCAACTTTTTGAGTTTTCGTCTTTCACGAACAATACTCGCATGGTCAGGTCTCATGATTATTTTACCGGTTTCGGTGAGATGAATCTTTGCTTTCAAAAACTTGAAGCCTTTATCAATTCGACATATCTTTGTCTTATTTACGTTCATCTCGATTCCAAGGTCTGCATACATTCCTTCAACGAGCTGTAAACACTCAGCGAGATATTCTTTATCCTCGTGAATCATGTAAAAATCATCCATGTATCGACCGTAGCCTTTTATCTTCAATTGTTCTTTGATGAAGTGGTCAATTTCATTTGGATAAAAGATTGCAAGTATTTGAGATACCTGACTACCTAAGCCAAGTGACTTATCACCAAAAGCATCTACAAAGTCCATAAGCAAGTACAGATTTTTCGGGTCATGCCCAAGAACTTTCTTACATTGCTCATACACACAATCATGATTTATGCTGTCAAAGTATGCATGCAAATCGGCCATTGCAATATAACCAACATTTGTTCCATGAGTTCTATAGTATCGTTGTAAATGAACCTTAAGTCTATCAAATGCTTGTGATATTCCTCTTTGCTCCAACGATGCATAATTATCATAAATCAAACGAGGTCTTATGTTCGGAATCAATGAAACATCAGATTGAGTCTTTTGAACCATTCGCTCATTTATATGAACAGAACGAATATTTCTAATCTTACCACGTTCGTTTATCTTAAACACAGTAAAACCATCAGACATTCTATCCATCGATTCCAATCGTTCTTTTGCGATTCTTACGCGATTGATTCGGTCAAGGTAAAAGTTCTGTGTAGAATATTTCCATGAAATTTCCTTCATGCATCTCTTACCTGACCTCATCAAATTATTAGCATCAGCTATCTTTTCATAATCATTCATAATAAAATATTTTGGCCGTTTATAGTGTTACTTAGTGTAGCCTTTTCTTTGCCCAAGCACTAAAACACATCAACCAAACACTTTAGGCTCAATCGCCAAGGTCATGTGCTCCTATCGTTCTTGATTTTAATCGGTCGTTCTTGCCTACATTTAGCAAATCAATACGATATCGGGCGAACCCGCCCAGAGTTGGAGGCGTTGTTGTTGTTGCTATTGCCGTTGTTGTTGACATTGCAAAAGTTCGTGGTGCGGCAGCACATAACCTACACGGTATAACGGCCCTTATCCTCCGTTTCCGTTGCTTTGTTCTTCTAAGAACTTCTTATACTCATTCACAGTTGACTTTTTCCATCGATACAAATAATTCTTAGTTTTCTCCAATTGCTCAGAGTACTCCATATACTTATTCAAATCAATGTCAAAGAACTCTTCAACAAATTGAACTTCCTGCCTAATATTGGCGATATCACTTATAGCTTCATCTTCCAGCGAAATTCTCTTCTTAAACTCAAAATCAAGTGTGCACTTAATCTCATTAGCTGCAGAGATATGAGCAACCAAGTTCGATGTATACTTAAAAAGATTATTCCTTGTTCGTGAAACTATCCAGTCGTCATACTTACTAAGCACTTTAGTTTCCTCAACCTTTGTTTGATACTTATCAATTTTCTCAAACAATTTTGCAAGGTCAGGATATTCATTCCTAAGTCTATCAGGAATTAAGCTTTTGTACTTTGTCTTCATTCCGTATGAACGCATTATCATCTGTGTCACAATATGTCGTAACTTAACAGCTTCATAAAATGCATCCAATTTAGAACCAGACCTTCTCCATTTTGGTACGCTCACGTTAGTTCCTCCTTTGAATCATTATGTGTCGGCTTTCGCCGCCACGATTGATGATTAGGCAAGAACGATTAGCGGGCGAACCCGCCCAGAGGTGGAGGCGCCGTAGTAGATGCTAATGCCGTCGTAGCTGACACCGCAAAAGTACGTGGTGTCTGAAGAAGAAGGGTCTAAACACCAATACCATGTAGAGCGAATCCTGAAAAGAAAGTTCTGACACAAAGGCAACTGGCTACATACACCACCAGAATATCCTTCATTTGCCCAACCCTGATTTCCGGTCACCTCAACAATAGTAGGAAGTCTCATGCTTCTCATTGTTGCAGCCCAAGCACCTTTGTTGTTCTCATAAATACGAGTCTGCTTACAATAAGCTTTAACTTTAGAACCAAGCTTACCAAACTCAGTTTCCATATTTGCAGGCATCAAGCTTGCAGCATAACCACCAGCATTGGTATTGGATGTATTGAACTGATAAGATGTTGCAAGAAAATCAACAGGCATACACACAATATGCTCAGGTCTTGAAACACCATCACCAAATGCCCATGCAGGGTACCAGTTACGTGCTGCAACTGCCCACTGAACACCGTTATCTTCGAAATAGTCACCAATAGCATACTTATGATGCTCTCCGGCTCTTACATAACCTATCAACGTATCAATGTCAATAAGGTTGCCTTTTTCTCTAATGCCATTCAAACAATCCATTTCCCTACGCATTACAGCATCAGCCTGATACATATCATATACGAGCCTAGCTGTAGGAATCTTTGTTCCATCATTTGTCTGAACGTCAACAACATCTGCCACACTAAGCACTGCTTCATCAGGATATTCCAACGAAGCCTTAATTGCAGTGATAAAATCACCGTATGTCATCTTTCTTGTGCCACCGTCAGCAAGCTCAACAATAATCATGTCGCTTCCGACAAGACCTGTAGTAGCTTGCAACTCAGGAATCTTTTTAGTTTGTACAGAAAGTACACTCATTATATTTTCCTCCTTGTTCATTTATTGTTTATAGTTTGTTAAACTTAACACTGACAACCGATAGGCCACTCAAATACAATGACTTCATCATTAGAAGTAGCAAGCAACTCACCAGAAGAAATTTCAGCAGGAGCAAATGCTTTACCAGAAATAAGCATCTTTTCAATGTTATCCAATCTAGCTTCGTGCTCATCAATCTCTACCTGAATTTTGCCGGCCGCATCTTCACTAAGCTGACCTTTAACGTTTTCAAACCACGTAGTAAACTCATTCTGCCACAAATCAATGTGAGATGCATACCACTCATCGTATTCAGCCTTTTGCTCATTCGTCCAGTTTGTGTAGTCATTCTCTTGCAGAGTAACCCATGTAATGTACGCCTGCTTTTGCTCAGCTGTCCAATTCGCATAGTCATTCTCGTAGAATTGCTTAAACTCATCAAAGTATGATTCGAACTGATTGAACAATGTTGTAGTATCAAGCTGCTTCACAACACCAGTTACCCAACCACAAACATCCTGATTCATACGAGTATCAGTGATTTGAGCTTGAGTGATTTTGATTGAGCTGGCAGGAATACTAATTGTAGCAAGCTGAAGCTCATAATAGTCAGCAGTACGTGTAACTTCTGGAGCTACAGGGTTTACAGCAGGAGTTCCCTTCTTTACAGCCAACCACATATTTCTCTCAGAGAATCCAAGACGAAGAACAACCGAATCGATTCTATTCAAAACACCATCTGCAACGTCGACCGGCATATAAAGCGTATCAGTATTCTCATACCAATATCCATTTATCCAACCTTGTCCTCTTTCAATGCCTATCTGCATTTGAGGTGTTGCCATCTCCATAACCTGAAGCTGATTAGAATGCTCAGCGAAAACACCATTGGCAATAAAGCTTGCAAAATATGCCGCAAAGTGCTGTGCCAAATAAACTCTATCATATTCTTCACCGTTTAGATACGCATCGAAAAATCCACATCTTTCCACTTAACTCACCTCCTTACGAAATTTGTTGCTTCACTTTCTGCATTATCGTTGGATATGAATACCCAAACGTAAGAACTAATGCATACTCATCGTCGAAGTCCTCTTCCACTTCAGTAATTCTCGCAGACACAACCACATTGAGCTGCCTATCTCTTACTGTAACCTTGTCACCTTTTTGATAGTCTTTACCAAACTCATACTGAACGTCACCAAAAACACGAATCTGTGCTTCAAACGTTTCGGTTGTTTTACATTCAGCGAGTTTATCATCTCCTCGATTTACAAGAGCTGCGTTATACTCTGCAGGTGTAAGAGTGGTTGTGGTGCCATCTTCATTTACAGATTCAGATTGAATATCTCTCGCATCAACATAAAGCTCTCGCCTACCGAAGCCTTTAGTGGTATTATCTCCAGATATTTTTGACTTTCTTGAAGCTCCTTCTCCCTCACCCATTACTAACGCTACAGATTTTTCATCCTGATTGTTTGTGTAATAAGAACTTGAAAGAATGTCCTCAAGGTCTGTGCTAAACTCAACAGGGTCAACTTCACTTTGTTCAATTGTCCTATCGACTCCAGCAACCACCTCAAAAATCAGCTTCTTTTCTTTTGGTCTAAACAACACATTGAAGCCTATATCTGAACTAGCAGCAATTGTATTTAGCGTAGCATAAACCTCACCACCAGTCCTTTGTATCGATATTTTATCCCCAATGTGTTTGTCCTCAGCACACTCTAAATAAGGAATCTTTCTGTTTGCATTTGTAGGGTTCACACAATTCTGATTTACGACTTCATACATAGCAGTTGACGCATATTTATTTGAAGCATTATATGTACCCCAAATAATACGAGTTGTAAAGAACATCTCAAGCGTTCTGCCTTTGACATTGAACGTTTTTGTTCCTTTGTCATCAATAGTCGACTTTACAATCTCAACAACAGCCGCATTGTCACCACCACACCAAAGAATGTTTCCTTTCTTGAAATACTCAGAATTTTCTTCGGTAATTGGTGCCCAAAGTTCAAAGCTTGCATAGCCGTTAAACTTATCTGGCCAAATTAAGCTGTCATACTGGTTAACCTCACCAATGTTCTCAAATGCGGTATCATCCACCTTGAACACAAGTATCTGGATTTGTTTTTCTAATAGCATTCTTGCACCTCCAAATACTTATTATTGAAATAGATATATACCTCAAGATTTTCAACGTTCTCATCAGCGTCATATCTGAAAAGATTATCGCCAACTTTAAGTTGAAGCCATTCGCTATCAAGGTCACGATACTTGAAGTAGTTTGATGTTATACCATTCAATGTTCCCTGAATCTTCTTTTCACCGATGATTGTATCAATCATGATTTCCTCACCGGCTTGCATCGTTTTGTTTACCTTGAAATATTTTTGCGTGTCAACGTTGATTAAGCTTGGACCATACAAAGTACCATTAGCTTTGAATACAATTTTCATACCAACATCAACAGCGCCTGAATTATTGATTGCAACAATCAAGCTTGGCTGTCTCAATCCAAAAATCACACCACCAGGAGGTGACGGATTCTTTGAAATAATCAAAGGGAAATGAAACATAGGAATTGTGCTTGCTGCTGCAACCTTACTTTCGACCTGTTCACTGAACAATGGGTCAGGGCAATACCCTTCAATTTTGAACTTACAAATCACTTCGTTGTTCTCTGCAATAGTTGCTGAATATCTTACAGACGTGTTTGGTAAAAACCTAAGCACATAGTCTTTGTAAAACAAATCAACAGCTTGCTGAGGATTGAAGAATCTGTTTAGTATCTGTTTACGTTTAGTCATTACAGCTTCTGTGTCTGCAATAACCCAGCCTTGAATCGTAACCGACCTTGTTTCCAGGCTTGTACCAGTTACATATGCACCAATCTGGTTTACATACTTATAGGAGTGGTGGGTGCTTTCTACGGCACCCCAATCCACTGAATTAAGTATGTAATCAGGTGTAGATACCATGTCAAGCGTAAGAATCGCTCTGGTCTCTACGTTCTGGAGTTTGATTCCTTCGACCACACTCACCACTCCTTTCTTAGAATCCTTCTGCCATATCTTGCTTTGTCTTCTTCATCTGTTTAGCAGCTTCAATTTCATCAATGGCTTTAGGACTATTGAAGATGAATGTATCACCATTTCCGTTAGCATCTTTATTCTTCGGATTTGTTCTATCAACATAACCCTCAGAGCTACCAGACTTAGTGAATCCATTATAGCCAATATATCCAAGAGTGCCATCAGAGTTAACAATCACCTGGCCGGCTCTAATAAGCATATCAAGCGATTGCATCATACTGTCAACAGAGTTTCCAATTCTGCTTTCAATGGACTCAAACCAAAGTGCAACCTCATTGTAAATCGACTTAAGCTTATCAGCAAATCCAGATACCGTAATACCAGCACCAACTGAAATGTCGTCAGCGTCAATATTATTGATTCCCTTATTCAGGTCTTTCTGAATTGCTTTCATAGCCGAAGGCATTGCAGCTTCAAAACCTTGAACAACGCCAGGCGGCAACCACTTACCAATCTCATCTCTGAATACCTTAGACGGCGAACCAATGCCAAGTGCATCTTTTACACCATCAACAATACCAGAGAAGAAGCTCTTAACTTGGTCAGTAAACCAACTTGCTGCATTTTTGATACCATTCCAAACACCTGTAACAATGTCAGTACCAATCGACATAACCTTGCTTGCAATTCCACTTGCTGCCGACATGACGTTGTTAATGAGTGACTGAACTGCCTCTTTACCTTTTTGACCCATCTGAGTAACCCAAGTCTTGAGGTTATTTATTGCACTATCAAGATACTGCTTGATTTTGCCCGGCAGCTGCTGCATAAAACTTACTACGTTATTGATGAAGTTAGTACCCATTTCACGTGCTTTGTTAACCATATTAGTAGCCCACGTTTGCACGTTATTGAGAGCGCTTGTAATAAACTGCAACACTTTACCAGGAAGCTGAGTGAAGAAACTAACAACATTGTTGATGAAGTTCGTTCCCATCTCTCGAGCTTTATTTACCATGTTGGTTGCCCAAGTCTGAACATTGTTGAATGCACTGGTAATAAACTGAAGTACCTTTCCAGGAAGCTGAGTGAAGAATGACACCACATTATTGATGAAGTTCGTTCCCATTTCCCTGGCTTTTGCTACCATGTTACCAACCCAAAGTACAATGCTGGTCAATGTATTACCAATAAAATAGCCAACCTTATATGGCAAATTCGTGAAGAAGCTTACGACTACGTTCAGGAAATTTTGTCCCATTTCTCTTGCCTTAGCAACCATATTGCTTACCCATGTCACGACTGAGTTATACGCATTCGTAATGAAGTTTGCAATATTCGTAGGAAGCTGAGCAAAGAAGTTTATGATAGTCGTAATAAAGTTGGACACTGCCGTCTTAATGGCATTTATCACATTCGAGAAGAATGTAGTAATTCCATTCCATGTATCTACAAAGAACTGCTTGATATTTGTCCAAGTCTCATCCCATGTAGTTCCAAACCAGCCTAGCACAGTATCAGCAATTCCTTTGAATGCCATAGCCCAAGATTCGAAAGTTCCCTTAATCAAATCCCAAACAGCACCAAATATCTCTTTGACGCCTTGCCAAGCTTGGTCCCAATTACCGGTAAAGATACCGATAAACACATCAAAGATTCCGGTCAATGCATCAAGCACCGAGCCAAGAATCACACTTACCTGATTGAATACCCCTTCAAATATCGGGGCAAGTAAACTACAGAAGCCGTCCCAAATTGCTTTTACGACCTCACCAAAATTCTCAAAATCAAAGCCAAGAGCATTTAGCCTATCGACTATACCTTGAGCAAACGATTCGAACTTGGATTTTATACCGTCCCAAATTGCTGTCATCTTGTTTCTGAACTCTTCATTAGTTTTCCACAAGTTTGCAAATGCAGCAATTAGAACACCAATCACAGCAACCACAGCTACAACCGGAGCAGAGATTCCACCAATAGCAGCACTAACTGCGGTGAATGCGCTCTTTGCTTTTACAAGAGCCCCGGGAATTTTACCGAATGTAGTGATTATGCTACCAACACTCGTTGTCAGTTTACCAAGTACCATAAGTACCGGACCAATAGCTGCTGCAATAGCCGCCCACTTAACAACTTGTTCCTTTTGTTCCGGCGTTAACTCTTGCAATCTCTGCGTCAAGTTCTGAAGCCAGGTAACAAACTGCTTAATGTACGGCATTAAGATTTCACCAAACTGAATTGCCAAACCTTCCAAAGCAGATTTGAGCAGTGTCAACTGACCACTAAGATTATCCAACATTGTATCTGCCATTTGCTGAGCAGCACCATCTGCATCATAAATAGCGTCGGTAAGTTTTGCATAATCAGAATCAGAAGCATTGATAATTGCCAGCATACCTGACATAGCTTCCTGACCAAAAATCTGAGCTGCAACCTGAGCTTGTTCAGCTTCGGTCAAACCACCGAGCTTATCTCTCAGCATGTTCATGACTTCCCCAAGGCTCTTCATCGAACCATCGGCATTAGTCATAGACAAACCATACTGTTCCATCAATGCGGCAGCATCATCAGTTGGCTTAATCAATCTCGTCAGAGAACCTCTAAGAGCAGTACCACCTTGTGAGCCTTTGATTCCGGCGCTGGCCATAAGACCAAGAGCAATAGCTGTATCTTCTGCAGAATATCCAAGAGCACCTGCAACAGGAGCTGCATACTTGAAAGATTCACCAAGCATGCTTACGTTGGTATTCGCATTCGAAGAAGCTTTAGCAAGAACGTCGGCAAAATGTCCACTATCAGAAGCACTTAAACCAAAAGCAGTCAAAGCATCGGTTACAATATCAGAAGTAGTAGCCAGGTCAAGACCATCAGCGGCTGCTAAGCTCATGATACCATCGATACCACTCAACATATCTTCAGTTTTCCAACCGGCCATAGCCATATATGTAAATGCTTCTGCAGATTCAGTAGCACTGAACTTTGTTTTAGCACCCATTTCCTGGGCTTTTTTATTTAGAGCATCCAGGTCACCACCTGTGGCACCCGAAATAGCAGACACTTTAGACATCGCCGATTCAAAATCAGACGTTACCTTAACCGCTGCCATTCCAAGACCAAGAACCGGTGTTGTGACCGTTTTGGTAAGAGTCGAACCTGCAGAAGTCATGCTCTTACCGGCGCTTTGAAGATTGTTTCCAATCGTTGTAGCAATATTCTTACTTGCGGTGTTAGCTTGACTCTGAGCAGACTGCAAACCTGATAGAAAACCAGAAATGTCCAAGTCAAGGTAACCAACAGCAGAACCAACATCAGTGGCCACAACTCTCACCTCCCTTACTTATCCAGTATAATGCTTGTACAAGTCCTTGAAAGAACTAAACTTCAATCTAAAGCTTGGCTCTTCTCCTTCCTCCATTTTTCTGGTGATATAAGCACAAGCCTCATCAAAACAATATGCTGTGTAAGGGTCAGTTATGTCTAACAAAGAACTAGGGCGGCAACGATAAACATTTGCCAGCCCCAGCACATTCAAAATCTTTTTACTCTTTACGAAAGGATTCCAGAGCTTTTACTCCATTCTGAGTGTAATTGAAGATAGCCATAATCTGGTCATCAGAAAGCTCCATACCGGCCTGCTGAATCTCATCATAAGTAGGCTGAACCAAAGAGGCTCTTGCAATTACTTCGCAAATGCCATACACATCAGAGAGCATATTCTCATTGTCGGCATCCATACCTGCACCACCCTTAGAAAACAGCTCACCGGCTGCGGTCAAAAGGGTATTCGGAATCTTGCCCTGCTTAGCCAAAACAAGCATGCTCGGTCTACGAACACGAGCAACAAAAGGCTGACCTTCCGCAAAATCAGGGAAACGAACTACAGTACCAGCAGCATAACTCTGCAAGTCTGCCAGTGTAGTGATATTCATCTGAGTATCACAATTCACCGGCTTAACCTGCTGAGGCTGAGGCATCATCTGTCCCCCAAACTGACCATTCACAACTCCATTATTTCCATACATGTTATCCATGATTCTCAATTTCCTTTCTTATTATTTACGTAGACTGCAACACAGGAAGTGCTTCTACGTAGTTGATGTCATAAGGTGCTTCGCCTGTCTTAGGCGCACTGTTGATAGTATACTCCGGAGCACGGAAAACACCATCTTCCGAACCAAACGCAACAGGAACACCCTGGCAGTTCGGATACGTAATCTTCTCATACTGAACAATCTGACCAGAAGCATCATATTGAGCAGAATAAGCATTCAGCTTAAATACCTCGCCCTTATCAGCAGAACCTGCAACAGGCGGAGTATATCCAACAATCTTGCTAGTCTCACTAGAATCATACTTAATAGTACCACCCTGGAGAATCAGAACAAGTTCAGGATTGAAGACATTGTCAGTAAGAGTAATCTCATTACCAGTAATGGTTGTAGTCTTCGGTTTCTGAGCACGAAGGATGCCTTTTACAACCAGCTTAACGGCATCTTCCTCTTCAATCTGAGGCTCGACTTCAATCTTGTTTGCAGTGTCAAAACCAAATTCACCGTCTTCGGTTTCAATGGTAACAAGGCAACAATCGATAGTCGCAATCTCAGCTTTGGACTTTTTAACAGTACCAGCCATCGTTATTTTCCTCCTTATAGAATTTTCTTGTGATTCTTGTATTCAATACTAATCATGTGAGCCTTGTAACTATCATCATAATAGCTTGGAGTTTGACTACCATACGGCATAATCATCGGCTCTAACTCCTTCATGGCCTTCTTGACCTTTTGAACCAGCGGCTCAAGTGTACTATATGCTTGTTTAGGCACATAACACATCACTGCATATAAATCATCATCCGTACTGAAGTTCGGAAGTTTTGATGAACCATCATTCTTTACGACGATGTATTCCTTAGTACAATCACCAGTTTTTACACCAGGCGAATATACATCAAAACCTGATTTCTTCAAATGCAAGTATATGTCCTGCCACCTTGAATCAGCATATTCAAAATTTGCATCAACCATACTTATCACCTCACAGTTTCAATTTGCTCATAAGATTGTCAAGGTCACTTACGATTCTTGGACCTTCCTCTCTAACTGTTGGAGCAATAATCGCATAGTTCTTTTCGTGTGCAAGCTCAAGCCAAATACCATAATCTACACCATGAGCAAGTGTAATACGAACTATAGTCGGACTTGGTTGCGATACTTTCGCATTCAGCAAAGCTTTCGCCATACCAGTTCTATCGGTCCAAGGACGATTCATTTTCATCTTTGCTTGCAACTCACTTGCTTTAGTTGCCGAATACATCAAAACAACTGCACCAAGCTTTACGGACATCTTATCCAAATTCTTTTTCAATGAGCTGCTATCATAGTCAAGCTTGAACGACATTATCAACCACCTCCAAAGATATATCTGCAATGATGTTCCATTCCTGGATATTCACCACACCGGTAACCTTGAGAGTTTTGTTGTTGATTTTTAGTTCATCACCGACCTGTAAAACTAAGCTAGCGGCATCTTCATACAAGCACAAAATCATTGGAATTTTCTTTGTACGAACCTGAGTTGTGTCTCCAGTCGTAACTTGGACACTGCTATTCTGCTCGTGATACAATCCTCGAATTGTACCAACCGCAATAGGCTCACCAACCGGTTCACCAAAGTCATTCACATCAGACCTCTTAAACTCGTAATCAATACCGCTTCGCTTTAACTCTCTTTTGATTTTGTATGCTTCAAACTGAGTGTTTATCATCTTAGCACCTCCTATTCATTGAGGATGCCTGAATTAAACGGTTTGAAGCGAGATGCCAATCGCTTAAAATAAGCTGAAGTATCTTGTGTGGACAAACCACTGACAGATATTGTAGAATCTTCAGACTTAATGATAAGCATCTCATAAATGGTATCATTCACGTTACCATTGTTCTTATCCAGATAATACTGGAAGTCATCCTCTTCAAAATAAGGTGACTGAGCCTCTCGTACTTCTTTCTTGATTCTTTCAATATCCGTCATAGGCTCACCTCTTACTCACCGTCAATGAAAGACTTAATAATCTCCTTAGCTTCGTTGGCGTTCTTAGTACCGGAGATGTCAATCTCCTTGATAGCTGCAAAACGCTTTACCTCTTCCTTGTTCCACTGAGAAATAGGCTTTTCGAGAATCTCTTCTACAAAAATATCATCCTCAGATTTTTCAGGAGCAGCAGGTGCTTCAGGAGCCTTAGCTTCAGCCTTTTCGTCTACCAGCTTGTACCCCTGACGAGAATAAATCCCGTCAAAGGCACCTCTGGTTACTTCAAACACATTCACACCATTCGTAATCTTAACCATAGTTCAGTCCTCCTCTGCTTATTTTGCATCAGTGTCCAGAATGTAAACCTGGTCAGCAGCTTCAAAGGAAGGCAGACAAATCATAGAAACGATAGTCTCAACCTGAACAGGGTCAGCCTTCTGAACAGTAGTAACGGCAACACCAGTATCAGTGATAGATACATTCGCAACAGAACCGGACATAAGGTCAGATTCAGCAGGAGTAGTACCAAACCAAGTCTTACCAAGGTCACCATCAGGGAACATAACGAAAGTTTTCTCAGGCATGAACTTAGCAGTAGCATCGTTCTCATCCTTATAACGCTTGTCGTTAACAACGATGTCGATTTCAAGCTCGTCCATAATGTGCTGGCGAAGCTGCTTATCAGAGATAGCACCAGCACCATTGGTAAGAACGAAGATTGCCTTCTTAATCTTTTCGTTGTTGCGGATGTCTCTCCAAGTCTTGCCATCACACATAGCACGAGTGATAACAGCACCGGTCTCATCCTGAATCTTTTCCTTAGCAACTCTGATGTCCTCGATAGGGTCAGAAGTAGCATGGTTAGACCAAGATACAGCTGCATTACCCTTATGAGTTACACCATAGTCAAAAGTAAAGCTCTGACCATTTGCAGCCATAGAGATAATACCAGTAGTGAGTGCCATCATACGCATTCTCTCACGAGAAGCACGAGCACCACGAAGCAGACGAGTTTCATCGTCAAAAATCTTGTTCATTACAGAATCGATGTAAGCCTGGTTGCCAGTCTCAAGAACAAGATTGAGTTCCTGACGAAGCTCTTCATCGATATAGGTAGACTCCTTGAAGTACGGCATCTCTGCAGTAAGCTTTTCAAAGCCGATACGTGCACGAGGAATTGCATGTACATCAAATGCGGAAGTCTTAAGTACAACAGGCAGACCTTTGCTACCCTTAATCCACTTGAGGGAAATGCCACGCTTCTTGTCATCAGGGAACAGCTCTTCGCAAGGATACGGAGCCTCGTCCTGAGTGAGCTCTTCCCAATATGCAACGAGTTCAGTACTCTGCATCAAATCGAAAATAGTCATCTCTTATTTCCTCCTTCTCTTACGCCTTCATGAACGTAATCTGCTTAGAAGCTCCGGTTGCACCAACTGCAGTAGTGATTGCAGCAGCAACATCGGAATCCACACGATTCACATTCACAAAACCAAAAATCAAAGCAGTGCCATTGGCATTGCCGTCAGTTACATCAACGTCATGCAGAACAACTGCATTCATTGCCGTAGTACCGTCAGCCTTAACAGCTGCAGTCTGAAGATTCATCAAGTCAACCTTGATAGGGGTACCTGCCTTTACGATTTTCTTGTTGCCTACGGTAGCACCAAGAGTCTGAGGCACGATACAACCAACAGAACTCTGAAGCTCAACATTAGCAAGAATCTGCTTAGTTGCAGTCAGAGTAGTCTTAGAAATACCACTACGATTCAGCATTCTTATATACCTCCATATTATTTGTTGTTGCCCCAGTAGCTGGACTTTTTACCAGTACCACGGCGCTGTGCAGCAAGACGAGCACCAAGACCCTTTTCCTCGCCCTTCTTCTCCTTATCGGAGTTCTTGACAGAAGAACCAGTTCCCTTCTGGCCAGTCTTACCTTTTCCTTTGTCTTTTCCACCCTTGTCATCGTCTTCGGATTCACCGAACCAAACAGGGTACTTAGTCTTGAACTCACCGATAATAGTCTTCAGGTCAGAATCCTCGGTCATCTTTGCAAGTGCAAGAGTAACCACATCTTCCACATACTGAGTTTTTACACCCAGCATCATGGCTTCAGCTTTAGCTTCTGCAACCTGAGCTCTCTGCTCGGCTTCGTTCATCTTTGTCTGATTTTCAGCGTCCTTTTCGGCAGCCTTCTGCTCATCTGTCTTCTGGCTTTCGATAAGTGCCTTAACCATTGCAACCATTTTGGAGTCCTTAGGGTCAATACCCAATTCTTTAAGAGCAGCACTACGACCCTGATTCTTTTCACGGGTCATCATCTTGTTTACCTGCTCCTGGGTGAAAGTCTTACCGGACTTGCCCTTATCGTCTCCACCTTTGTCCTTACCAGATTTATCATCTTTACCGGACTTTCCAGAATCATCCTTGTTGTCGTCCTGGTCTTCAACGTCCTCGTTCTCTTCAATTTCCTCATCAGTGAGGTTGTTCTTTGTTTCTTCAGCCATTTTAATTTCCTCCTGTTCCATGATTCTCATGGTAGATATTTGATAGTTTGTTCCTTGTGATTGTTTTCAGACGCCACAAAGGTAAACGTACCTGGGAACATCTTATTCACTTTATCTACGTATTCTTCAAGACGTTGTTTCTTTTTGAACACCATAGAATTTAGCATTCTTGCCATTTCCTGATTATTGCTACCATGGTTTCTTCGTATCCTCTTTTTTGTTTTCTCAAGGTCCTCCACTAATTCATAGTAACGTCTATCCTGAATAGATATACGGTAAATCTTATTACACTTTGGACACGCAAAATAAACCAGAGTAACCGGCACACCATTCAATTCAACGATAGCCTCATGTATTCCCACAGCATCCAAGTAAAACTCATGTTTACACTCATCACACACGATTATTGCTTTTTCCTGACTCATACCGAAAACCTCAGCACAAAATCGGAATCCGTTTCGTTGTCGTGCAGCAACTTACCGGTATATTCTTTCATGAGATTCATCCTGTAGTCAGACAGGTTCTGTCGAGCTTTCTTGAATTTTGCCGATTGTTTTTGTGGAATTTCTTTGTCCTTTTTCTTTAACACAGCAAGCTTTACAAACTGTCTGGAAACTTCCTTAAGTTTATTAAGCGATGTTGCGTCATCAATTTGTACATAATGGCGTCTGCCACACTTAGGACAATCGTAATATGTGAGAAATATTGATTGTCCATTTACATTGAACTCTTTTTTATGAGTAACTGCATTTGCTGCATTACCTGCTGTGATTCGAAACTTTTCTTTGCAGTCTTCACACTCAACAAGCAATGACATTGTTTCTCTGTCGATTGTACTCATTTGATTTCCTCCTTTTCTTGTTCTTGGAAATTGGTCCTCACAACCACTTGTATATATTATACCATATTTTTCCTGGCTTGTACACATCTTTTTGAAAAATATTTGAATTATTTTCGAACTTATTTCAAGTATATCCAAAACTTCATTTTGATGTATATTCTCCAGAGGTCCAGATTTAATCCAGAATAAACCTTTTGAAATAAATATATAAATTATAATATAATATCCTAAAATTCATTCTGGGGGTCATCTGAGTTAATCTGGATTATATCCAAAGTTCTTAGCAAATGCATCAATCTCCGGATACGTTCCATCAGGACTATTGAACCAGTCTGCCAATTGGTCAACTATATTATCAACCACAACAGGTTCCATTGTACACATTCCATTCGGGTGGTCCATAGGAAGTTCGGTCTTCTTATAATGAACACCATCACGAGCTTTACACAAATCACATACTCGGCTTCCATTACTTCTCCAAACGTATTCGGTTATGAATGGATTTTTCTGAGTGGTTGCGATAAAGCTTTGCTGGTAGCCGTGCTGAACCAAAGTCCTTGCCAATCGCTGAGCATTGTAATCAATCTGCTTTTTGTAGATTTTCTTACCATCAGCCATTCGTAAATTCCAAGGCAACCTAGCACTTGGTCTTACATAAGATTCAAGGTCCTTAGCAATCTCATAAATAGGTTTATTCTCAGCCAGACCTTTTGCCATAACCTGATAGATGTCTTTAAGTGTTTGTTCATTGTCACCCCAGATTCTAGAGCTTAAACTCCAACCACTGTCATAGATTTGACCGGTTACCAGATTCTGTACAATCTCATGTGGCACATAACTAAATGCTGCATTCAAACCAGCAGAAGAAAAGCCGAAGCTTTCTAGCCACTTAACATTGTCTGACACAACTGCATCAGCAACAATGTAAATATTCGACTTAATCTTCTTGTAAACTTCATTGGAAACTTCCTGACTCGTCTGCCTCAATTGCTTCTGCAATTCTCTGTAATATCGCTCAGACACTGGAGCACTCGCAGTGGATTTGTGAGAGTAGTATTTAGCTCTCTCACCAATCTCATCTGCCCAATCTTCATAGAGCTTAGCAATCTCTTTTTGCTGAGATGCCATAATAGCAGCTTTAGCCGCTTCAGCATCCTTAAAAATCAAGCTAGCCATTATGGCATCTCCTTTCTTTCTTAAATCATATTGTTATCATCGTCTGTTGGTTCGTAAAGCTCATCAATAGGTTCATCCTCGTCGGTATGCTCATCCTGATTTCCTACACCACCAGAAGGATATGGCTCAGTATCGCCACCAGCTGCAAATGAACTTTCCTCAAGCATCTGCCTTTCAAGTGCAATCTGTTTAAGTTCCTCCTGAACCTCATCATCAGTAAGACCTCTCCACTTCTTCATGTAAGATTTACGGCTCATAGTCTTAGATTCAACCTCGGCTAAGTCCATGTTCTTTTCTTCAATCTCATCTTCAGGAATAGGAAGATTCCCAACAATAGAAATTTCGTATGCAACAGGACTAATTACATCATTTATATATTTCTCAATGCAGTTTGGATAAACCATTGCACCTTGAATAATGATGTCAACCATATTTCTGAGCTGCGGTCCCCACATCTTCATTTTCTCTTTACACCTTACAATCAGCGGCCAGTAAATCGCTTTAAGTGCCTTACCACTTGTGATTGTAGCTTGCACCTCTTCAATATCAGGCATGTCAACCTGATTGTAAGCTGATTTCTTTACTCGCTTGAGCGTAGTGTCAAGAGAAGCACTGTAGTTCATACTCGGCTCAAGCAAACCAACTTGTGGATGCGCATTGTCCAAGTTCTGGTCTGAACCCAAATCCCAGAAAGCACCGGCTGCAGTAGAAAGACTTTTGGTAGAGTTTGATTCCATATCCACAGTGTACTTTGTAGGATTCATTGACTTTCTCTGAGCATCAATATCTGCATTGGACAACTTACTATACCAAGATTCATCATCCTGCAAAATCTCAATCTCAGATTCACCTTTATCCTCACCAGACAGACCATCATTGATGAAAATACTTACCGGAATCATAGGCATCAGAGTTTCCTGATATTCAGTCACAACCTCCAATTCCTTGCCGGCTCCATCGTAAAGAACTTCTTCCAAATACACCACATCATCGACAAGCTCAAACTTCTTTTTGAAGATTCGTTTCTCACTCAATGTGATGCTGTCCTTTACAATGATGAAACACACAAACTTGGTTATTATATTCGGATTGCCTACCTTTGTGTCATAGATAAACTGCGTAGAGGGAAGGAATGTGATTGTCACTCCATCATCCTCGTTGAAGTTTACCAGACCGGCAACTCGCTTGCCAATGAAACAATCCTTAGCTGCCTTGATAAGAGCTTCCTCAAAGTTGTTCTTATCAAGAATTGTCTTAACCAAGTCGTTCATAACTGTCAATGCATTCTTTGCTTCTTCGGTAATCTTACCAACATCGCCTTTCGGCTCAACCGTAATGTCAGGTGGCTCAGCAAAGAGGAACCTCGCTTCCTTATTGATAAGGGATGCGGCCATCTTATAATTAAGCTTGGCAGGCACATAATCGCCGTTCGTGCCCTCAACAGTAAAACTTGCACCTTTCTTATACACTTTATAGTATTTGCAGATTTGTGTCAGCTCGTCCAAAGTGTCCTTTGCTGCACCTGAAACTTCTGCGTTTATCAATGCATAAGGAATACGGTTGAAAGCTGTCAAGACTTCAGTACTATTCTCGGCCTCAATGACCTTAGCTTCTTCACTAGCCATCTTCCATTACCTCCTTAAACTCGTTTTGCGTAATCCAGACTTATCCAACCTACACCACTCTTGAGCTTGCCCCACTTAGTAGCACCTGCACCATCTGATTCCTCAATGATAGTGTAAACACCAACAGGACAGAATCCATTGGATGCGTAGTTAGTACCTGGTCCCTTTCTGATATTCAAGTCTTTGATTGATACCCTGACTTTATAAGGGCTGAATGTCGGTGTGCTTGTCTTTACAGTATCACCAATTGTGCAATACTGAGGATTGCCAAGCCAAATCCAACCAACACCTGACTTAAGCTTGCCCCAACCATTATTGACCTCAACGATTGTGAATACGCCCTTGCCAGTCTGACCCTTAACTGCACCATCCATACTTGGCTGACTTCTGTAATTCAAATCATCAATCTTTACATTGACTGCGAATGGAACTGCAGGGAAGTTATTCGTAGTAGTGTCAGGTGTTTTCTCAGGCTCAGTAGTAGTTGCACCACCAAGCTTAGCAGTAACCTTAGTAGCAAGGTCACCCATTCTCTGATACATCCAATCGCCAGGGCAGCTCTTATTTGCAAACCAACGATGAACTGTAAGCACCATCTCATTTGCAGCCGGATTATAAGTCAATGTCTTGTCTTTATCACCAAACCAAAGCAGCTTAGTCTTTCCATTACGCTTACAAATGTCTGCACACAATTCAATGAGCTTGTTATATACAACATCTTTGAATGCGTATGGAGCTGTGGTATCAGATGCACACTCGATTGTGATTGCTCTCTGGTCATTCGCACTAGACGAACTGCACCAAGAACGATTCTTCTCTTCGCAATACATTCCAACTCGTCCATCAGCACCAATACCATAATTGCATGATGCTTGTCTACTCGTTGGAGCAAAGATATTGCCAAGTGTCTCTACACTGCACTGACCAACTACACAATGTGGAGTGATACGGTCAATTGCATGTGTTCTCTGCCCTGAATGATTTGGGCTGAGTTTTGTGTAACTTACCAAAGGACTATTTGTATATCCCATTGTAACTTCCTCCTTTCCTTCGGTATTTGTGTTACCTCCAAGCAACTGCTTCATCAGGTCTTCACCATAAGCAGCTCGCTTTGCTTTAACGGATTCAGACTGGTCAGCTGGTCTCTCATACTGAGTAAGCACACAATCAGATGCTTCTCTAATAGATGTTGCATTCTTAAGAACATTCAGCACTGACGGATAGCTTGCCATAAGCTCACCAATCATAAAGTCAACCTGCATATTCTCATCACCGATTGAACACCCATAAGCTTGTGCATACTGAAGCAATTTCTGCTTACGTGACCAATATGTCCATTGTGCCAATCCATAACCTGCTTTGTCTGTAACAAAGTCAGAATAAGCGTCTTCATCAACGACCATAGTGTAGTCCTCATCTGAGATATTCAGCTTCTTATTGTAGCTGTTCTGTAGATTGTTTGCCTTTAGACCAGATTCAGCCATAAGGTTTCCCATAAGACCAAACACACCATAGTCATTACCGATTGCAGCTTTAAGCTTTTGATAGATATTAGAGGCTCCCATTACTTTCGGCCTCCTTTACCTTTCTTGCCACCTTTCTTAGTGCCACCACACTTAGCCATGTTACTCACCTTCCTTTACTTCAGGAATACCAGCAACACTAGTCAAGATACTTACCACACCGGCAAGCAGACTAGCACTACCAACCATTACCCAATTCACTTCGCCCATGGTAGCAGAAGCGCCAATAGTTGCGATAGCAGTCTGAGCAACAGTTTTGATTGCACGAACACCAGCAGCCTTAAGCCACTTAACAGTATTCACATCAGCCTTAAACACACAATTCTTGAACATGTTTCGTTCCTCCTTTCATAATCAACCAGCTCTACTATTGAAGTCCTTATCTTTAACATCAGCAACTGTCACTGTATCAAGCGCATACCAGATAGCTGAGAAAGAGTGCGGGTCAATATTAAACTGGTCATAGATAACGTTTCCTTTTGCATCTTTCTTATAAGTCAAGTCCTTTAACTCTCTTATGACATTCTTGCACTTAGGACTTACTACGATTTTTCTAAATCGTTTTACCTTTCTTGTATTAGATAACCTTGAACCTGCAAACTTATTTCTACAAGCTCGAATCCTGAATCCGTTTTGCCTATAGTAAGTGATTGCTTTAGGGTCCTCATTATCGGCCACAATCATTTTATTATGACCTGCATTGTTCAGGTCGTTTATTCTTCGCCTTAAGCTCTGCATCTCTGGCTGATTTGCAAACACATCGTCTGTTACATGGTTCATGTAGATTTCATCCCATATATACAAAATACTGTTCTTCAAATCCACGCTCATACTGATAACAGCATTGAATGATTCCTCAAAACCAAAGTCAAAGCCAAAGTACTGATTCTCAGGACCAAGTCTCTCAATTGCTTTCCTAAATGTTGCAGGGTCTTTTGCAATAAGAAACTGAGGCAATACTCTTGTGCCAGTTGCACCGAATCTTCCCCAACGAGCTACCATATACAATGGATAGTCATAGTTCTTAAGGTCATCCAGTCGTTTCATATATTGCCAAGGCAACCAAGGATTATCATCCGGTGTACTGTGGTGATAGTATGTACCATTGTGAATGATGCATCTCTTTTCATAGAACTTATCCTCATCCACCATGACATCTTCTTGACCTTCATCATCCAGTCTTACAAAGAAATGTCTATACACCCAATTGTCTCTGCCGATAGGGTTACAGCTTAAGATGAAGTGCATGCTTACGTTTGGTGTACGAATACGACCAAGCAATTCTTTGTAACCTTCATACTTAATCTCAGAACACTCCTCCAACCAGACAATAGAAACACCATTGATAGACTTTACCTTTTCAGGCTTGTCCATTCCTTTGAAGATTATCTGACTGCCATTCTTGAACTTGAACCTTAGTGGGCTTTTCAACGCCAGGACTCTGTTTTGTCTTCGCTTAAATTCCTTTGGGTCAGTAGTCAATAGGCCCATGTCATCAAGTATCTCACAAATCAAATCATAGCAAGATTCCTGAATAGTATCATATACCTCTCTGATAACCAGTGCCTTACGCTTTTCCTCAAGCAGCTTTAAGATTATCTTGAATGCAATATGATATGACTTACCTGAACCATAACCACCAATAAGCAAATATCGTTCATAGTCCCAATCAAATAAGAAGTCCTCGAATGCCGGACTAACAGCTTTTGTCACCTTCATAGTTTAGTCCTCCCATTCTTCGTCTTCATCTTCCCAATCATCAGGCCAATAGTCTAAATCCTCATCAGATGCCTCATTCTCCACTTTAGTTGCCACGTTTGAAGCGCTCTGCTCTTTAGTCTGAGCCTTTTTCTTAGCAGCCTCTGCCCTCTCTTCTTCTGTAGCACTGCGAATTTCAATCGACTGATTCACTGCATCTTGCCACTCTTTATCCTCTGCTGTTTCATCTTGCTGAGCTGTAGTCGACTGACTTGTGCTTGCCCTCGTTACTGTTACTTGAATCTTTGTATCTTCATCATCAAGCTCAATAAGCTGGTCTCTATTCTTTTTCCATTTATTAGGAAGTCTGTTATACAACCAACACTGAATAGCAGAGACGTTTGGTGCTTGTTCTTTATCTGTCACCTCTTTGATTGTCTCTACTGTTTTACCAAATCGAATGGTTGTAGTCACCTTTACTTCTTTTGTATGATACCCTAAGGCTGATTTGAGAAGAGCGTTTTCTACTTTGTAGTCAATGATTTCTCGGCCTTTCTTAAGGGCACTATCAATTTCAGGATATTGAACTCTCCAAGCACGAAGAGTACTTATTGAAATACCTATACGATTAGCAATATCTTGAAATGTGTAACCGTCTCTTGCCCAGCATTCCAACAGCATCAGATTGTCTTCTTCCAACCACTCTGTGGCAATGCATTCATTTTTAGTTTTCTTTTCTGACGCCATTGTGTTGCGTTCTCCTTTCCTCCAAAATAGAACAAAGCCTGAAATATTTCATCCAAGCTCGTTCCTCTTTAACAATTTGGTTTGCTTACGCTTTACCTTATTTTAATGCCGCCATAGCTTTAGTCATCAGCTTACCAACATACTGTCTCTGAACTGCAATCTTACCTGCAGCTTTTGTGAAGCTAATCATATCTGTGTAAGACTTTGTAGCCTCATCATAATCAGGACATCTCAATGCTGTGTATTCAGCTTCAAATTCCTCATCCATTTCCTGCATCTTTGCACATACAGCATCGATATAATCTGCAGCTTTGGATTCCTCTGCATTCTTAACTGTGATTGTGATGTATCTGTAAGCTTCCTTACGAGTATCACCAACCTCAACGAATGCTCTCTGAATACGCATTGCTTTTTCCTTGTTGGATTCCTTCTTAACTTGCTTTGCAGCCTTTTTCTCATTCTCAATTTTCTCGATTGCTTCAACCAGCTGTGCCTTAGTCATATCCCAACGACCTGCAATGTTTAACTCCTTAGCAACCTCACGTAATTCCTTAACACTCATTTCATTGATTTTCTTCATCACTTTGTCCTCCTGAACTCTTAATTTGATTTTTGGTTTCGGTTAGGTTCATTCCTTAACCTTGATTAAATTATACCACAATCAAATAGGTTTGTACACCCTTTTCTTAAAAGTTTTTGAAGATTTTTCAATTTTATTTTATCAACATCAGGCTGGTTTATTTTAAGGCCATTCCAGAAGGTCACCAGATAACCCAGAATGAATCCAATTTGTTTTATATGGATTTATATTAAATATCCAATAAAGTTAACCAGAAGTCATTCTGGATTATCCTGGGATTATCATGCATCCTTTACTGATTCATCCACCTCAAGCTTAACGCCTCCCCATTTCCAGAGGTCCTCTCTTAATTCAGCCAATGTCAATACACCGGCATTATAAGAATCATATAAGCTTAAACAGTCATCAACAAACTTAGGCAATCTCTTCTTTGCTGTCTTAGGCCAGTAGCCATCACCAAGCAATACCTCACAAGGAATAGCTAACATAAGCTGCCAAGCAATATCAACAGATTTCTGACCTGCTATCTTACTGGCTTCCTCATAAGCTTTACGTCTTTCCTTTGCAAGCATATCAGCTATTTGTGATTCGGTCAATGCGTAGACTTTCTCTTTTGGTACGACCTTACCTTGTTTTGCTGCAGCTCTTCGTGCTGCTCTGTTACTCATTGTTGTGCTCCTTATAGTAACCACAGCTCTTAAACTCTGGACACTCATGACGATATTCACACATAGGAATAAGGAAGCCCTTAAATTCAGGATTGACCTTTTCAACCTCCTTACAGATTTGCGTCATGATGTATCTGGTAGTTGCATCAGCCATACCACACAGTCTACGATGTGACATGAACATGAGCTGCTCTGCGTTTACATCAATAATGTGACTTACCATTGCATTCTGTGGTGCCAATTCTCTATCATACATAGTTTGCCTGTCATTCCTTTGGGACTGAACGTAATGCTCAATGCCAATCTTATGACGTACCAGATGCACTGATGCAAAATACGGAATGGTTAACCTGATTGTGAACATCAACGTTCTGATAGGCGAATGCTGAGCTTTGAGAATCTGTCTCTTCCACTCATCGGTCACCTCTTTACCAGCATACTTCTTACCCATGGTATTCAGTGCCAGTTCTTTACACCTTGCCCAGTCTGCTTTGGTTGGATTCCTAAGAATTTCAACCTGAATATTTTCGTTTGCCACTTAAATTCACTCCTTACTTATAAAATCTGATTCCTTCTGATTCGTATAGAAACTCAAGATTTCTGCTATGCCAGTTATCTTCATCAACACAATTTTCAAAGTATGTTGCACCACCACTGTAGTCATACTTAGCTTCCATAACTACCTTTACAGCTTCATAGCAGTCTTCGTTTGGCTCAACTCTATCCCATCGTCCATTGTCAATAGGACTAAACTGATTTTCCTGGAATATTACTTCCTCAATTGTGTCAGGAAACTCATCAGACCATACACGATTTAGTACACACATAATGATTAGTGTTTTGGTTTGAGTGTTACATCCTTCAGCTTCTGCCATTGCAATTCTTGCCAACAAATAACTTTCCTCTGCTGACCAGTCTTTGTTATATGTAAACTCAGGATAGTAATCAACTTCAACTTCACTTGATTCCTCTTCTGTTTGAGGCTCAAATGTAACCAGATTAGACACATAAGGTGTTGTGGTCTTATTGCTATAAGATTCACTTACTTTATTTGATGTGTCTTCCTTTTCAGCAATTACTACTCTTGGCATGTTACATAACGCTATAATCATTATAATAGTAATAATAATTATATGCCATATCATGTTCTTGCACATTACCCTTTCAAGATTTCTTTGCTGAATGCGTCTTTGCTTAATATATTGTGACTTTTTCATGTTGTTCCTCCGTTCTTCTTAACACTTAAACCTTAGCTGAAAACCAGTTGTGATAGGACACTCATCGCAGATGCCATACTCACATGAGATTCCTTCCTCTGAACACTTACGTAATGTCTCAATGTCCTGTCTGAATCTCTCAAGCTTTTCTGCATCTTCTTTCTGAGCTGCCAATTCTTCTTCTGCCAACTTGGCCTCTAATTCTTTTTGCTCCTGCAATTTCTTGGCCTCTGCCTGCTTCTTGCTGATAATCATCAATTGCTTCCAGTATTTCTGCATCTTGTTGCGTGATTTAGCAAGTTCCCCTTTTGTTAGTGCCTTATTGGCTTTTATCTTTCTTGCAATGTCTCCCATCTCTTTGGCATCGATTTTGCTGAAGCCAATGCAATTGTCCTCAATACTCTCACCTTTGTCTTTTTCTTCAGGTGTTTGATTGTCGTATACCAACACAATAGCTCTGAGTAATGCTTTGTCGTTAGTCTTTAACAAGTCCTTGAGATAGGCTTCCCACTGTTTTTGACTGGTAAAGTATTCCCATGCCGCCATTTGATTTCCTCCTTTACTTTTTAGTATATTACCAGGGATTCCAGAATGACCCCAGATTGATTTTTATTTATAAGGTATATATTTCCTTACCTTAATAATTAAAATTAAACCTGGGACAATCTGGATAACTTCCGGATTATAACAAGCCTTTACGTTCAAGCCAGTCCTCAAGGTCAGCCAAGTACAGAATCAATTCCTGAATACGATTGTTCGGGATAGATACCTCACCATAATCATCAACTTCAGTGAATCTCTTATCAGGTACCGGAATGGTTGTGCCTTTGCCAATCTTATTTGCATAAGAACGAAGTACGTATGTAATCACACAAAATACAACCGGTATGAATAGCTCACCACCTACACCAAAGTAACCTCTTGTTGCACATACATTCTGACCAACGATATACATCAGATACGGAAGAATGAAATTCAAAATCCAAGCAAAGTTCCTAAGGTTGCTTGTAATGAAATAATCAACGGCTCGTACAACATCAACGATGATTGCACCCATAATACTAAAGAATCTCTTCATGTTTATTCCTCCAATCGCTTTCTAAGCATTTCTTTGTAGTAGTTCATTTTTATATTTATCTTTTCTTCAAGACGTCTTTGAAAACCAGCAGCACTGCATCTACTGCAATGTGTGTCCTCGTTTATGAAGAAGCTGTGATGCATCTCTTTACAACATTGACAATGCTGAGACATTACATCATTTTCTCCGTCCTGAACTGCAAACAAATGTATCGTAATAGTTGGAAATTCGCCTTTGTCCTCTTTAATGAATTGCACCTGAACATTCACAAATTCAGCTTTACTTAATACATTTGTTGAGTACCATTTCACAGCCGACATGTATGCCGATTTCATTGTATCGGCTGTGAATGATTTCTTGCAAAACTCTCTTGAGTACTTAATCATAGTCAACACCTTCCTTTGCTTTGAGTGATTCCTCTTTAGCCAGCTTATCAACCAGCTCATTGAAGGTGTTGCCGGCATGACCTTTAATCTTTATGATTTTTATGTAAATACCAAGAGACCTTGTTTTGTTTCTTAGGAATGCAAGTTCCTCCCACAAATCTCTGTTCTTCACATCATCGTTTTTAGTTGTCTTCCAATTGTTCTGCTGCCATTTATCAATCCAGCCATTATTGATTGAGTTAACAACATAAGCACTGTCAGAATACAGCTCATATTCGGCATCACTTAGATTCTTACTCAGCACCTTCTTAAATGCTTCAATTACAGCTTTAAGCTCCATACGATTGTTTGTGGTCATCTTTTCATTACCACTAATCGTTGAGCATTTGCTTACTGTATTGAAGACTGCAGCCCATCCACCTGGGCCAGGATTTTCTGAGCAAGCACCATCTGTAAAGATTCTTACTCTCAATGGTTCTTCCTCCTTAACTCCAATCTTCGTCATCATCTTCAGCTTTAGCCATTTTAGCATCAGCTTTCTTTGCAAGTCGTTCTCTTTCCTTTTCCTCTTTGGTAGCTGTCCTTACCGGTATTTTGCCAGACTTTACTTCTGAATACATCTTAATTGCAAGCTTAGCAAACACCTCATACAGACACATACCATAGACTGTTCCTAACCACTCATGCTCGGTTGTTGTTTTTACACCGATAGAGTAAATACCAAGAATCGGTTCGAAATACGACATTGTCATCCATTGTGGTGTGATTTCATATTTTTGAACCAACACACGAATAAGCTTTTCAATTGCTTCAATGGGAATGTTATTCTCGTCTGAGTATTTAGAAAGTGGTTTGATTTTCCTCAACACCTTCTGAATTATCTCTTGACTTTCTTCTTTTCTGTAGTCAAGATTTAGAATTTGTTCTGTTTTCATAGTACAGCTTGTACCTCCTTAAAACAAGTATAAGCTGGGTACATGCCTCTCACACATACCCAGCTTACGGCTATCTATTGAGGCGGATTCATATACCGACTGAACATTAAATGTCCCAGTCTTCGTCGTCCTCAGACTCAGCCTCGGCCTTCTTAGCAGCCTTAGCTTTACCACCCTTAGCAGATGCCTTAGGTGCAGCCTTCTTATCTTCCTTCTTAGGAGCTTCAGCCTCTTCATCGCCCCAGTCATCATCTTCCTCAGATTCAGCTTCAGTAGCTTCAGCCTTTGCAGCGTCGTCCTTGATAAGCAAGTCAGCGTAGAACCTAGCAGGCTTCTTAGGAGCTGCCTTAATCTTACGAGCCTTGCACTCCTTGAAGAGCTCCATAGCAGACTTACCTTCATAAGGATTAGCCTCAGTAGCATCATCCTCTGCCTCAGCATCTTCAGCCTCAGCTTCAGTAGCTGCACCGAATGCCTGCTTGCAAGCTTCAACCAGGTC
>OKVK01000164.1_pt1 | contig 50210 bp, 44 predicted proteins | sample 1604771 | NCBI WGS metagenome assembly OKVK01 (sample SAMN01760906, study PRJEB22395) | human gut metagenome | reverse complement strand
TTAAATAAAAAACCACAGATCATTGCCCCCACTCTGCTGGGCGAAAATATTTTCGACGTGGTCAGCGTATCCATCCGGTCCCTTTTGAATCCGGAGCTGACCGCCAGCTGGGAAAAGGGACTTACCTATGTGGCGGAAGGCCAGATTACCCAGGATGAATATATGGGAAAACTGGAGCATTTTGTCCGCAGCAGAACGGAGCAGGTGCTGGGAAGCCGACAGCATTTTGCCATGAGACCTTATTTTGAGGCGGCAGCAGCATATTATAAAAAGACGACAAAGCAAAAAGGAGAATAACAGTATGAGCAACATTACCATTCAGGATCTGTATGACTTAAACGAGACGATCGCAGCAGAGCTTTTTGACGGTCTGACCTATCCGTGGGAGGCACTTCCGAAAATCGGTGAATTTATCAAAAAATTAGGTGCAGCCCTCGATCCGGAGGAGTATGACAAAGTAGGCGAGGATGTATGGATTGCAAAATCTGCCAATGTATTTCCAAGCGCTTATATACATGGACCGGCCATCATCGGAAAAGAAGCAGAGGTGCGTCACTGTGCATTTATCCGCGGTAACGCACTGGTAGGCGAAGGGGCTGTGGTCGGCAATTCCACCGAACTGAAAAATGTGGTGCTTTTCAATAAAGTACAGGTTCCCCATTATAACTATGTGGGTGATTCTATTCTTGGATACAAGGCACATATGGGAGCGGGTTCCATCACGTCCAATGTAAAATCTGATAAACATCTGGTGAAAGTACATACACCGGAGGGAGATATTGAGACCGGTATCAAGAAATTTGGTGCCATGATCGGTGACAATGTAGAGGTTGGATGCGGTTCTGTCCTGAACCCGGGTACGGTGATCGGCAGACAGAGCAATATTTATCCGTTGTCTTCCGTAAGAGGTGTAGTGCCGGCACATTCTATTTATAAGAAACAGGGCGAAGTAGTGAGGAAGCATGAAGACTAAATGGGGGATCAGCGGCAGCGTACTTAAATGGTTTGCGGTTATCACCATGGTCATTGACCATTTCGGGGCATCTGTTCTGGAAACCTATGTGATGAACGTCTGGGGCAGGTCACCTCTGGGAAATCTGTTTTCCAATCACTGGAACGAATTACTGCGGGTGGACCGGATCTTACGGTATATTGGCCGGCCGGCCTTTCCGATTTTCTGTTTCCTTTTGGTGGAAGGATTTCTTCATACCAGAGATGTGAAAAAATATGCCATGCGGCTGGGAATTTTTGCACTGATCAGCGAGATTCCTTTTGATCTGGCAGTGCGCGGGAAATTCTTTGACTGGCAGTATCAGAATGTGTATGTAACTTTGCTGCTTGGACTTCTGACCATCTGGGCATTGAAAACCCAGAAGGATGTCTGGTATCTGCGTCTGGTGATTGCCGCAGCCGGATGTGCGCTGGGAGAACTGGTGCACTGTGACTATGGAGCAATGGGAGTGGCTTTGATTGTCGTGCTCTATCTTATGCGGGAATCCAGATTCCAGCAGTGTATCACAGGAGCGATCTGTACTTACTGGGAGCTTCCGGCACCGTTGGCTTTCATCCCCATCTGGTTTTATAATGGGGAGCGGGGGCGGCAGCCCAAATGGTTTTTCTATTGGTTTTATCCAGTTCATCTGCTGATCTACGGAGTTATCGGCAGCTGGATATTACCGGGAATTCTTCTATAAAAAAAGAAAAGGAACAATGATGAAAACACTGATTATCACTGGAACACCGAGAAAAAAAGGACATACGATTGCCATGGCAGAGTATCTGGCAGGACAGCTTGACGGCGAAGTGGAATGGCTGTCGGTGGATAACCGGAAAGACATTACTCCCTGCAGGGACTGTCGCTACTGCTTTACCCATCCTAAATGTGCCATTGATGATCCTATGAATGAGATCTACGCGAAGCTCGACGCAGCGGATCGGATTATCTTTGCAGCTCCGGTATATTTTTATAATATTCCAGGATCCATGAAAGCAGTATTGGACCGGCTGCAGGTATACTGGGCAGCCATCATCCGGGGAGGGAGAAAAAAGCCTTACCGGAAAGGGGCGATTCTGCTGGTGGGCGGAGCACCGGAATCCGAACGGCAGTTTCTGGGAGCATCCACTACGTTCCAGTACATGCTGGATGATCTGGGAGCAGTCTGTGAAGGTATCGTAACCATGGGCGGTTCAGATAAGAAAGGACTTGCGGAGCGCCCGGATGTGAGAAAAAAACTGGACGAGCTGGCAGAAAGGCTCTGTCAGAATGGATCAGACAATTAGATTGAGGCAGAAAAAGATGAATATTCAGATTTTGGAAATGATAGAAGGGGCCAGACAGGCGAAAGGACTGACCGTTATTATTGATGTCTTCCGGGCATTTTCCCTGGAGTGCTATCTGATGGCAAAACATCCGGCACAGTTGTGTCCGGTGGGGGCGAAAGAGACCGCTTATGCATGGAAAGAGAACCATCCGGAGGCGGTTCTGATAGGAGAGCGTCACGGTGTGATTCTTCCGGGATTTCAATATGGCAATTCTCCGTCCCAGACCGCAGACGCCGATCTTGATGGAAAGACACTGATCCACACCACCAGTGCCGGAACCCAGGGAATCGTCAATGCTGCAGGAGCAGAGGAGATTATCACGGGAAGTCTGGTCAACGCAGCGGCCATTGCGCGTTACATTCAGAAAGTACAGCCGGATCAGGTCTCTCTGGTTGCCATGGGACTGGAAGGAAAGGCCTCCGCGCCGGAAGATGTTTTATGTGCCCGCTATATTAAGAGTCTGGTGGAAGGAACCTCTCTTGATATGGAGGCAGAACTGAAAACACTCCGTCACACCGAATCCGGGGAAAAATTTTTCCGGCCGGAGACCCAGGAGGTATTTCCGGCAGAAGATTATCAGCTGTGCACAGATGTGGACCGATTCGATTTTGTCCTGCAGGTAACCAGACGGTCAGAGGACATGTTTGAAGTTCATAGAGTAGATTTATAATTAGAAAGTATGCAGGTATTTCTTCAGAATTTTTTTAGAAATACCTGCATTTGATTTTAAGAATCGGCAGTTAGAATACAAGTCATGAAGGGCAGGAAAAGTGAAATGGAGAAATATCATGTGTTAGTCGTCGAGGACGACAAAGAGATTCGGGACGGAATCGAGATTTATCTGAAAAGTCAGGGCTATGAAGTATTCAAAGCTGCGGATGGAATCGAAGGGCTGGAAATTATTTACCGGGAGGAAATCCACCTTGCCATTGTGGATGTGATGATGCCGAGAAAAGATGGAATCCAGATGGTCATGGAGATGCGTAAAGACTATGATTTCCCGGTGATTATGCTCTCTGCAAAATCGGAGGAAGTGGATAAGATTCTGGGACTTAACATGGGAGCGGACGATTATGTGACCAAACCCTTTACGCCGCTGGAGCTTCTGGCAAGGGTCAATTCCCAGCTGCGCCGCTACAGCCGTTATCTGGAAAAATTAAAGGACGGTGGCTCAAAGGAAGAAGAACAGCACATTTACCGGATCGGAGGTCTGGAACTCAACGAGGAAAAAGTAGAACTCCGGGTGGATGGGGTGCCGGTGAAGGTGACCCCGATGGAGTACCGGATTCTGTTGCTGCTGATGAAGCATCCGGGAAGAGTGTTCTCTTCTGATGAGATCTATGAGCGGGTCTGGAATGAGAAAGCAGTCAATTCAGATACGATCATGGTGCATGTGCGGAATATCCGTGAGAAGATCGAGATTAACCCAAAAAATCCAAAATATTTGAAGGTGGTGTGGGGCGTTGGCTATAAAATGGAAAAACAATAAATACAAAGGAATACTGGCAGTACTGCTTTGCGTGTCTTTGGCAGGTGTGATTATGTGCAATCTCTATCCGGTATTCTGGCAGAAAGCGCAGAAAAGGATTCAGACTTATCAGACAGAGGAAGAAGCCAGAGTAAGTAAAAATCGTGATGTGGCTGCATTTACAGTAGGTGACGACTTTGAACGGTATCTGTTATCCTCGATTTACTATCTGAATTATGAGATTACACCGGATATGGATGCCTATACTTATCTGACACAGAACTATGACAAAGGAAAACTGACAGACAGTGAGCAGGCGGGCTTAAAAGAAGCGGCCGCAAGACTCATGAAGAACATGAGAAACCAGTATGTAACGGTACAGGATATCTACGAATATGCCAGCTATGCGAAAGGGGTGGACAAAAATTTCGGCTCGGATGCCAGACTGCTGCAGGCAGTTTATAACGACGGAGTGGATATGTTTGATTACTATTCTTCCGGCCTGGTCATTTCCTATGACAGCAGAGGTGTTCCGGATATCCGTAAGACATGGAATCTCGATCTGGATGAGATCGGCGGCCTGTCAAATCTGACCGAATGTCTCACGCAGGCAACGATTGGACAGCTCATGGATGACAATGGCATGGATGAAGGCGAAGACTATGAGGTCAGCTATGATGAGACCGACGAGGATACTGCCATCAATGTGGAGTCGGGTACCGTGGTATCTGGTGATGAAACCTATCTGAGAGTTGATCAGGCTGGTAATGATGCACTGCTGAGGCAGATGTCACTTCCAATCATTCAGAATGTGACGTTTGTCTTCGGAATTAATGGAAATTATGACAGCTATAATTACATGGATGATGAGTACTGGGTGGAAAGAGTTGCTTATAATAACAGCGGTATTGCCACGGCAGGTATGGTCATCATCATTGCCATGGCATTGCTGGCGCTTATCCTGCAAAATATCCCTTCTCTCGAACTGCGGAAATACCGGATTTTCCGTCTGCCAACAGAAGTAAGCTTTGTGATCGGGTGTATGGGAGCAGTTGGTACAGTCTGGGCGCTGGGGAATGAATTTGCGATACTGACGCTTAAGAGAGGATCGGATTCTCTGACCGGTTACCTGGAATCAGATATGGCGTTGGGACAGTATGCCCCCGCAGTAGCGGTATTCTTGATCTGGCTGTTCTGGAGCTGCTTTGCATTTGGCTGGTATTGGCTGATGGCTTCCCTGTTTCCGTATATCACACATCCACTCCGGACGATCTGGGAACAGACGCTGTTCTTCCGGTTTTTCGTATGGCTGAAACGTCAGTGGCTCAGGCTGTGGAATTGGGCGACGGATGTGGAGCTGGATGAGCATCTGACCAGAAATATCTGGAAAGTGGTCGGCATTAATGGACTGATTGTGGTTCTGCTGTGCTGTATCTGGTTTGGAGGAATCTTTGGAGCAATTATTTATTCGATTCTTTTGTATGTGCTTATCAAGAAAAAATGCGGAGAGATTCAGGAAAATTATAAAAAACTTTTAAATGTCACACAGACCATTGCTGATGGAGATCTGAATGCTTCTACGGAAGAGGACATGGGGATTTTTAATCCCATCCGGGATCAGCTGACTTTGATTCAAAGTGGGTTCCGGAAAGCGGTAGATGAGGAAGTAAGAAGCCGGAATATGAAGACGGAGCTTATTACGAATGTATCTCATGACTTAAAGACGCCGTTGACCGCTATTATCACCTATGTGGATCTGCTGAAAAAAGAAGATATCACAGAGGAAGAACGTAAAGAATATGTGGCAACCCTGGAGAAAAAATCCCAGCGGCTGAAAGTGCTGATTGAGGATTTGTTTGAGATCAGTAAGGCGACCACTGACAACATTGTCATGAATTATGACGAAGTAGATCTGGTGAGCCTTATCAAGGAAGTACGACTGGAAAATGAGGATAAAATTCAGTCAAGCACACTGGATTTCCGGTGGAGTCTGCCGGAGGAGAAATGTATCCTGCGTCTGGATCCGCAGAGAACCTTCCGTATTATTGATAACCTGGTGCAGAATATTTTAAAATATTCCATGGCTCATTCTCGCGTGTATATTGCCATGAATGATCAGGATGGAAAAGTTACCGTCAGCCTGAAAAATATGTCTGCAACGGAGATGAATTTTACACCGGAGGAGATCACGGAGCGGTTTGTAAGAGGTGATCTTTCCAGAAATACTGAAGGAAGCGGTCTTGGTCTTGCGATTGCCCAGAGTTTTACGGAACTGCAGGGCGGTGAATTTAAGGTAGAGACAGACGGAGATCTTTTTAAAGTCACAATTATGTGGAAGAAAGAGAAGTAGTATGCTATACTGTATAAGGATCAAAGGAGAACCCGCAGTGAGCCGGGCAGAGATGATTCATCTCTGCCCGATTTTTGCGGGAAAAAAGTTTACAGGAGGGATTCAACATTATGTTGGAAAAAGTGTTTAAACTGCGTGAAAACCACACGACAGTGAAAACAGAGATTCTGGCGGGGATTACCACATTTATGACCATGGCATATATTCTTGCTGTGAATCCAAATGTATTAAGTGCATCTGGTATGGACAGAGGAGCGGTCTTCACTGCAACGGTGCTGGCTTCATTTCTTGGAACTGCCTGCATGGCATTGTTTGCAAACTATCCGTTTGCATTGGCTCCGGGTATGGGACTGAACGCATATTTTGCTTATACGGTCGTCATCGGTATGGGGTATCCATGGCAGTCTGCGCTGGCAGCCGTTTTTGTAGAAGGTGTGATTTTTATTCTGCTTTCGCTGTTTAATATTCGGGAAGCAATTTTTAATTCCATTCCGTCGAACCTAAAGAAAGCAGTATCCGTAGGAATTGGATTTTTTATTGCCTTTATTGGTCTTCAGAATGCGAAAATTGTTGTTGGGGGAGCGACTCTGGTAGAACTGTTTTCCCTGGATGCGGTAGAGGGTGCAACCATGCAGGATGCGGGTATCTGTGTGATTCTGGCCCTCATCGGTGTATTTCTGACGGCCATTCTGGTTATCAAAAATGTAAAAGGAAATATTCTCTGGGGAATCTTAGGAACCTGGATTCTCGGTATTATCTGCCAGTTTACGGGGCTGTATGTGCCGAACCCGGAGATTGGATATTACAGTCTGCTTCCGGATTTTTCAGCAGGTATTTCCGTGCCGAGCCTGGCACCGATCTTTATGAAACTTGACTTTACATCTATTCCGGTGGCTGAGTTCATTGTTATCGTATGTGCGTTCTTATTTGTAGATATGTTTGATACACTGGGAACTTTGATTGGTGTGGCTACGAAAGCAGATATGTTAGATAAGGAAGGAAAACTTCCAAATATCAAGGGAGCCCTTCTGGCAGATGCGGTTGCAACGACAGCAGGTGCGGTACTTGGTACTTCTACTACGACCACTTTTGTAGAGAGTGCTTCTGGTGTGACAGAGGGAGGAAGAACCGGTCTTACTTCCATTACGACGGCAGTTCTGTTTTTGCTGGCACTGTTATTCTCCCCGGTTTTCCTCGCTATTCCGTCATTTGCAACGGCTCCGGCGTTGATTATCGTAGGATTCTACATGGTCAACCAGGTAGGACTGATTGATTTCTCTGATTTCAGTGAGGGAATTCCGGCATTTATCTGTATTGGGGCAATGCCCTTCTTCTACAGCATTTCCGAAGGTATTTCCATGGGAGTGATTTCCTATGTGATCCTGAATCTGCTGACAGGAAAAGCACAAGAGAAGAAGATCAGTCCGGTGATGTATATTCTGGCTGTACTGTTCTTAGTGAAATATTTCCTGATCTAGGAACTTTGAAAATAGATGATAAAAAGGCTGCTCATCGTTGGATGGGCAGCCTTTTTTTGGAAAATTTTTGGTTATTCAAACGGGTCTTCTTCCGGTTCGGAAACTTCTTCTGCCGGAGCATCTTCAGAAGCAGGTGCTTCTTCTTTGGCTTCTTTAGCAAGAGCCGCTTTTTTTTCTTCAATATTTGCATTGTGCACGGAGATAGCGGTGCAGTACTCAGATACAGCCTCATCTACTGACTCTCCGGCTGCGAATTTCTTATAGTAGTAAGCACCTATTTTGCGTTCCAGTTCCCGGATAGATTTCTCGTCATTTAAAATTTGTGTTTTCAGACGGGTGTCTTCTACCAGTTCATTGGTTTTGTCAGCCGCAGTTTTTGCAAATGCATTCAGTTTTTCAAACAGTTCCATCAATTTATGCCTCCTGTTTTTTCAGAAAATCCAGAACTTCCTCACGGGTCGGCATGACGCGGAGGGCGCCTTTTCTGGTGGTGATGATGGAAGCGGCCGCATTGGCGAAGGTGAGCATTTCTTTTAACTGCTCATCCGTCAGTGCTTCCAGGTCATGCTCCAGTACATAGTTCAGGACACATGCACAGAAAGTGTCACCGGCTCCGGTGGTCTCAATGGTATTTTTCTGAAGGAATGGAGCTACTTCTACATAATGATCACCATAGTATGCGCGGCTTCCGTCACGACCCATGGAAACAAGAATCAACGGAATTGGGAATTCCTCGCGGATTTTCTTCACACCCGCAGTGAAATCATTTTCTCCGGTGAGCCACTGGATCTCGTTATCAGAAATCTTCAGTACATCACATTTTCCAAGTCCCCAGCGAACCTGCTCTTTGGCATTGTCAAGAGAATCCCAGAGCGGTTCTCTTAAGTTCGGGTCGAAACTGATAAGTGCACCGGCTTCTTTGGCAGTTTCTACTGCTTTTTTTGTGGTAGCGCGGATGCCGTCATGGGTCATGGACAGGGTGCCAAAATGAAAGATTCTGGTATCACGTACCAGATCAAGGTTCAGCTCGTCCACAGTGAGCATCATATCAGCGCCCGGATTGCGGTAGAAGGAGAAATCACGGTCTCCGTCTGCAAAGGTATGTACCAGTGCTAGGGTCGTATGCACTTCGTTGTCCATCAGCAGATTTTCCGTGCCGATACCAAGCTCCTCCAACGCTTTTTTCAGTGTTTTTCCAAACTGATCATTTCCTACTTTTCCAATAAAGGAAGTTTTCTTCCCAAGGTTATTTAACATGGAAAGTACATTGCAGGGAGCACCTCCCGGATTGGCTTCGAAAAGTCCGTTGCCCTGTTCACTCAGCCCGTTCTGGGTGAAATCAATAAGAAGCTCACCAAGAGCGATTACGTCGTATTTTTTCATAAGAAAAGCCTCCGTTCTTTAATATATTTATTGTACAAAAAAAACTGGTGCTTGAAAAGAGATACTTGTCATATTTTCGATTGATAATTAGGAAAAATCTGTGCTATAATTCTAAACTGTTGTGTATAAAGGATAGAAAGGAAATAGAAATACGGATGACTTCTTTAAAACCTATGTTATTGACTTCTTTAAAGTCATACAGCCGGGAACAGTTCTTTAAAGATGTGACGGCTGGAATCATTGTGGCGATTATCGCGCTGCCGTTGTCCATCGCACTGGCACTTGCATCAGGTGTGGGACCGGAGGCTGGTATTTTTACGGCTATTGTAGCGGGATTTGTGATCTCCGCACTGGGAGGGAGCAGTGTGCAGATTGCTGGTCCGACTGCAGCCTTTGCGACAATCGTGGCAGGAATTGTGGCAAGAGACGGACTGGATGGTCTGGTCATTGCGACAGTATTGGCAGGTGTGTTCCTGATTCTTATGGGACTTTGCCATTTTGGAACGCTGATTAAATTTATTCCTTATACGATTACGACTGGATTTACATCAGGAATCGCAGTGACTATCGTTATCGGGCAGCTGAAAGATTTCTTCGGTGTGACCTATCCGGATGGGGTAAAACCGATCGAGACCATGGAAAAACTGGAAGCATTTATCGGAAATATCAGTACGGTAAATACAGATGCATTGATTGTGGGTGCTGTCAGTCTGGCAGTCCTGATTGTATCTCCTTACATTTTCAAAAAAATTCCGGGTTCTCTGATCGCAGTCATTGTGGGAATCCTGATGGTGCAGTTTCTTCCGCTGAAGGTATCTACCATCGGAAATCTTTATACTATCAGTAATGCATTGCCATCCTTCCATCTTCCGGCACTCAGTCTGAAGTCGGTGGAAGCAGCCGTACCGAATGCATTTACCATCGCAGTGCTGGCTGCCATTGAGTCTTTGCTTTCCTGTGTGGTGGCCGATGGTATGATCAATGGAAAACATCGTTCTGACATGGAGCTGGTAGCTCAGGGTGCAGGAAATATTGCCTCTGCTCTGTTTGGAGGTATTCCGGCGACAGGCGCAATCGCAAGAACGGCAGCCAATATTAAAAATGGCGGACGCACGCCGGTGGCAGGTATGGTACATTCCATCACATTGGTGATCGTTCTGGTCGTGCTGATGCCTTATGCCGGTATGATTCCCATGCCGACCATTGCAGCGATTCTGTTTATCGTAGCTTATAATATGTGCCAGTGGAGAACCTTCAAACATCTGGTGGAGACAGCTCCAAAGAGCGATATTATCGTGCTGGCAGTTACCTTTGTGCTGACGATTGTATTTGACCTCGTCGTAGCAATTGAGGTCGGCATGATTCTGGCATGTCTGCTTTTCATTAAACGGATGAGCGACGAGACTCATGTGGACAGCTGGATCTATATGGATGATGATTCTCAGATGGTTGATGAACATCTGCAGAAACTGTCCAAACAGATCCGGGTATATGAGATCACCGGACCGCTGTTCTTCGGTGCAGCCAGTGCCATTGAACACATTGTGGTGAAGGATTTTACGAAGTGTGTGGTATTCCGTATGCGTGCAGTTCCGGCGTTGGACAGTACCGCTATGAATGCCCTTCATAACTTGACGAAATACTGTGAATCAAAGGGAATTGCGCTGGTGTTCTCCCATGTGAATGAGCAGCCAAGACATGTTATGGAAAAAGACGGATTTATGGAACTGGTCGGAAAAGAGAATTTCTGCGCAAATATTACAGAGGCTCTGAACCGGGCAGAAGAGATTGTACGTACGGCGAAATAAAAAAGGACATAAAATATCCGGGAAATCATCTGGTATGGTTTCCCGGATATTTTTATGCCAGAAATCCGCCAGCACTTAGGACATAGATCCATAATGTCATGGTAACAGCGGAGAACAGAGTGGTTGCCGCAACACAGCTGGCGGAGAGGGTACCGTCGTGTCCCATATTTTTCGACATGACATAAGATGCCGGAGTGGTAGGACTGCCCAGCATAATGAGCAGAGCGATGAGCTCCTGTCCGCGGAAGCCGAATTTGATTGCAATGGGAAGGAAGATCATATCTAACAGCATTAGTTTGCAGAAGGACGCTGCAACGGTGGGTCCCAGTTTTTTGATTGCCTTGGCACCTTCGAAAGAAGCTCCGATGGAAAGGAGCGCCAGTGGAGTGGTCAGACTTCCAAGAGTGTTGAATGTCTTCTGAGCCATGGCCGGCAGGCCGATGGGCAGCAGATTGTAGATAGTACCGATCAGAATGCCGTCCAGAATCGGGTTGGTCAGGATGCCATAGAGGATGGCGCCCGGATGAAGCTTACCCTTGTGGGATGGATTTTCAATGGTCAGAATCAGCACTGCAAAAATATTGAACAGCGGCACGCTGCCGAGCATCATAAGCGGAGCCATACCGGAAGTGCCATAGATATTCTGGATGAAGGCTACGCCAAGGATTGCTGCGCTGCTTCGGTAACAGGCTTGCACGAATTCACCGGTCAGACTTTTATCACGCAGGAAAATACGTGCCAGAATCCAGATGACGATGATGGAAATGGCGGTGGCTCCGAAACAGAACAGAACGAATTTGCCATTGAAATTTTCCGTCAGGTCAATGGATGTCATATCACAGAACAGCATGGCCGGAAGTCCGACACGAAAAACCAGCTTATCTGCCACGGAACAGAATTCTTTTGTCAGAAACTTTTTTTGCCCGAGCACATATCCTATGATAATCACGATAAAGATAGGAAGCGTGGAATTCAGGCTGAAAATCAGATTACTCATATGTAATGCCTCCGTCGCCGGTCGATGACCGGAATTTGTAGAAATAAATCTTTGTAAGTATAGCATAAAAAACATAAAGCAGGAACCACAAAATAAGCAATGTTGAAGTCAATCCCCTTAATCGACTTTGAAAAGGGCATTTTCTATAATATCCATAGAAAGCCGGAGAAAACGGTGCAATATAATCAAACATTATGGAGGTATAGTAAAATGCTCGAAAAACTGATTGTCATGCTGACACACAATGATGTAACCGTAAAGGATGCAAAAGAGATCTTTGAGGAGAATAAAGATCTGCCGGTTACCAACTGGGGATTCAAAGATGTAGGTCTTGAGCCGGAAAAAATGAAAGAACTGTGCGGTATGATGAAAGCAGCTGGAAAGACTACTTTCCTGGAAGTTGTTACCTACTCTGAGGAAGAGTGCATGAGAGGCGCAAAACTGGCTGTAGAGTGTGGATTTGACTGCCTGCTGGGAACTCTTTTCTATGATTCCGTAGCAGAGTATGTAAAAACAACCAATCTGAAATATTATCCGTTTGTAGGTAAAGTATCTCAGAGTCCATCCATTTTGGAAGGAAGTTGCGATTTTATGTTGGAACAGGCTGAAAAGTTTAAAGCAACAGGTGCTTGCGGCGTCGATCTCCTGGGATATCGCTATGTAGAGGGTGATCCGAACGTACTGTCTGCAGCATTCATTAAAGCAAGCTGTATCCCGACTGTGCTGGCAGGCAGCATCGGTTCTGAAGAGCGTATGCTTCTTGTAAAACAGATGGATCCGGCATACTTCACCATGGGATCAGCTCTGTTCACCAAGAACTTTGTAAAAGATGGTTCCTTCCGTGATAATCTGAAGGCTGTTGTAGATTTCCTTCAGAAACAGTAAGAAAGACCCTAAGGAGGATATGACTTATGTCAATTGAAGCAAAAACCGGACTGGTAGTAGTAGCCAGCCACTATGAGAGCGGCGGACAGCGTGCAGAGGAACTGATGGAGGCAGCTGTTCAGTCCATGAAAGACAGAATGGTAGTCCCGGCAGTGGGCTCCAAAACCGTATGGGATGCGGCAGATGCCATTGATGTCTGCAAAGAGTTTAAAGAGCAGGGAGTTGATTCCCTGACTGTTATTTTAAGTACCTGGGTAACGGATTCTCTTCTGTACGTATTAGTGCATGAGATGCAGATCCCGGTTGTGTTCTGGGCAGTTCCTTATACAGAGACCTTCTCCATTGGTTGTGTACAGCATTTTGGAAGTGCACTGACTACTCATGGTATTCCGTATGATTATGTATATGGCCTGACCAATGACAAAGCTGCAGCAGATAAGGTTGCTAAGATTGCAGAAGTTGGCCGTATCATGAAAGCGGTTGGAAACATGAAACTTGCTCTGGTAGGACCAAGGCAGACCTGGCGTGTGGCAGGCCCGCAGGATACCACCAATGAAGAGTGGGAATTCTCAGAAAAATTCGGCGTAACACTCGTTCATATTGAGATGGAAGAGATTATGGAAGCAGCAGAAAAAATCTCTGATGAAGAGGCAAAGAAGGTATATACCTGCCTGAAGAAACGAACCGGAAAAGTGCTGGCAGAGGAATCTTCCATGCTTCATATGACCAAGGTTTACATAGCGGTAAAAGAAGCAGTAAAGAGATATTCGCTGGATGCGCTGGCAGCAGAGTGCTATCCGTTCTACAGCGGCGAAATGAACCTTCCGTCCAGCTGGCTGGCAGATGAAGGAATTATCCTTGATACCGAAGGAGATATCGGACATACCATGGTAATGTATATGCTGAACCTGGCTGCCAAGGGCGGAGCAACTGCTCTGGGAGAAGTTGGAAGCATTGATGATAAAGAGCATATTCTGGCGCTTGCTCATGAAGGAAGTACTGCCCATTCTCTGGCTGAGTCTGTGGAACAGGTACAGATTTCTCCGAGTGGAGAGAGAGGCTGCTTTGTAGGACTTCCGCTTCGTCCGATGGACAAAGTGACCGTATCCAGCATTCAGGGAAATGGAATTGATGGATATCAGGTATTGGTAGAGTCTGGAAAAGTTGTAAAAGCTTCTAAGCAGGAATGGATTGATGGCGGCGAGAAGCTGCTGGTAAAATTGCAGGTTGCACCGAAAGCAAGCGAGGCAATTGACAGCCTGATGGCATCAGGCATGGATCATCATCTGCTTGTAAAAGAGGGCGATTATATAGAAATGATGACTTTACTTTGCAAATATATGGGAGTGAAGAAGGTTACTTTTTAGAAGTTAGCAATTTCTACCATAAAATTCAAAAATGGAGCCGGGAGTAATCCCGGCTTCATTTATATCATGATTTTTATAAAATAGCAAAATAGAAAAACAGGAGAACAGTATTTTGAAAAAGAATGTATTATATGTATCTGATCTGGATGGGACACTGCTGGACAGCAAGAAAAGAATTACTCCATACACGGCAAATGTACTGAACCAGTGTATTCAGAAAGGAATGAAGTTTGCGGTGGCGACGGCCAGGATGCCTTATGGGTGTGACTATCGCCTGCAAGAGATAGAGATGGATACACCTGGAATTGTAACGAATGGTGTATTTTTATATGATTTTAAAGAGAAGAAGATTATTTCAGCAGAAGAGATCGAAAAGAAAAGTGCAGAACAAGTAATCAAAGCTTTTGAGAAGCATGGTATGTCCTGTTTTGTTTATATTTTTTCAGAGGGGAGCATTTCTTTATATTATGGAAATAAAACATTAGAAAAACAGACCCAGTATTACAGTGACCGCGCACTGGAGGCTTGCAGAAAGATTGTTTGCACAGATCATCTTCAGGATGCATTTCAGGAGGGAAAGGTTGCCTACATCACTTATACCGGCGAGAAAGAAAAGCTGGAGCCGGTGTGCAAAGAACTGGATCAGATTCCTGACATTGATTACTCTTTTTATTTGAACATTTATAATGGCTGGTACTGTCTGGAAATATTCAGTAAAAAAGCCAGCAAGAAAAATGCACTTTTGAAGCTGAAAGAAATGATTCATAGTGATGAAATCGTTGTGTTCGGGGATAACTTTAATGATCTTTCCATGATAGAACTGTCAGACAGAAGCTATGCACCGGCCAATGCCTTGCCAGAAGTGAAGGAACAGGTTACAGAAGTACTGGGTGATTGTGACCATGATGGTGTGGCAGAATTTCTTGAAAAAGAGTGGGAGTTATAAGAAAGCCAGATACAGCCAGCTGATGGCAGCTTATATCAGCTGGCTGTTATTTTATGGAAAATATACAAAAATTGTAAACAAACTGTAAACATGGTTGCTTTTTCTGAAACAAAGAGTATACTAAACGCATCTTAAGATATTTCAAATCGTTCGATAAAAATCCCATGATGAAAAATAACGACAGGAGGAATTACGTGAGTAACCTGAAACATGCAGTTATGAATATTGAGGAAGGAAAAGCAAAGTACGACCAGACCATGAAAGAACTGTTATCGGACAGACAGGTGCTGGCCTGGATCTTAAAACGTTTTGTGCCGGAATACCAGAATTGTGAGCTGGAGGATATTGAGAAGAAATATATTCAATCGGAGACAATTATGGTGTCGAAAATTGGAGTGGAGCAGGGCAGTGAAAATATCCAGGGGATAAGAAATGAGGATGCGGTACAGGGCGAGGCAACTGTATTTTATGATGTACTTTTCCATGTCTGGTATCCGGGCATGAATGGAAAACAGATAGGCATGTACCTGAATCTGGAAGCGCAGTCGGATTATTATCCTGGATATCCTATAGAGCCAAGAGGAATCTATTATGCGGCCAGGCGGTTGACAGCACAGCTAAAAAGGATTGATAAAGATACGAATTATGGATCTTTGCAGAAAGTGTACAGTATCTGGCTGTGTATGGGGAATGTTCCAGTATATGAAGAAAATACAGTGAGCTTGTATTCTTTAAACAAAAATGATATAATTGGTAGAACAAAAAGAAACGAAGAGATCTATGATCTGATGAGCGTCCTTATCATGAGATACAATGACAAAACAGAATTGAAGGATAAGACACTTCAAATGTTACAAACATTATCAAGTGACAGACTTTCAAAAGAAGAAAAATTGGAAAAGCTGAAGAATCTGGGAATGAGGGTGGATGACCGGATTGAGAAAGGAGTTTGGAAAATGTGTAATATGGGAGATTATATTGAAGCTAAAGCCGAAGAACGGACAAAGATCCGAATTGTAAGGTTACAGCTTGAAAAGAAAAAAAGAACCCCGGAAGAAACGGCGGAGTTATTGGATATGCCATTAGGATATATTCAGAAGATAGCAGATATACTGCAGATGTATGCAGGTGCAAGTGATCTGCAGATTGCGGAAAAACTGGTGGATATGAGAATTTAATAAAAAGGCATTTATCTGGAATGAGAAAGATAAATGCCTTACGGAAAAACAAGTCTTATATATCTTAAGATATTTCAAATCGTTCGATAAAAAATCCCATGATAAAAAATAACGACAGGAGGAATTACGTGAGTGACATGAAACATACGTAGGAATGTATCTGAATCTGGAAGAGTAGCCTGATTATTGATTAGTATATAAAGAAAATACAATTAGCTTGCGTTCTTTGAATGAAAATGATATAGTTAGTAAAGAAGGAAAAAACAAATAGATGTATGGTCTGATAACTGTGATTATTATGAGATGCAGGTAGATAATCGGATCGAGGAAGGAGTTGGGAAAATGTGTAATCTGGGAGATTACATTGAGGCAAAAGCAATCAAAAAAGGAATGGAAATTGGAAGGGAAAGTGTAACGGTTCGAATTGTAAGGATACAGATTGAAAAGAAGAAAAGAACTCCGGAAGAAACAGCAGAGGTACTGGATATGCCATTAGATTACATTCAGAAGATAGCGGATATGTTGCAGATGTGTGTCGGGGCAAGCGATTTACAGATTGCGGAAAAGCTGGTGGATATGAGGATGTAAAAGGGTTTTTAATACTAATTAAAAAAAGCTGTTCTATTGATGATAACTGGTCAGTAGAACAGCTTTTTATAATGGCAACATGTGAAATATAAAAATCAAGATGAATCATAGAAGCTGTATAAAACAAATAGTACAATAATTTTGAAGGAGGATTGATAGAATGTTAAACTTTGAAGAACAGAAACAGAGAACCTTATCCGGTCTTATGTACAATGATCTTACATCGGAATTGGTGGAAGCGAGAAGAGTGGCAGTGGAGCTGACAAATGCGTATAACGCTTCCTATGGTCAGCCGCCGGAAGTTCGGGAGCCATTATTGCGTAAGATACTTGGAGAGATGGGTGAGGATGTATTTTTTGAGCCGTCCTTTCGATGCGAGTTTGGTTATAACATCAAAATAGGAAATCATTTTTATGCGAACTTTGACTGTGTGATGCTTGATCCGGGTGGAATTGAAATCGGAGACAATGTTTTATTTGGACCAAGAGTAAGTATCTACACGGCAAGACATGCATTTGACGCGAAAGAAAGAGGTGCCGGAGCCTGCTTTGCGAAGAAAGTAACGATTGGAAATAATGTATGGGTTGGTGGTGGAGTCCATATGGATTGTGGAATTACCATCGGTGACAATACAGTTATCGGTGCAGGAAGTGTTATCACCAGAGATATTCCTGCAAATGTGGTAGCAGCAGGGGCACCGTGCAGGGTGATCAGAGAAATTACAGAAGCAGATAAGTCAGACTACTTTCATATTCTGGAAACAATGTATTCATCTGTCATACGATAAAAAATAAAGAATGTACTATTCATGGAGAGTCCATGATTAATGAAAGGAAAATCTGAAGGACAACAGATATACTGCTGACGTATTCGGGATCAAGTGATTTGTAGCTTGCAGAAAAATTGATGTATATGAAAATATAATGAAAGACCTCTATAGATATAAATGATTGTATCTACAGAGGTTTTGTTTTGTGCAATTATGTCTGAAGATTATTTTTCTATGGTTAAGTATACAAGCAACAAAAAAAGAAAGAAAAATGTCAAAATAAAAAATTGATATAAAAAAACAAATAATATAATTTTGTATATGAAAGTATCTAAAAAATGCAAAAGAGAGGAAAAACTTATGGGAATTATGTGGGATTTAATTGAACACGTTCAATTACCAAAAGTAGTTAAGGTGCGGCAGAATTTTGATGAAACTCGTTTGGAAAATGTGGAATTGGCGGTGAGAGAACAGTTCTTAAAGAGCGAAATATCATCAAAAATAAAACCAGGAATGAGTATTGCATTGGCAGTTGGGAGCAGAGGGGTTGCTCTAATTGCAGATATTACAAAGGCAGTTGCTTCGGAAGTTAGAAAGCTGGGGGCAGAACCATTTATTGTGCCAGCTATGGGAAGTCATGGAGGAGCAACGGCAGAGGGACAGAAAGAAGTTTTAGAGCAGCTTGGGGTAACGGAAAAATATGTAGGATGCAAAATTCGTTCCTCAATGGAAGTATATGATATAGGAAGTTTCAAAATTGATGAGACGGGTGATGAAGTTCATGTTTATTTTGATAAAAATGCGATGGACTCAGATGGTGTTATTCCGATTGTGAGGGTGAAACCACATACATGTTTTAGGGCACCGATTGAAAGCGGATTATGTAAGATGCTTACAATTGGTCTGGGAAAGCAAAAAGGGGCAAATGCGTGTCATCAGCGTACATTCAAATATATGTATGAAATGATAACAAAATCAGCCAGAATGAAAATCGAAACAGGAAAGATTTTATTTGGCGTTGCATCAGTTGAAAATGCGTATGACAAAGTATATACCATTCAGGTAGTTCAGGCAGAACACTTTTTAGAGGCAGATAAAGAATTGTTGGAACTGGCCAGATCAAAAATGCCAAAGATATTATTCAATCCAATAGATGTATTGGTGCTTAGAAGATCGGGAAAAGATGTGTCTGGTGATGGATATGACCCGAATGTTGTTGGAAAACCTTGTTCACAATTTGTACCTAATAATGATCCTTATGTCAATGTGGCCGGCATATTGGATTTAACGGATGCGACACATGGAAATTCATCAGGAATAGGAACGGTAGAGGTTATCACAAAGAGATTATATGACAAAATAGATTTTCGCGCGATGTACGCTAACGCCATTACGACAACAGGACTTGATATAGCAAAGGTTCCTATGGTTATGGAAAATGATAAGGAAGCAATCATGACTCTGGTAGGAGCTGCTAATGCATCAAGTTTTGAAGAGACAAGAATGGTAATAATTACAGATTCTCTTCATGTGTCTGAATTTTATATTTCGGAATCCATGATTCCTGATGCAAAGAAGGATTCAAGAATTGAAATATTGTCAGAACCATTTGAAATACCGTTTGATGAAAAAGGAACTTTATTGTTATCGTTACAACAGTAAAAAAGGAGAAAATAAAATGAGCAGAATGAAAAAAGTAGTCGCAGATGTAGTTTATACAAATGGTAATATTTATACAATGGACTCTTGCATGCCAAAGGCCACGTGCCTTGCGATTAAAGGTGATCGGTTAGTATATGTGGGAGGAAATGTACAGGCAAAATTTTTTGTTGGTAGTGATACAAAGGTAATCGATTTAAAGGGGAAAACTGTATATCCTGGTTTTAATGAATCACATATGCATATTTATGACTATACAAAAGTATTACTGAGTGTAGATATTTATTGTAAAACAAAAGAAGAAATTTTAAAAAATGTAAAGGCCAAAGCTGCGGCAGCAGAACCTGGAGAATGGATCTGGGGAATGGGATGGTCTGAACTGTTCTGGGAAGACGCAGTTTACCCTACCAAAGAAGATTTGGATCAGGTGGCACCTAATAATCCGGTAGTGTTGGAACGATTTGGTGGTCATATGAGCTGGGTAAATTCAAAAGCCTTTGAACTTGCAGGTATTGATGAAAGTGTTGAGAATCCTCAGGGTGGAGAATATTTAAGGAATGCAAATGGAAAACTGACTGGTTGTCTGAACGAGACAGCAAGAGATCCGATTGAAGCTATTATTCCGCCAATGTCAGGTAAACAATTGAAAGATGGATTAGAAATGACTCAGAAAGAGTTATTGGCATACGGAATTACCAGTTTTGGAGATCTGATGACAACAGATGACTTTCTGAGAACAATGGAAGAAATGTATGCAGATGGAAGCTTTAAAATCAGAGGCTATTATGCTTTGACAGGACCATCTATCCAAGAAAGTAACGCCCAGTTGGATCACTGGTATGCAAGAGGTCCTCAAATTGGAGCTTATGGGAACAGATATACAGTAAGAGCAGTAAAGCTGTTCGCAGATGGATCTTTGGGGGCGAGAAGTGCAGCATTAACAGAAGCGTATGAGGATCGTCCAGGCTGGAAGGGAAAACTGTTAAACACGGATGAACAGTATCATGCAATCGTTGACAAGGCTGCTAAAAATGGTTTTCAGGTGATTACCCACGCGATTGGTGATCAGGCGAATGATCAGGTTTTACGAACTTATAAAAAAGTGATGAAGGATCATGAATTAGTAGATCCACGGTTTAGAATAGAACATTTTCAGGTCATCCATGATGATTATCCGGAGCGAGCCAGAGAAAGTGGAATTATACCATCGATGCAGGCTACAAATGCAACATTTAATTATCCTATGCCGGATCAACGCCTTGGACATGGTAGAGTAAAATATGCATATGCATGGAGGAAGGTTTTGGATGGTGGATGCATTATAGCAGGAGGAACAGATGCGCCAGTAACGACGGTAAATCCATTAGTAGAAATGCATTCTGCAGTTGCGCGAAAGAATGATAAGTGTATTCCGGAAGAAGGATGGATGATGGAAAATGCCGTATCCAGACAGGAGGCACTGCTTTCTCAGACACTGTGGGCTGCATATGCAACTTATGAAGAAGATATCAAAGGATCATTAGCACCGGGGAAATTAGCAGATTTTGTGGTGACAGATTATGATATTATGACTTGTGAAACAGATAAAATTAAAGACGGAAAAGTTTTATTGACAGTGATTGGAGGGGAAGAAGTATATAAAAGATAATAAAAAATAATGATAACTCAAAATACCGGATTCTCAAAATGGGGATTCGGTATTTTGCACATAAAAAGAGAAAAAACAAGATAATAACACAGCAAAATGCAATATTGAAAAAGATGACGACAAAAATGTCAATGGATGAAACAGGAAACAGCAACTATAATTAATATATCAATAAAGGAAACAGAACATCGTGCAAAAGCAAAAGGAGGAAAATGAATGAAAAAGAAACAAATGTTATCTTGTTTTCTGGCAGCGGCAATGGTCTTGAGTCTGACAGCTTGTGGGGGCGGCAATAAGACAACAAGTGATGGTGGAAACGCTGTAAGTCCGGCAGCAGGGGAACCGGAAAAGCGTCTGACTATTGGATGGGATTCAGTTACAGATCGTCTTGATCCCATTTATATTTCAGATCAGGAAGGTTTTACCTATGCATACATGGTATATGACTGTCTGGTAGAAAGTGATCATAAAGGTGGTTACGAACCAGCATTGGCAGAGGACTGGAGCGTTGCAGATGATGGAATGACATGGACATTTAATTTGCGTAAGGATGTAAAGTTCCAGAATGGACAGGATTTTACATCAGCGGATGTTGTATGTTCCTACCAAAGAGTTCTGGATGATCAGACTTGTAATACATACATTGATCATTGGGCAATGCTTGACAGTGTTTCTGCAGTAGACGATTATACTGTAGAAATTAAGACGACAGAGCCGTTTTCTATGTTCTTGGCATCTGTTGGCTGGACTTGGATTATTCCACATGAAGCATATGAACAGTACGGTGCAGATCTGTTCACGGAACATAGAGAAATTCAGTGTGGTACGGGCCCGTGGATGCTTGCAGAATATAATGAAGGACAGAACTGGGTACTAGCGAAAAATCCAAATTGCTGGAAGACAAATGATTCATATTATGATGAAGTTGAGATGCGTGCTCTGAATGAGGTAGCAACATCTGTATCAGCACATTTATCTGGGGATATTCAGGTAAATCTGAATATGAATGATGAAATGTTGAGCATGTATAATGGATCAGAAGATAGAATTGATGTTCAGGTAGAAGATGAAGCAACTATTTTCTACTATTGCCAGTACAACTGTGCAGCGGGTGAACCGTTCTCAGATCCGAATTTAAGATTGGCATTTGATTATGCAATTAACAGAGAAGCGATTGGAAATGGATTCTATAATGGAAGAAATGGTGGAGTTCCGAATGGAATCTGGTGTTCCAGTACCTACGGTTATGATGAGAGCTATCCGGCATATGAGTATGATCCGGAAAAAGCAAAAGAATATGTTGCAGCATCTAATTATGATGGAAGAGAAATTGTACTGAATGTAAAAACATCAGAACAGTATGCACAGGAGATTGGATTAGCTATTGCAGAAGATCTGCAGGCAGTTGGAATTAATTGCAGTGTAGAACCTATTGAGCCGGCAACTATGAATACAATTCGTGCAGAGGGAACTTATGATATCTTTATGGTAACTCAGATTCATGCTGACGGAGATGCATTTTCACACCTCAGCAAACGAATTCTGCTGGATGCACATCATTCGGGATATGTAAATGAAGAACTGAATGCGTTGATTGAACAGTCCAATAAAGAACTGGATGAGGATAAGAGAATTGAAGAATTACATGAAATTAATAAAATCATGAGAGAAGATCCTGCATCACAGTCAAATATTGTTTCATATCATGATTATTCGGCACATGATAAAGGAATTATCAATTTACCGATTTATCCGGATAATGTTCACTATTTCAGATACGTAACATATGATGCATCTGCAAATTAGAAACTGAACTGGTAAAGTTACCCGTGCATAACAGAAAACAAAACGTGTATCTGTTATGCACGGTTTTTAAAAGGAGGAGTAATATGCTCTGGAGATATATTTTGAAAAGAATAGGGCAGACATTTATTGTATTGTTTGCAGTATCTATACTTTCTTTCGTCTTAATACGTCTTGCTCCTGGAAACCCTGCAATGATGGTGTTGGGAGACAGTGCTACGGTAGAAGATATTGCGGCTATGGAGGCAAAATTAGGATTGGATCAGCCACTTGTTAAGCAATATATAACGTATATTGTGGGTGTGTTGCATGGAGATTTAGGAACTTCTATCATTTATAACAAAGCAGTTTCGAGTCTTGTAATATCACGGTTTTTTGTTAGTTTAAAAATATCTATGGCAGCACTGGCATTTTCACTGATTATAAGTATTCCTATAGCAATTTTAGCAGGAACACATCAGGGCAAATTTATTGATTTCTTTGCAATGGCTTTTGCAGTTCTTGGACAGTCAATGCCTACTGTTTGGCTTGGTATTTTAAATATTCTCGTATTTGCAGTATTTCTTGGAATTTTCCCGGCGTTTGGATATGAGGGACCAATGAGTTTGGTCTTACCGGCAATGACGTTAGGTTATCCATTTGCAGCAGTTGTAACGCGAATGGGAAGATCAGGAATGATAGATGTACTTCGAGAAGACTATATTACGGCGACAATAGCGAAAGGGATTCCAAGACATACCGTATATATGAAATATGCTTTCAAAAATGCAATGATTCCGATTGTTACGTTAGTTGGTATGCAGATTGGACATTTCCTTGGTGGAGCAGTCGTATGTGAGACTATGTTTGGAATGCCTGGTATTGGACAGCTTTTGAATTTATCAGTTGGAAATCGTGATTACTTTGTTGTACAGGCATTATTGCTGCTAATTGCAACAGCGTTTGCAGTTCTGAATCTTTTGGTAGATATTGTCAATGCATTGATAGATCCGAGAATTCGGTTACAGTAAAGGAAAAAAGGTATGGATAAAAAAATAGTTATTTCACGAATGAAGAGAAGTTCCTTTTTCTTAATTGGGTTAAGTATTACGGTTCTGATTATCTGTGCAGCGATTTTTGGACCAATGTTAGTTAAAAGTGACCCAGTGCATAATGATTTAATGAGTAAATTACTTCCACCTCTTACAGATGGACATTTGTTAGGAACAGATCAGTTGGGAAGAGATATTCTTGCAAGAATTTTATATGGGGCCAGAATGTCATTAATTATTTCGTTTGTTGTTACAATTCTTGCAGTAGCGTTAGGAACTCTGTTGGGACTGATAAGTGGTTATTGGGGCGGAATTGTTGATACTGTTATCATGAGAATCTGTGATGTGTTTTTGTCACTGCCTCTCATTGTAGTAACAATAGCTCTGGTTGCAGTATTGGGAAACACAGTACCGAACTTAATTGCTATTTTGGTTTTGTTGAACTGGGTAGAGTTCTGCAAGCTGACAAGAACAAATGTGCTTGTTGCTAAAAATATGGAATTTGTAAGTGCAATTAAAATTCTTGGAGGTTCGTCAAGCAGAATTCTCAGCAAAGAGATTTTTCCAAATGTCACTACAACACTGTTAATTCAGGCTAGCCTGAAATTTGGCAATGTAATTTTGACAGAAGCTTCGTTGAGCTATCTGGGGCAGGGAATTATGCAGCCGACACCCAGTTGGGGAAATATGATTGCTGATGGAAGAAACTATCTGGCAGCGTATCCGTGGGTATGTCTGGTGCCGGGGATTGCTCTTATGATTACAATATTAGGATTTAATTTCTTAGGAGATGGACTTAGGGATGTATTAGATCCGAAACGTACTTAGGAGGAAACAGATATGGAACATCTGATAGAAATCAAAAATCTTAATGTAGAATTTCATACAGAAAGAGCAGTAACAAAGGCTTTGAATGGGGTCAATCTTACCATAGACGCGGGAGAATCCGTAGGACTTGTAGGAGAAAGTGGAGCTGGAAAGACGACTACGGCATTATCTATGCTGCAGATGCTGCCAAAACCAGCGGGAAGATTTACAGATGGGGATATCCTTTATAAAGGAAACTCTTTGATGAAAATGAGTGAAAGAAAGATGACGGATATTCGTGGTAACAAGATATCCATGATTTTCCAGAATCCTTTAACATCTTTGAATCCGGTGTTTTCGGTTGGTGAACAGATTGCAATGGTATTAAGACGTCACAGAAAGCTTGGAAAAAAGGAGGCCATGAAGGAAGCACAGCGTTTAATGGAAATGGTAAGTATACCTGGTGAACGTTTCAATGATTATCCTGTGCAGTTCAGTGGTGGCATGAGACAGCGAATCGGAATTGCAGCAGGTCTGGCTTGTAATACAGAACTTCTTATTGCGGATGAACCTACAACAGCTCTGGATGTAACTATTCAAGCTCAGGTGCTTATGTTGTTGAAAGAACTGCAGAAAAAAGAAAATACTGCTTTGCTCATGATAACGCATAACCTGGGTATTGTATCAGAACTTTGCGAAAAAGTTGCAGTAATGTATGGAGGACAGATTATAGAGTATGGTCTGGTACAGGAAGTGTTCGCAAATCCGGCACATCCATATACAGTAGGGCTTTTAGGTTCATTACCTAAACTGACGGGACCAAGAGATGAATTATATTCTATTCCTGGAACAGTAGCGAATCCGCAGCATTTACCATCCGGTTGTTATTTTCATCCAAGGTGCGAGCATTGTACACAGGAGTGCGAGAAAAATAGTCCGAAAATGATAAAACTTAATGAGAATCATTATGTTGCTTGTTTTCGGCATATGTAAGAGGTGTGTACTATGGAAAACAAAAGTATGGATAAACAGCAGGCATTAGTGCAGGCAGTAAATTTAAAAAAGCATTTTAAAATTAAAGGAAGAGGAGTGCTGCATGCAGTAGATGGAGTAAACTTTTCTTTGAATGCAGGAGAAACTTTGGGGCTGGTAGGCGAGTCTGGCTGTGGAAAGAGTACAGTTGGAAATCTTGTATTAAGACTGCATGAAGCAACAGGCGGAGAACTTCTGTTTAAGGGAAAAAATATTTTCGAGGCATCGGGAGAGGAAAGTATGGAACTGCGGAGGCATATACAAATGATTTTCCAAGATCCGTATTCTTCTCTGAATCCGAAAAAGATGATAAAAGATACGCTGAAAGATGCTTATGAGATTCATGGAATTAAAGACAAAAAAGAGGTTGATGAAAAAATAAGCGAATTATGTAAGATGGTTGGCATTTCAGAAGACCTTTTGGATCACTACCCTCATGAATTGGATGGAGGAATGCGTCAGGTAGTTGGTATTGCGAGAGCATTATCATTGAAGCCGGATTTTATTGTTTGTGATGAGCCGGTATCCTCTTTGGATGTATCGATTCAGGCTAAGATTATAAATCTTCTTATGAAATTACAGAAGCAAATGAATATTTCCTATCTGTTTATTTCTCATGATCTGAGTGTAGTGCGTCATATTTCACATAAAATTGCAGTTATGTATTTAGGACAGATTGTGGAAACTGCAGAGACGGATGAGTTATTTGCCAATACCATGCATCCTTATTCGATTGCACTTCTTTCAGCAGTACCGCAGGTTAGGACAGATGGAAGCAAAGTAAATAGAATTGTCTTGAAAGGAGATGTTCCCAGTCCGATCAATCCGAAGGAGAATTGTTGCCGATTTGCAACGAGATGCTGGATGAGTCAGGAAATTTGTCATAAGCAAAGTCCGGAAATGAGAGATATGGGGAATGGACATTGTGTTGCATGTCATTTTGCTGAAAAGTCAAGAGAATTGGAGAAGACTGCAGAAAAGATTATGCTGTAAAAGAGAGTAGGCTGGCAAAGTAGTTGCACAGGTTCGCTGCTTCTGCTTTCTTGATTAATGTAAAGATATATTCTCCCAAAAGAAACAGCTTCAGAGAGAGTGTTCTGAAGTTGTTTTTTTGAAGGAAAAATTTTAAAATATTTGTAAAAAGTGTAAAAGTTATCTGTTGGCTAAAGAAGAAAAAGCATGCTATAATTAAAAAAAGTATTTAAAAGCGGACAATAAAGGAGTAAGTATAAAATTATGGCACCAAGAAAACTTCGCACAAATGTGTTAGAACTATTTCATGATAAAATAGAATACATGGAATGGCTTCCGGGAGAGGTACTTCATGAGGCGCGGTTGTGTGAAGAATTTTCTGTCAGTCGAACACCGATCCGTGAGGCATTGATTATTTTACAGGGAGAGAAACTGGTGAATATTCTTCCGCAGAGCGGTACATTTGTTTCCAAGATTGATATTGAATATATCAAGCAGTTGACTTATTTCCGGCATATAATGGAAAAGGAAATTCTGTTGGAAATGATTGATAAAAACATTTCTGCTTTTAAAGAGACAGAAAAGGTTCTGGCGATGCAGGAGATTGATTTGAGGCTGCATGATGTAAAGTCATTCATGAAAAATGATGATGATTTTCATGAGCAGCTGTTTCAACTGGCAGGACATCATGAATTGTGGGAGATTATTGAAAAATCAAGTCGGCAACGAAATCGGTTTCGATGGCTTAAGGCAGAGCTGATTGGTTTAAGTCCTACTATTATGCAGCATCGGGAGATTGTAGACTGTATTGAAAAGAAAGATAAAGAACATTTATTGCAATGTTTGACTGTTCATCATGATATTAACCTTGAAGAAACAGAAACATTACAAAAAATGCATCCGGAATATTTCACAAAAATATAGAAATTAAAAATAAGCTATCTGAATATTGGTTATTTAGATGGCTTATTTTTGTATTTTAACAATCGGGGAAATGGGAATAGCAATTTTATGTATGTTAAATTACATATTAATATATTAATATGTAATTACAAAATAAAGCGCGCTGAAATAAAAGAGAAGGTAAGTGGATGAAAAAGAAAAAATTAATTACAGCAGAGAAAATATTTTATAATGGTATTTTTTATTCCATGAACGAAACACAGCAGGTGTGGGAAGCTGTTGCAGTAAAAGGGCAGTATATTTTGTGTGTAGGCAACAGGGAAGAAGTGTTTTCCTGGCGGGATGAACATACGGAGATCATTGATCTTGGAGGAAAAGTAGTAATTCCGGGATTAATAGAAGGACATTTGCACTTGATGCAGGCAGGCGAAGTAGCTGCACAGGTTCCCTGTTTCTGGCTTCCAAAAGATGTGATTCTTGCCAATGTGGCGGCAAGAGTACGTACATTGAAGCCAGGACAGTGGATTAAGAGTGTATTTGGCTGGAACAATGAAGTATGGGAAGATACTTCTTATCCCAGCAAGGAAGAGCTGGATGCAGTTGCACCGGAAAATCCAGTATCACTGGGAAGATGCGACGGACATATGATCTGGGTCAATTCAAAGGCACTTGAGATTGCGGGCATCACAGAAGAAACAAAAAATCCTCAGGGCGGTGAAATCATGAGGAAGAAGGACGGAAGTGTTCTCGGATGCCTTAGCGACAATGCGTGTACATTAGTCATGGAAAAAATACCACCGATGAGTCTTCAGGAAAGGGAAGAAGCTCTTCTGTGTGCACAGGAAGAACTATTCCAGTGGGGCATTACTTCTGTGATGGCTATGTGTGTAACGAAGGAGCATATGGAAGCAATTAAATCTGTGTATGAGAAAGGAAAATTAAAACTCCGGATAAGCTGTGCACTGGGTGGACTTCCTGGAGAATCAGATGGAGGAATCTGTGAGGAATATTATCGGACAGGCCCGGTGATAGAAGCATATGATCAACATCTGAATGTCAGAGCAATTAAATATTTTGCAGATGGTTCTTTTGGGGCACAGAGCGGTGCATTGTATGAGGATTACAGTGATCGACCTGGACATAGCGGCAAACTGAATCATACAGATGAAGAAATGGAAGCTCTGGTGGAAAAGGCGCATAAAAAAGGATTTCAGGTGATTACCCACGCAATCGGGGATCGTGCAAACCAACAGATTCTGGATGCTTATGAAACTGTACTGAAAAAAGAATGGAATCCGGATCACCGTTTCCGTATTGAACATTTTCAGCTGGTGAATGAAAAAATGGTGAAGCAGACCAGAGATCTTGGGGTACTGGTTGGAATGCAGGCGATTCATGCACCGAAAAGTGGCTCAATGGCAGATCGAAGAATCGGAACAGAGAGAGCAGTCTGGTCTTATGCAAGTGGAATCCCCTACCGGGCAGGTATTAAAATTATCGGTGGGTCGGATGCACCGTCTTCACCGGGAAATCCGTTCTGGGGGATTTACGCAGCGTGTACGCGAAAAGACGAATATGGAAAGCCAGAGAGCGGATGGTATGCACAAAATTGCATTCCACTGTTGGCAGCAGTAAAGTCTTATACAAACTGGGCGGCATATGGACAGTTTGAAGAGCATATAAAAGGCTCTGTGGAAGCGAAAAAATTGGCTGATTTTATTGTATTGGACAGAGATATTTTTACGTGTCCTACGGATGAGATAAAAGAAATAAAAGTTTTACGTACAGTATTAGGAGGAGAGACTGTTTATCAGTCGAAGTAGATAAAAACAGAGGAGGAAGTTTCTTATGGTAACAGGACCATTATTAGTTGTTATTTTTGTAGTTGCTTTGGCATTCTTGTTAATATCAATCGTTAAATTTCGCTTAAATGCATTTGTTTCACTGATTTTTACTTCATTTCTGACGGCATTGTTGGTGCAGATGCCCTTATCCGAAATTACGGATACCGTAGCTGCAGGATTCACCGGAACCGTGGGTGGAATTGGAATGGTAACTGCATTTGGCGTTATGCTGGGTATGCTTTTATTTGAATCTGGCGGTATCAGTGCAATTGCTAATGCAATGATTGATAAGTTTGGAGAAAAAAATTCACCGGCAGCACTCGGAATTGCAGCATACATCGCAGGAATCCCAGTTTTTGGAGATGTAGTTACAGTATTATTCTCTACTATGGTACGTGCACTGTCCCGCAAAACAGGTATTTCAAGACTTTCCTTTGTATCTTGCTATGCAGTGGCAGCATCCATTACGGCAGCTTGTGTAATTCCAACAACAGGACCATTGGCAGTCTGCGAAAATATGCAATTGAATATCGGTGTGTTCTTTGTATATTCCACATTGGCTGGACTGGTAGGTTTCCTTTTTGGAGGAATCCTCTGGGGAAAATATATGGATCGTCAGGAGAAAAAGAGTGGTTTTGTACGTGAACTGGATGAAGCTGAACTGATGGAACAGGCGGCGATGGAGGAAGGTGAAGCTGAAGGAAAAGCGACGATTTCTGCGCTTAAAGCACTGTCCATTCTATTAGTGCCGATTGTTATGATTGTAGTGGGAAGTTTTTCCGCATTATTCCTTCCGAAAGGAAGTACAGCACTTAATATCCTGTCTTTTATTGGAGGCAAGAATTTTGCAATGATGACAGGCGTATTATTTGCAATGTTTATCACACGTCCGTATATTGAACGTGGAATGGATGAAATTATGAGTCATGCACTGGATCAGATTGGTTTGGTTTTGATGATTACCGGAGCTGGCGGTGCATTTGGAAAAGTAATTCAGGCAACAGGAATTGGTGATTATATGGCAAATGTATTCCAGTCTTTGAGTATTCCGGTGTTGATCCTTGGCTTTGTGTTGGCACAGTTGATTCGTTTGGCACAGGGGTCCACTACTGTAGCAATTACAACGACTTCTTCTATCCTGTATCCAACAGTTATTGCAGCAAGCGTTTCACCTATACTGGCAGCAATTGCGATTTGCGCAGGTGGTGTTGGTTTATCTCTGCCGAATGATTCCGGATTCTGGTCTATAGGAAGATTTAATAAAATATCCATTCCGGAGACGTTCCGGTGCTGGACATTAGGTGGATTTATAGGCGGATTAGGAATATTAGCATGTGTATTGGTGCTTTCACTTTTCCAGAATATACTCCCTGGATTAATGTAAAGATACATTCCCCAAAGAGAAGCTGCAAAAAAGGCAGCAAGAAAAAAGCGTTTATTTCTGATTTTTAGAAATAAACGCTTTTTTCTATTTTGCTTCAGCTCGGTATTGAGCCTGATATTCAGCAGGACCGCATCCCATGAACTTTTTGAATGTTTTGTAAAAATAACTGTAATTGTTGAATCCGACCTGTTCAGCAGCCTGGTTAATGGAATCATAGCTTCTTAAGAGACAGGCAGCTTCATGGATTCGTTTCTCCTGAATGTAGGTGGTCAGTGTCTTACCGGTCATTTTTTTAAAAAGACGGCAGATATAATATTCACTGTAATTGACTTCAGCGGCCAGTTCTGCAAGGGTAAAGTCATTGCTTAAATTGCGATTAATGTAACGTAGCAGCTGGGAAATAATTGCCATGTGCCGAGAATCTGTAGCATCTGCATGTTCACCGGAGTAGCAATCACTATAAATGTAGGAAAGCATCTGGTGTACAAGTGCTTTTTCCAGAATATCCTGTCCATTGCTAAGTTCAATTTTTGAAAATTCGTTCATGAGACGAAGATATTTTTGAAGTTCTGGTTCACTCAGGTGATAAATTGGGTGTCTGGAACTACATTTGTGGAAAATATCTAATAGATTAGATCGGGAAGTACTGTAAGCAATGAGCAGGTTCAGATTAATACTGACACTGAATCGTTCATAGTAACTGTTCTTATTGGCAATGAGGGTGTGAGGCTTGAACATGTCGATCAGGACGATGTCTCCGCGACGAACCAGATATTCGGAACCTTCAATTTGGAAGACACCGGCATTGCCAAGATAGATCACTACTTCATAGAAGTCATGGTAGTGTACCACAGAAGTGAATTCGTTCTTAGGACTGTGCAAAATACAGTGGTAATCACCCTCAAATAGGCTTGACTGAGATAAAAATGTAGCATCACTCATCGAAATGCAATCCTCCTCTTCTAATTTATTCCTTATTCTACTTGTGAAAAACGAAAGTGTCAATCTGTTTGAAAGAGAAATCGCAAGATAGGAAATGTATGTGGAAAGATAGGAAAAGAAAATAAACAGAAATCGGGAGAGAATTTTAATGACAAGATAAGAAATGTCCATGGCAAACGCAAATATAGACGAAAAAGGATTTTGTTTTTATAATAGCATCAGAAGGTTGAAAATAATGGCTGTGCAAAACGGTACAATATGATGCAAAGTAAGGAGGACAACAATATGAAAAAGATACTGATTTCAGAATGGGTTCCGGAGGAGTGCCTGAAACCGTATGAGGGAGAATTTGAGTTTACTGTTCCATCTGCAGAGAAACATGCATTTACTTATGAAGAAGCTTACAATATGGTGGAAGATTATGACGGCTACTTCATTCTGGATAATGATGGTGATCAGAAGATTATTGACAAGGCAAAGAATCTGAAAGTAATTGCAAACTTCGGTGTCGGCTATGACAATATTGACTGGAAATACGCGACTCAGGTAGGACTTCCGGTAGTAAATACTCCGACCCAGGTAACCGAGGCAACTGCAGAGCATGCAGCAACTTTGATTGTGGCGGCTATGAGAGGCGTTGCCCGCTACGATAAAGAAGTAAGAGCTGGTATCTGGAAGAGTCCGAACTTCTCTGATTGTGATACTCAAGTAGAGGGAGCAACACTCGGAATCCTTGGATTTGGAAGAATTGGAAAACGTGTATGTCGCAAAGCACAGGGATTTGGGATGAACGTTATTTACTATGATAAATTCCGCGCAAAACCGGAAGTAGAGGAAGAGTTCGGTGTTACTTATATGGAGTTTGATGAAGTTCTGAAAAATGCAGACTGCATTTCTCTTCATATGCCGTATATTCCGGAAAATCATCACCTGTTCAATGCAGAAACCTTTAAGAAAATGAAACCGACGGCATACTTTGTAAATTGTGCAAGAGGAAAGATCGTAGATGAGCAGTCTCTTGCAGACGCACTGAAAAATCATGTAATTAAAGGTGCTGCACTGGATGTATTTGAAAATGAGCCGAATGTAAATCCGGATCTGCTGAATCTTGACAATGTAACGCTGACGCCGCATATTGCCAGCCTGACTATGAAAGCAAGACTTGGAATGTGCAGAGAGGCATTGGCCGGAATTACCGGGGTTCTTAAAGGTGAGAAACCGTATAATGTGGTAAATCCTGAGACGTTAAAATAAATATTTGAAGTGAGAAAGGCAGTCAGCGCTTTTTGCTGGCTGCCTTTTGACTTTGTAAGGAGAACGAGAATGGAAAAGAAAGAAACGATGGGGAAAGTAGAAATCCTACTGGCAACGATAATCTGGGGATTTGCGTTTGTGGTTATAAGGGATGCGCTTACGGTTGTGCCGTTTCATATGCTGATGGTATGGAGATATACCATTGCAGTCGCTATGATGGTTTTGCTGTTTCGTAAACAGATAAGAAAGGTAGACAGGGAATTGCTGTTTGAGGGTGCAGTGCTCGGTCTTCTTCTGTATATCAGCCAGTGCTTTCAGACGGGAGCGCTTGGATTCGCGGATACAACGGCCGGAAAGGTTGGTTTTATTACGTCGTTGTATGTGGTGCAGGTACCCCTTTTTAATTGGATCTATAGCAGAGGAAAAAGAAAGATTAGGATTTTGCCGGTGCTGTTGGCAGTTGTAGGACTGCTTCTGCTGACATTAAACGGAACCTTTGGAATGGGAATAGGAGATGTGGTGGCTCTGATTGGCAGCCTTGGATTTACATTTCATATTCTTGCCATTGATGTGTTCGGAAAAAGACATAGTGCCATAGAATTGATGACATTTCAGGTAATGTTTGCGGCAGTATTTGCATGGATTGGCTGCTGGGTGATGGGAAGTCCAGTGCCGGAAACAGTATGGAACATGCAGATGCTGTTTCCAATTTTGTATCTTGGAATTTTCAGCACGACATTTGGTTTCTTGCTGCAGTTTCTCGGGCAGCAGCATTTGAAACCGGAACATTCTTCGATTTTACTGTCCATGGAATCTGTGTTTGCTATGGTCTGCTCGGTTCTGTTCCAGGGAGAACAACTGAATCTTCAGGAACTAGCTGGATGTATTCTGATGTTTGCAGCACTGATTCTGGCTGGGAAAAACAACAATGACAAGATTGGAAATTTGCAGGACAAGCACATGAATGGTGAAATAGATAATTAACTGATAATATAAAACCATCAAATGAAGAAATAAGAAAGGAGAGCATCAGATATGCAGAATTATTCCGTTCAGCCTGAAGCATTAAAAAAATTTACAACTGCTATTTTTGAAGCGGCAGGACTGAAAAACAACGAAGCAGCTTCCATTGCAGAACTTCTGGTTCATGCAGATCTCAGAAATGTTCACAGCCATGGCGTTCTTCGTACGATTCCTTATTTGGAAAAAATCCAGGGAGGTGGTGCTTCTAAAACAAGTACTTATCCAGTTATAAAAGAAACCACCAACACCGCAGTCATTGATGCTCAGGGAGGACTCGGAGCACTTGTTGGGGAAAAAGCAGTAGCTCTTTGCAGAGAAAAAGCGCAGAAAAATCTGATCAGCATGGTAGTAGTAAAAAATAGCAACCATTTTGGCATGGGTGCTCATTGGGCATTAAAACTGGCTGGAGATGATATGATCGGTGTAGCCTGCTCTACCACAGACTTAACTATGGGACCTCCCGGAGCGAAAGAACCGTTTATGGGAAATAACCCGTTTGCGTTCGCTTTTAAAGCAGGAGAGAAATATCCGGAATTTTGCGTCGATATGGCGACCAGCTTGGTGGCGATGGGAAAATGCAAGGATATGGAGAAACGTGGAAAAGAGATTCCACGCGGATGGATGCTTGACAAAGATGGAAATGACACCACCAGCGTTAAGGACTGCTACATGATGACAACGATGGCAGGTCACAAAGGATTTGGTATTGCTCTGGTAGTGGAATTGTTTGCAACACTGCTTTCCGGTGGCGTGCTTTCACCGGATATCAATAATCAGGATCTGGCAGATACGCCGGAGTTATCCAGCCAGTGTTTCGCATGCTTCAATATTTCTGCATTCCGCGATCTGCAGGAGTTCCAGAAGAATGCAGAAGAGTACATTGACAGACTTCATGCACTTCCTATGAAGGAAGGAATGGGGGCTGCCAAATATCCGGGCGAGATTGAGTACGGATGCAAACAGATCAATGAAAAAGAGGGAATTGTCCTTCCGGAGACATTGGTAGAAGATCTTATTAAAACAGGCGAAAAGCTTGGTGTAGACGGAAACTTTTTGAAAGAAACTGTCACAGACAGACAATAAATTATATTTTTAGGAGGGCATTTATTATGGTAACAATGGAGAACAAAATCAGAAAACTTATCAACGAGGGAACCCCGATGGTGAATACCCGTATCTGGAGCCCGTGGGGAACCACCGCAGAGTCTGCTGCTGCATCCGGAAGCTTTGATTATCTGGAGTTTCTTGCAGAATATGTTCCGTATGATATGAGAGAACTTGAGAATTTGGTAAGAGCATGTGAGAATCAGGGTGTTGGTTCCATGCTGAAAGTTGATTTCCAGAATCGTGCATATATGGCTCAGAAGGCAATGGCTATGGGATTCCAGGCAATCCTTTTCACTGACCATCAGAATGCTGAGCAGGTAAAAGAGACGATCTACCTGACTACTCCGGAAACTCCGAAATATAATGGTCGCTTTGGATATCCGAATGGAAGATGGCTTGGATACAATCCGGAACCGTCTCAGATGGAATATGTAGAGATGAATGCAAGCGTTGTAAAAGCATTCATGATTGAGAAAAAATCTGCAGTAGATGATATTGAGAACATCTGTAAAGTTCAGGGTGTAGACATGATCCAGTTCGGACCGTCTGACTACTGCATGAGCATTGGATGCAACTCCGCAGAGCACAAAGAAGAGTGGAAAGCAGCTGAGAAGCACTGTATTGAAGTTGCACTTGCTAACGGCGTTCGCCCGAGAGTAGAACTTTACAATCCGGAGGATGCTGAATACTACAAAGAGCTTGGTGTAAAAGATTTCTGTATCGGTGATGAGTTCGACATTCTGAAAGATTACTGGAGCAATGTCGGCGGCAAGATGAAGAGCATGGTGAAATAATATGAAATTACTGATTGGACTGGATATTGGCACAACCGCATTGAAGGCCGCAGTCTTTGATACTGCCGGGAGACTCCTGGCAGTATCCACTCAGGAATATGACCTCATCACTCCGCAGGTAAATTATGTAGAGGAAAAGGGTGAAGTGTACTGGAATGCATTTAAACATGCGGTTGCGGATCTGAAAGAAAAACATCCCATGAGCGAAGAGGATGAAGCGGCATTGGCAATTTCCGCACAGGGCGAGACGATTTTCTTCTTAGATAAAGATGGAAAAGATCTGAGAAATGCAATTGTATGGATGGACAACCGGGCACAAGAGGAGGCGGAGTTCTTCAAAGAAAAATTTGGAGATGAGACCTGCTATAAAGTAACCGGACAGGTAAGCTTTGAACCGTGCTGGCCGGCATCTAAGATTCTCTGGGTGAAGAACCATGAGCCGGAAGTATTTGCAAAGACTGCAAAATTTCTGCTGATCGAGGATTACTTTATCTACCGTATGACGGGGAAGTTTGCAACAGAAGGTTCTCTGGTATGTTCTTCCACTTACTGGGATATTATTAAAAAAGAATATTGGCCGGAAATGTTAGAATGTCTTGGAGTTAAAGAAGACCAGCTGGCACCGGTATATGAATCCGGAGAAGTGGTTGGAACGATTATTCCGGAAGTCGCAGAAGAACTGGGACTTTTAAAAAATCTTACGGTATGTACAGGAGCTCTGGATCAGGCAGCCGGAGCAATCGGAGCAGGAAATACCCATGAGGGAATGTTCTCTGAAACCATCGGAGCAGCACTTGCAATTTGTGCACCGGTGGCAAGACCGGTGTTTGATCCAAATCGGAGAATGCCGCTCCACTATTTTGCAAATGCGGATACCTATATGATTCATACCTTTACCAATGGTGGTATGACCTTAAGATGGTTCCGTGACAAGTTCTGCCAGATTGAAATGCAGGCACAGGAGTTGGGGCTGGATGATGCCTACAATATGATCAGCAAAGAAGTAAGTAAAGTACCGGCAGGTTCTGATGGACTGGTAATGCTCCCGCATCTGGCTGGTTCCAATGCACCGGATGTAAATGCCAAAGCAAAGGGTGTATGGTATGGATTCACATTACAGCACACCAGAGCACATTTTATGAGATCCGTCATGGAATCGCTGGGATATATTGTAAAGCGAAATATTGATTCCCTTGCGGACATGGGAATTGAGGTAAAAGAAATCCGTTCATTGGGCGGTGGTTCCAAGAGCGATGTATGGAACCAGATTAAATCAGATATTTGCCAGATTCCTCTGGAAACGGTGAATTCTATAGAGGCTGCATCTTTGGGAGCAGCAATCCTAGCTGGAAAAGCAACAGGAATCTTTAAAAATCTGAATGAAGCAGCAGAAAGCATGGTGCAGGTGAAGAAGAGAACACTTCCCAATACCGGCAACAAAACTGTTTATGAAGATGGATATGAAATGTATAGAAAATTATTTGGGGATTTAGATCAGTGTTTTAAAAAGTCAATCTAATGTGTTTTTACAAAAGTGGAGGTAAATCTTATGAGAAGAAAAGCGATGGCGCTCCTTTTAACAGTGGCAATGGCAGCAGGCCTGACTGCATGTGGCGGTGGATCTTCTGATCCTGCCAGCAGTTCTGACGCAAGTACAGGTACGGCAAGCTCAGGTAAGGCAATTACGATTAAACTTTGCCATACGGATCCTTCTGGTTGCGCAGTTACCACTGCATTACAGCAGTTTGCAGAGGCAGTAACTAAGGATACAGATGGCCGTATCGTTATTGAAGAGTATGCAGACGGTATCATGGGCGATGATGATGAGATCAACGAGCAGATCTATAATGGAGCTTATATGATGAATTATTCCGATCCGGCACTTCTTGAGCCGTACTATCCGGAGTATTCGATTCTTTTTAGTCCGTACTTCTATAATTCTTATGATGAAATTGCGAAAGTTGCACAGACTGATTTTGGAAAACGTCTGCAGGCAGAATGTAAAGAAGCTGGTCTGATGGTTCTGGATGGAATGAGTTCTTATTACGGATCAAGACAGATCATGTCCAAAAAACCGATTAACACTCCAGATGATCTGAAAGGATTAAATTTCCGCATGCCGAACAATGCAACACAGCTGGAGCTGGCAGAGGCATGGGGTGCAAATCCGGCAACCATTTCCTTCTCGGAGACTTATACAGCATTGCAGCAGGGAGTGGTTGATTGTGTAGAAAACCCGATCGGTGCTCTGAAAGCAAATTCTATTGATGAGGTTTGCCCTTATATTAATATCACCAATCATTTCTATGCAGTAAATGGTCTGGTTATGAATGCAAAGATTTTTGACAGTCTGGATGCAGATCTTCAGCAGATCCTTCTGGATGATGCTGCAGATTTTGTAGAGTATTCTACGAAGATGGTTGCAGATGAGGAAGAGGAAGTACTGCAGCAGATGGTAGAAGACAATGGCGTTACTGTGAACAGAGACGTAGATGTTGAAGCAATGAAAGCAGCAGCACAGAAAGTATTTGAAGTTCATGGATGGTCCCAGGAACTGATAGATGAAGCAAATGCAGCTCTTGCCGAGGTTCGTGGAGAATAAGAGTAATTAAATTAGAATGAGTTGCCTTCCGGGATTCATATGATCCCGGAAGAACATCCATCTTCCCTTAGAGACTGGAGGAATACGTGATGCTGAAGAAGTTATATGTAAATTTTGAGGAAATCATTTCCGGTACCGCATTGTTGATTATGACATTTTGTGTAATCGGAAATGTAATTGGACGTTTGGTAATAAGCAAAAGCAGCGCAGCTTTTGATGAAATATCTTATATTTGCTATGCATACATCATTTTCGTGGGTGGAAGCTCCCTTTACAAGCGATTTGGACATGGAGCGATTGACCTTTTGGTAAAATTGCTTCCGAAAAAGGTACAGGCAATATTAAGTGTGTTTGTAACATCTCTGTTGGTCTTCATTTGTGGGCTGACATTTATCCTGGGGACAGGATACTGTATTCAGGCATGGACCAGAAGAAGTCAAACCCTTCATCTTCCTTATTCTATTACCGCATTTGCACTGGTGCTTGGCTTTTTCTTTATGACAATCCATTCACTGTTCTTTTTAAAGAATGTTATTAAGAAAAAAGACTATTATCATGAAATCCCTATTTATGAGGGAATCTATGTTGTTGATTCTGTGGAAGATCAGACAGAAGCAGCCCTTGCACATGAAGCAGAAAAGAGACTGATGCAAAATACAGTTTCTGATTCTGAGAAAGGCGGTGAATGATTATGCCGAACTTATGGCCGATTCTGATTGCATTTGTACTTTTCTTTGTAGGCGTTCCAGTAGCGTTCTCCATGATTATTGCCAGTTTGATTTACTTTACATTCTGGTGTGACGGAGTAACCCTTTTTAATATGATTTCCGCATTGTTTGAGCAGTCCAGCAGTTTTACCATGATGGCAGTTCCGTTCTTTATTCTGGCAGGTTCAGTTATGGGATATGGAGGTGTATCAGAGAGTCTGATGGATTTTTGCGGAATGCTGACCAGTAAATTTACCGGAGGTCTGGGAGCAACCAACTGTCTGTTATCTACCTTCATGGGTGGTCTTTCCGGTTCTTCCTGTGCAGATGCAGCATTTGAAGCCCGGATGCTTTGCCCGGAGATGGTAAAGAGAGGATATCCGCTTGGATATTCCGCAGCTCTGACGGCAACAACCAGTTGTATTACCCCGATTATTCCGCCTGGAATTGCTCTGATTATTTACGCAACAGCAGCAAGCTGTTCTATTGGTGATATGTTCCTGGCAGGTTATATCCCTGGAATTATCATGTGTGTAGCCCTTCTGGCAGTCAATTACTTTATTGCCAAGACCAGAGGATATCAGCCGGCGGTGAAAGAAAAAGTAACGGCAAAACAGTTCATGAAACAGCTTGGCTCCTCTATCTGGGCTCTGCTGATGCCGATCGGTATTGTCATGGGAATGAGAGTTGGTATCTTTACTCCAACAGAATGCGCAGCTATTTGTGTACTGTATTCTCTGTTCTGTGGTGTGTTTATATATCGGCGTCTGAAACTGGAACACATTAAGAAGATTGTGGTGGAGTCCGTACACAGTACTGCAAGTGTTTTGTTGATTCTCTCTGCAGCAAGTATGTTTTCCAGATATATGCTCTGGGAAAACATTCCTCAGATTGGAACGAATCTGCTGATTAAGATCGCACCGAATGGAACTGTATTTATTTTGATTGTGCTGGTATTTATGCTGATTATGGGAATGTTTCTTGACACTGCAGCAGCATTGGTCATTCTTCCTCCGCTTCTGATCCCGGTGGCAAAAACCCTTGGAGTAGATGTGATTCATCTTGGACTGGTTATGGTTTTGATGGATACCCTTGGTGGAGTTACTCCGCCGTTCGGTGTTATGATGTTCTCTGTTATGGGTGTCACTAAAGTAAAGATGAGTGAATACATGAAAGATGGTTGGCCGTTGATTCTGACATTACTGATTGTATGTGCTTTTGTAGCGGTTTGCCCAGTAGATATGATTTTATTGAATTTATTTAGATAAGAGGAACTGATATGAATTCAACAGATGTATCCAAAGCCATGAACACTCTGACTCACGGAGTCTATGTCCTGGGGGTTCATGCTAATAACAAAGACAATCTGATGACTGCTGCCTGGCTTTGCCAGGTAGCTTCCTCCCCCGCGATGCTGGTGGTAGCGGTAAGTACCGGACACCTGACAGCGGATATGATGAAAGAAGCAGGGTATTTTACCGTCAGTGTATTAAGAGATACGCAAAAAGATACTGCAATTGCCTGTGGCCTGGTTTCCGGACGCAAGGAGGATAAAACCAAACTGGTAGAAACGGAATATACAGAAGACGGAATTCCTATGATTAAAGATGCAGCCACACAGCTGGTGTGCAAGGTTGTGGATCAGAAAGTGGTGACTAATCATACCTTATTTATTGCAGAGGCAGTCAGCGCAACACAGAATGCAGATGAAGTGCTTCTATATCATCAAAAAGACTTTTTTTAAGGAGGATTTCTATAATGAAAGTAATACATCCGACTGACGCAGAATTCTTTATGGATGGTCCGGAAGTGTGCCGTCAGTATATTGCCACTGAAAAAATCACTTTCGGAAGTTCCACACTTCTTCCAGGTCAGACTGGTGGAACTGATCCGGGGCATTCAGAAGCTCATGAGATCTTCTTTTGCAGCAGAGGCCATGTAGCAGTATACAATCGTGATAGTGGGAAATACTATGAACTGAATGAAGGAGACATTCTTCTGATTGAAGAAGGAGAACCTCATCAGATTTCAAATATCGGAACCGAGAACGCAGTCATTACCTGGAGCTGCGCGCCGCACGCATAAAATTGCTTAAAAGTTGAAAAATTGATAGAAGTGGTTGTAAGTGAAAAAATCCGTTCTGAGCAGACATATGCCGGAGCGGATTTTTTCATTAAATTATCACCTACAGTTTACATTTAATTCACGTTCCGGTGCTATGGTACACTGCGATTAACAATAAAAGGAGGAGTAAACATATATGCAGCAGGTAAAGAAACCAAAGAAGCCCCTGATTTTCTATTATGTTCTTGTGCTTCTGGTAATGTTTGTATTAAATACGTTTGTAGTTCCTGGTTACTTAAAGCATCAGATCAAGGAAGTAGATTATGGTACGTTCCTGACCATGCTGGATGACAAGGAAGTAGCAATGGCCCAGGTAGAGGATGATGTGATCTATTTCACGGATAATAATAAAGACAATCCTACTTATTATTCAACAGTGCCCTTCCCGAATGATACGAGTCTGGTAGACCGTTTGATGGCATCGGGATGTGATTTCGGTGCAGTGCAGGAGCAGGATTCATCATTGTTTGATCAGATTATTCTGGTAGTGATCCAGATTGCTATTTTTGTCGCAATTGGACAGCTTTTGTCCAGAATGCTGATGAAAAAAATGGGCGGAGGCGGACTCGGCAATGCCATGCAGTTTGGAAAGAGCAATGCCAAGATCTATGTAGCCAGTGAGACGGGGATCAAATTTCATGATGTGGCTGGTGAGGATGAAGCAAAAGAGCAGCTTCAGGAGATTGTTGATTTCCTCCATAATCCGGCAAAATATCAGGCGATTGGTGCAACGATGCCCAAAGGTGCCCTGTTAGTCGGCCCTCCAGGAACTGGTAAAACTTTGCTGGCAAAGGCGGTAGCCGGTGAGGCGGAAGTACCATTCTTTTCCATCTCCGGTTCGGAATTTGTAGAGATGTTCGTTGGTATGGGTGCGGCCAAGGTAAGAGATTTGTTCAAGCAGGCAAATGAAAAAGCACCGTGTATCGTGTTCATTGATGAGATTGATACCATCGGTAAGAAGCGAGATGGATCCGGCATGGGTGGAAATGATGAGCGTGAGCAGACGCTGAACCAGCTTTTGACGGAGATGGATGGATTTGATGCATCCAAGGGTGTTGTGATTCTTGCAGCAACGAACCGTCCCGCCAGTCTTGATCCGGCACTTTTACGTCCTGGACGTTTTGACAGAAGAATTCCGGTAGAACTTCCGGATCTCATCGGCCGTGAGGCAATCCTGAAAGTCCATGCCAAGAAAGTAAAACTGGGAGATGATGTGGATTTTCATGCGATGGCCAGAGCAGCAGCCGGAGCCTCTGGTGCAGAGCTTGCCAATATGATTAATGAGGCTGCTCTTCGTGCAGTCAGAAGTGGGCGGACCTATGTAAACCAGTCAGATCTGGAAGAGAGTATTGAAGTGGTTATCGCCGGATATCAGAAGAAAAATGCCGTACTTTCCGACAAGGAAAAACTGATTGTGGCATACCACGAGACTGGACATGCACTGGTAGCGGCGCTTCAGAGTCATTCTGCTCCGGTTAGCAAGATTACGATCATTCCGAGAACTTCCGGTGCCCTTGGCTATACGATGCAGGTGGAGGAACATGAGCAGTATCTTTTGAGCAAAGAAGAACTGGAGAACAAGATTGCAACTTACGCAGGCGGACGTGCGGCAGAGGCTCTGATCTTTGGTTCCATTACTACGGGTGCTTCCAATGATATCGAGCAGATGACGAAACTTGCAAGAGGTATGATTACCCGTTATGGTATGAGTGATGAGTTTGGCATGATGGCACTGGAAACGGTAAATAACCAGTACATGGGCGGAGATACTTCTCTGGCATGTGCAGCGGAGACGGCAGCTGTTGTGGATGAGAAGGTAAAAGCCCTTCTTAAGAAGGAGTATGACAAAGCTATGACCCTGTTGACGGAGAATAAACAGCAGCTTCATGCCCTTGCAAAATATCTGTATGAGAAAGAGACCATCACCGGAGATGAATTTATGCAGGTTTTGAAAGAAAATTCTGGTGTAAATTGACGAACTATAAGAAATATGATATGCTTTCCTATATGCAAAACCATCAGAAAGTGCTTAGTGAAGCCTAACAGGGAATCGGGTGAGAAGCCTGAACGGTCCGGCCACTGTAAGCGGGAATGAGGAGACTGCAGTAACCATTGCCCTATAAGGGTGAGAAGGGAAAGTTCTTCCTTAAAAGACCGTGAGTCAGGAGACCTGCTATCTGATCTGGGAGAGCTTCCGAAGAAAGCAGATCCTGAAAATTTCTGACAAAGAAATACATTCAGATCAAAAGAAAAACGAGGGAGTCTTCGCGGCTGTGTTGCGGGGACTCCTTTTATTACGTGGAGGGAAAACACATGGTATCATTTATCGGGGCGGGTCCTGGCGACCCGGAACTTCTGACTATTAAGGGAAAGAAGATTATTGACAGCGCAGATGTCATCATTTATGCAGGTTCTCTGGTCAATCCACAGGTATTGGCAGATGCAAAAGAGGGAGCTGTTATTTACAACAGTGCCCTGATGAACCTTGATGAAGTCATTGATGTGATGAAAGATGCAGAAGACAAGGGTCTGAAGGTCGCCCGGGTTCATACGGGAGATCCGGCTATTTATGGTGCTCACAGAGAGCAGATGGACAGACTGGATGAACTGGGCATTGACTATGAGGTGATTCCGGGTGTCAGTTCTTTCCTTGCAACTGCAGCAGTGTTAAAGAAGGAATATACCCTTCCGGGCGTGAGCCAGACGGTGATCCTGACCCGTATGGAAGGACGTACCCCAATGCCGCCGAAGGAAAAGCTGGTAGATCTGGCAAAGCACAATGCAACCATGATCATTTTCTTAAGCGTTGGAATGCTGGACGAGATGTCTGCGATTTTGAGACAGGAATATCGTCCGGAAACTCCGGTAGCTGTTGTCTATAAAGCGACCTGGGAAGATCAGAAGATTGTCCGCGGTGATCTGACCAATATTGCAGAGCGCGTGAAGGAAGCTGGCATTACCAAGACCGCTCTGACCGTAGTCGGAGATTTCCTTGGAAATGACTATGACCTGTCCAAGCTGTATGACAAGACCTTTACCACAGAATTCCGAAAGGGAGTGACGGAGTAATGGGAATCTCACTGATCGGAATCAGTCATCATAACACGCCGCTTGCTGTCCGGGAATTGTTTGCATTTCCGGCAGAACGGCAGCAGGAACTGATGAAAGAAATGATCGCGAGAGACATCGCAGAAGAATGCGTGATTATCAGTACCTGTAATCGAACAGAGGTTTATATTTATACTGCCTGTCCGGGAGGTAATTTTACGGAACTGCAGGATCTGGTGCTGGAATTTGCCGGCGCACAAGATGTGGAAAATATCGGCGACTATATCCGCTTTTATAATGGGAGCAAGGCAGTACGCCATCTGTTTCATGTGGCATCAGGTCTTGAGTCCATGGTTATGGGCGAGGATCAGATCCTCGGCCAGGTGAAACGTGCCCATGATCAGGCAAGAGAGACAGGCACCTGCGGCGTCTATCTGAATACGCTGTTCCGCTATGCGGTAACGGCAGCCAAGAAGGTAAAGACAGAAACGGATCTTTCCAGAACCAGTGTGTCCACTGCTACCATGGCCATCAAAGCAGCAGAACAGGGGCTGGGAACCCTTCATGGCAAAAAAGTTATGATCATCGGTGCATCCGGTAAGATCGGAAGCACGGTGTTAAAGAACCTCCAGTGCATTGATGGTGCGGAGGTTTATATTACGTCCAGAAATATGGGACAGGCAGGAGAAGACCATCATCACAAGATTACATACCGCGTTATGGAATATGAAAAACGGTACGAGCTGGTCAATGAGATGGATGCAATTATCAGTGCCACCAGCAGCCCTCATTATACGCTGACTTACAGTAAGATGGCGGAGAAGCTTGTGACAGAGAAACCCCGTGTACTGGTGGATTTGGCAGTGCCGATTGACATTGAGGCAAAGGTGGAGAAACTGCCGGGAATCATGCGTTATGATATTGATGATTTCCAGGAACTTGCCCGGACAAATAACGAAAAAAAACAGCATGAAGTTGTGGCTGCAGACCAGATTCTTGACGAAGTACAGATGGATTTTGAACGCTGGATGGTATTCCAGCTGGCATTGCCGGATATGGCTTCTTTTAAGGAATGGATGGAACAGGAAGCGGAAAAAAAGGGACTTGATAAAGCCATTGATAAGATGTTTTACCGTCTGCGGGATCATTCCACTCCGGCAGAGCTTCACGCACTTTTTGGACATTTAAAGGAGATTGAATAATTTATGGGAAAATTATACGTAGTCGGATTCGGCCCCGGCGGCTATGAGCATATGACAGAGAAAGCCATTGAAGTGATTAAAAATGCGGATGTGGTTACCGGTTATACCACTTATGTAAATATTTTAAAGGAATTCTTTCCGGATAAAAATTACCTTGCAACGCCGATGATGCAGGAAGTAAAGCGCTGTCAGATGGCGGTAGAGGAAGCAATGAAGGACCAGACCGTTGCTATGGTATCCAGCGGCGACAGCGGTATCTACGGTATGGCAGGCATCATCTATCAGGTAGCGGAAGAGATGAATGCCAATATTGAGATCGAGACGGTTCCGGGTGTAACGGCAGCCCGCGCGGCCGCTTCTGTACTGGGCGCTCCGCTGATGCACGATTTTGCAGTCATCAGTTTAAGCGACCTGATGACGCCTTTTGATCTGATTATGAAGCGCGTGGACTGTGCAGGGCAGGGAGACATGATCGTCTGCCTTTACAACCCGAAGAGCAAAAAACGTGTAGACTATGTAGAGAAAGCAGCAGATATTCTGATGAAATACCGGAAACCGGAGACTCCGGTCGGTATTGTGAGAAATGCAGGACGAAAAGATGAGGCTTCCTGTATCACGACCCTGGGAGAACTGAAAAATGCAGATATTGACATGTTCAGTGTGGTGATTGTGGGGAATTCCCAGACATATACAAAGAATGGAAGAATGATTACTCCGAGAGGTTATCGCGTATAGGAAAGCGGACCTTTCATGTATGGAGATGGAGGATAACATGCAGGATCTGATAAGGATCGGAACCAGAAAGAGCCGTCTGGCACTGGTTCAGACAAATATCGTAAGACAGAAGATAGAAGAGGCATTTCCGGGCATTCGGGTGGAGATCTGCGAGATGTCCACAAAGGGTGACGAGCTTCTGGACCGGACATTGACGTCCTTTGGCGGAAAAGGTGTTTTTACCCAGGAACTGGAGGAGGCATTGCTGGATGAACGGATCGATCTGGCAGTGCACAGCGCCAAGGATATGCCTATGGATTTCCCGAAAGGGTTGGGAATCGGGGCAGCATTAAAGAGAGGTCCTGTGGAGGATGTGATCGTTACAAAAGACGGAACGAAGCTTGTTGATCTGAAGCCAGGAAGTGTGGTAGGTACCGGAAGTTTAAGAAGAGAGCTGCAGATCCGGGCACTGAATCCGCTGGTGGTCATTCGGCCTATCCGGGGTAACGTACAGACGAGACTTAAAAAACTGACAGATGGTCTCTATGATGCCATTGTACTGGCATCCGCAGGACTGGAACGTCTGGATATGGTATCCGGCGGCGAATTTCATTTTGAAAAATTGTCACCGGATCAGTGCCTTCCGGCAGCCGGCCAGGCAATTCTGGCAGTGGAGACGAAGAACGGACATCTGACAGAAGTGATGGAAGCATTGAATGATGCAGAAGCGATGGCGATGTTAAGTGCTGAGCGTGCTTACCTGAAAGCGATTGACGGCAGCTGCAATGCACCGGCGGCAGCACTGGCGAAAGTGGAGGGAACGAAGCTTTCCATGGAAGTGCTGTTTGCACAGGACGCAAAACATGTAAAGCGGACATCCGGTTCCATTGAAAATGGAATTCAGCCGGAGCAGGCGGAAGCCCTTGGACAGGAACTGGCACGGAAAATCTGTCAGGGAAAGGTATGGCTGGTTGGAGCAGGACCGGGTGATGAACGGCTGGTGACCCAAAGATGCTTATCCTGTATCCGCAGCGCAGATGTGTTGGTCTATGACAGTCTGGCAACGGACTCCCTGCTCAATGAAGCAAGACCGGATGCAGAGCTGATTTACGCAGGAAAACGCTCTTCCCATCATCATCTGAAACAGGAGGAGACCAATGCGCTGCTCATCCGTCTGGCAAAAGAAGGAAAGAATGTAGTCCGCTTAAAAGGTGGAGATCCCTTTATCTTCGGACGCGGAGGAGAGGAAGCCCAGGAGCTCAAAGAAGCAGGTGTGGATTATGAGATCGTACCGGGTGTGTCCTCCTGTTATGGAGCACCGGCTTATGCAGGTATTCCGGTGACTCACCGGGATCATGCTTCTTCGTTTCATGTGATTACAGGACATGAGGGTGCCCACAAGGACAGCACGGTTCTTGATTATGGAACCCTTGCAAAGGAAGAAGGTACCCTGGTATTTTTGATGGGTCTTAAAAATCTTCCGAATATTACAAAGAATCTGATTGCCAACGGTAAAAATCCGAAGACTCCTGCAGCGGTGGTGCAGGAAGGTACGACGGCCAGACAGAAGGTCGCTGTGGGAACCTTGGAGACCATCGTGGAAGAAGCCAAAAAGGCAGGCATTCAGACACCGGCCATCACGGTAATCGGTGATGTGGTTTCCTTAAGAAATGAGATCGGCTGGTACGGCAATCAGCCCTTATCCGGCAAACGGGTACTGGTGACCGCAACAGAGAAGATGACAGAGCATCTGGCCGAAGTGCTGGAAGAGGAAGGCGCAGAAGCCATCCGATTCAGCCTGATTCATACAGAAGCCCTGGAGAGTCCGGAACTCGACCGTCTGGTGGCTCATCCGGAAGCCTACGGCTGGATGGGCTTTACCAGCAGCAATGGCGTAGAGCTGTTCTTTAAAAAGCTGCTGGCAGCAGGAAAAGATTTCAGAAGCCTTGCAAACCTGAAATTTGCCGTAGTCGGCGAGGGCACGGCGAAAGCACTGGCAGGCAAAGGTTTCCTGGCAGATTTTGTACCGACGAAATATACCAGCCGGACACTGGCAAAAGAGTGGGTTCCGACGCTACAGAAGGATGAGCGGGTAGTGCTGGTGCGTGCAGAAGAAGCTTCGAAGGAACTGGATCAGGCGCTGGATGAAGCAGGTATCGCCTACAGTAAGGTATCCATGTATCATACAGCGGTGGATCTGCGGAAAGCAGAAGAGTTAAGAAGAATGATTTCCCAGGTGGATTATGTGACGCTGTGCAGCGGATCTGCAGTACGCGCCTTTGCCTCCATGCTGGAAGAAGACGGCGTCCGTGTGGACTGTCCGGCGAAGATCATCTGCATCGGACCGGTAACGGAGAAGGCAGCAGAAACGGCAGGACTTGCTGTAGGGCAGTCGGCGGTCGAATACACAGCAGAAGGAATTAGGAATGTACTTCTTGCTGATGTAAAAGCCGGAAAAAAAGAGAAATAGAAACAGGAGGACCGGGCATGGGACAGCACGGAGGAGATATTTACAGTGAGGAGATCCAGAAACAGATAGCGAAAGAAGACAGGAAATTTCTGGATTTTTCCGCAAATATCAATCCGCTGGGCATGCCGGCAGGGGTCCGGCTGGCGGTGATGGAGGCTCTTGATAAAGCGGAGCATTATCCGGATCCGGAAAGCCGGAAATTAAAGCATGCACTGGCAGAGTACCATGAAGTCCCGGAAGAAGCACTGATCTGCGGAAACGGCGGAGCGGATCTCATCTACCGCCTTGCCTATGGGACGAAGCCTGCCCATGCCCTTTTAACAGCCCCTACGTTCCTGGAATATGAGGAAGCATTAAAACAGGTGGGAACGAAGATTCACATCTATGAGATGCAGCCGGATTACCGGGTGCGGGAAGACATTCTGGAACAGATGACCGAAGACATGGATGTGATGTTCCTCTGCAATCCCAATAATCCCACCGGAATCCTGGTAGAGCAGGAGCTGCTGCTCCGGATTCTGGAGCGGGCAGAAAGCAGGAGTATTTTGTTGGTGCTGGATGAATGTTTCCTTGATTTTACCGGTCAGGAAGAACGGTCGCTGATTCAGAAAACAACAGAATATAAATATCTGTTTATTTTAAAATCCTTTACCAAAATGTATGCCATGCCGGGCATCCGGCTGGGATATGGCGTCTGCGGTGATGGGGCACTCCTTCGGAAGATGGAAACAGCCGGACAGTGCTGGGGCATCAGCGTGTTGGCGTCAGAAGCAGGCATTGCGGCCCTTGGTGAAGGGGAATACAAAGAGAAGGCCATTACTCTTGTGAGAGAGGAACGGGCATATCTCAAAAAAGAGATGGAGATTCTGGGAATGACCGTCTGGGATGGACAGGCAGATTACCTGTTCTTCCGCACGGATGGTATCCGGGATCTTTATGACAGGCTTCTGCCGGAGGGGATTATGATCCGCAGATGCAGCAATTACCGGGGACTGGATGAGACCTGTTACCGGGTGGCAGTCAAAGATCATGAAGCCAATGGACGGCTGATAGAAGCATTGAAGAAGACAGCGAGGTGAGAAACGTGGCAAAAGCGATTATGGTGCAGGGAACCATGTCCAATTCCGGAAAGAGTTTCCTGACAGCAGGACTATGCAGGGTATTTAAGCAGGATGGCTATAAAGTGGCACCCTTTAAATCCCAGAATATGGCCCTCAATTCCTACATTACAAAGGAAGGGCTGGAGATCGGCCGGGCACAGGCCATGCAGGCGGAAAGCCGCATTCACAGAAAATTACAGAAGCAGATGGGTTCCGGTTATCAGGCAGAAGTGACATTAAAACATCAGATCCTGTTGGAGGACATTCCGGTGTCCGTGGAAGGACGTGCCGATGGCATCTGGACAGATAAGAGGGGCGAAGAGCCATTAATCGTGATTGATGAGATCAAAGGAGTTATGCGGGATCTGGAGCAGATTGAGGAACCGGTTTCTGTTCATCTGGCGCAGGCAAAGTGTTATGCATACATTTATGCCACACAGAAGAATCTGGATGAGATCGGAGTGCAGATGACTTATTGCAATCTGGAGACAGAAGACATCC
>OKVK01000163.1_pt1 | contig 50269 bp, 58 predicted proteins | sample 1604771 | NCBI WGS metagenome assembly OKVK01 (sample SAMN01760906, study PRJEB22395) | human gut metagenome | reverse complement strand
GTAGAGCAGAGGACTGAAAATCCTCGTGTCTCTGGTTCGATTCCGGAACTAGGCATTTTTTATATTATAAGGAGGCAGATATTATGCTATATTATCTTACCTTTATCGTGCTGGGATATATACTGGGAAGTATTTTATTTGCGCCTTTATTTGGAAAATTAATAACGAAAAAGGACATTATCAGGGAAACAAAGGACCAGAACCCGGGTACGGCGAATGCATTTATGCAAGGCGGCATGCTGTGTGGAATATTGACATTAGTATGCGACATGGGGAAAGGTTTTATCCCTGTTTTTTTATGCGCAAACATGTTGCAGACACAATTTGCGAACTGCATGTGGGGAATAGACGAACAGTTATGGGGAGGTCGACCGGAAATCATCGTTGTATTAGGCAGTGCATTGGTTCTGGTGGCACCAGTAGCCGGACATATCTGGCCAATTTTTCATAAGTGGAAAGGCGGGAAAGGGATTGCGGTATCTTTTGGATGCCTGTTAGGATATTGGCCGAATATCGGTGCTGCTTTGATTTTGGCGTGCTTTTTTATTTTGTTTTCACTTGTTATAAGAATTACGCCACATTTTTATCGAACAATGGCATCGTATATTTTGGGAACAGGGATTGTTTTTGTCTGGGGCGAAAGTATTGCACAGAAATTAGGCTTCCTGATGATTACGATTATTGTATGCATTCGTTTACATTTGAGTACAGAGAAGCGAGAGGAATGTAAGGTGAGGTTATTATGGACGCGTTAATTTTGTCATGCAGTACAGGTGGTGGCCATAATGCCGCCGGGTTTGCAATAAAAGAAGAACTTGAATACAGAGGTCATCGGGTTACAATGATGGATCCCTATGAACTAGTCAGCCATAAACTTGCAACTGAAGTGGGAAATGTTTATGTGAAGATGGTACAGAGATCTCCGAAATTTTTTGGATTTATTTATTCGCTTGGGTCTCTGGTGCGCAAAGTACCGGGAAAGTCGCCAGTGTATTATGCAAATATTGCTGTTGCAAAAAAATTAAGTATATACTTGCGAGAGCATCCGGTCGATGTGATTCTTATGCCACATCTTTATCCGGCGGAGTTGATCACATATTTGAAAAAAAGAGGAGAAAAACTTCCTTTATCTGTTTTCATAGCAACGGATTATGTGTGTATTCCATTTACAGAAGAAACGGACTGTGATTATTATGTAGTTCCGGGAAAAGCACAGGTCAGAGATTTCGTAAAAAGAGGCATTCCAAAAGAAAAAATTTTGCCATATGGAATTCCGGTAGGCCGGAAGTTTGATACGGTTCGCACAGAAGCAGAGGCCGGGAAACTTCGAACATATGCGAGAAAATCGCTTGGGTTGGACAAAAATTGCAAATATATTCTTTTGACAGGTGGAAGTATCGGTGCAGGAAATATGGTCACTTATACAAAAATTTTGTGGAAGTGGTTTCGGAAACGGAAAATTTCAGGAACAGTAATTGTGGTCTGTGGTAACAACGAAAAATTGTATACAAAGATGCAGAACCTGAAGAAAAAACATAAACAAGATCTGATGATTATCAAGAAAACGGATCAGATGGCAAATTATATGTATGCATGTGATATTTTTATGTCAAAACCGGGTGGGCTTTCTTCAACGGAAGCTGCTGTGGCAAATGTTCCGTATATTCATATGAAGCCAATTCCGGGGTGCGAATCGAAGAATATAAAGTATTTTTCAAAGAATGGAATGAGTTATGCGGTGTGTTGGCCGAGATTACAGCTAATGCAGGCAATGGACCAGTTGGCAGATGAAACACATGTAAAGCATATGAAAGATTGTCAGAAAAAAATTCCGGCAGATGCCAGAAGAAAGATTTGTGACTGGGTGGAAAAGTTTATTACCACTTAGAGGAGAAGGCAAAAGAGTTCCTTATGAGGACTCGGGAGTGGTAATTTGCAAAGGGTTGGAGTATAATAAATGCGAAAAAGAAATCCAACAAAAGTGCAAACCAGCCACGATTAATTGGTTATATTTGGAGGGATAGTGAAAGCTATCCTGATTCCTCTTTGTCCGATTGTGGCAAGGAGGTTTTTTTATGTCAAAAGTGATCATGATACAGGGAACAATGTCAAATGCAGGAAAGAGTCTGATTGCGGCGGGATTATGCCGCATTTTCAAACAGGATGGGTATCGGGTGGCACCTTTTAAATCACAGAACATGGCATTGAATTCTTATATTACAAAAGAAGGATTAGAAATGGGAAGAGCGCAGGTCATGCAGGCAGAGGCGGCAGGAATAGAACCTTCGGTGCACATGAATCCCATTTTATTGAAACCGACCAATGATGTGGGTTCTCAGGTGATTGTCAATGGTGAAGTATTGGGAAATATGAGTGCCCGCGATTATTTTGCATACAAAAAGAAATTGATTCCGGACATCTGCAAAGCGTTTCAGGAATTGGAAAAGCAGGCAGATATTATTGTAATCGAAGGTGCAGGAAGCCCTGCGGAGATCAATTTAAAAAAGGACGACATTGTTAATATGGGAATGGCGAAGCTTGTGGATGCACCGGTTTTGCTGGTTGGAGATATTGACCGGGGTGGTGTATTCGCGCAACTGCTGGGAACATTGATGTTGTTGGAAGAAGAGGAAAAAGAACGGGTTAAAGGACTGATTATAAATAAATTTCGCGGAGATAAAACGATTCTCGATCCGGGAATTGAAATGCTTGAGGAGCGGGGAAATGTAAAAGTGACGGGAGTGGTTCCTTATATGCAGCTTTCCATTGAGGATGAGGACAGTCTCAGTGCACAGTTGGAAAATAAAGAGACAGGACTGATTGATCTGGCAGTGATTCGTTTGCCGCGTATTTCGAATTTTACGGATTTCAATGTGTTTGAGCAGTTACCGGATGTATCCGTCCGCTATGTCACATCGGTAAAGGAACTTGGGAATCCGGATATGATTTTGATTCCGGGAAGCAAAAATACGATCGGGGACTTGCAGTGGATGCGGCAAAATGGACTTGAGGCAAAAATAAAAAAGCTTTCAGGACAGATTCCTATCTGGGGAATCTGTGGCGGATATCAGATGCTTGGAATGTCGATCGAAGATCCTTATGGGGTGGAACAGAGCTGCAAAGAAATCCGGGGGATGGAGCTTTTGCCGGAGCATACAGTTCTTATGCCGGAGAAGACGAGAAAACAGGTAAGTGGAACATTTTATGATTTTGAGGGGCTTTTTGCACCATTATCAGGAAAAGAATACAACGGATATGAGATTCATATGGGGAAAACGCAGGAGATACGAAATTTGGTAGGGGATATGCAGAATGCCCGAAATAAAACGGAGAATGTATATGGAAGCTATGTACATGGCGTTTTTGACCAGGGAAGTATTGCGGAGGATATTGTGAGAATCCTTGCAAAGCGAAAAGGCATTTCCTGGGAAGCGAAAGAACATTATGATTATGCGGCGTTTAAGGAATTACAATATGATCGTCTGGCAGACGGGTTGAGAGCGCATATGGATATGGAGTATGTATATTCTATTTTAAGGGAAGCAAAAATCAGTTGTGACTGGGAAAGATAAGAGCATATGACAAGAGAAGAACTTTTGGCTTTAAAGATCAAACCGATAAATAAGAAAATAGAAAAAGAAGTAAAAGCAATCTGGGATGGAATTGCGAAACCATTGGATGGGCTGGGAGAGTTTGAATTGCTTCTGGCGCGAATCGGTGGTATTTTGGAAAGTACCGATTTGAATCTGCAAAAAAAGGCAATCATTGCTATGTGTGCGGACAACGGAATTGTTGCGGAGCATGTCAGTCAGTCCGGACAGGAAGTGACTGCAATTGTGACTTCTTTTATGGGAAAGCAGCAGAGTTCTGTTGGAAAGATGGCGGCACATGCGGGCGTCGATGTCATCCCGGTGGATATTGGAATCAACAGTGCGGAAAAGATTCCCGGCGTGCGTGATTGCAAGATTATGCAGGGGACGAGAGATTTTCTTGAGGAGCCGGCGATGACGGAAGAAGAGGCATTGCGTGCGATCGAAGTCGGAATACAGTTGGTGCAGGAGTGCAAAAATAAGGGATATACTTTGCTTGGTACCGGCGAAATGGGAATTGGCAATACAACAACAAGCAGTGCTGTGGCAATCGCACTTATGGAGAAAGATGTTACAGACCCGGTGGTATTAGAGAGATGGATTGGAAGAGGTGCCGGTTTAAGTGATGCGGGACTGCAAAGAAAAGCGCAGGTCATAAAAAGCGCGTTGGAAAAATATCCGGTAGCACATATGGATGCACTGCAGATTTTAGCGACATTCGGAGGTTTGGATATTGCAGGAATGGCAGGCGTCTGTATCGGTGGTGCGCTTTATCATATTCCGGTGATTCTGGATGGATTGATCAGTACACTTGCGGGACTTGTAGCGCAGCGGCTGGTGCCGGGAGTGCAGGAGTTTTTGATTCCATCGCACTGCAGCAAGGAACCGGCGGCGCGTTTGTTGGCAGATGAATTGCAGTTACATCCTGTGATCGATGCAAATCTGGCGTTGGGCGAAGGAACCGGTGCTGTTATGATGTGCGAACTGTTAGATCTTGCCTTGACACTGTATGAAAAGCAGACAACATTTGATACCATGGAAATCGAGCAATATGAGCGTTTTTCGGATAAAGATGGTGTCCGTTAAGAGGAAAATGGAATGATACATTTGGTTATTGGAGGAAGTGGCAGCGGAAAATCGGAATATGCGGAAAATCTGTTAGAGGACAGTCCGGGAAAATATTATATTGCAACCATGCAGGTTTATGATGCGGAAGGCAGGAAAAAAGTTGCGCGTCATCAGAGACTTCGGGCGGGAAAAGGATTTCAAACGATCGAACAGACAAGGGATATACATAAGGCGGCAGAGATTATTGTAAGAGACAGGAAGCAGACAGAAAATGCAGCGCTGCTGGAGTGCATGTCCAATCTTGTTGCAAATGAAATGTTTGGCGGTGAAACGGAAGATTCTGCAAGCAGGATGAGTGAGACAGAAAGAGAAGATTTTCTGGTAGAAAAAGTAACGGGTGGAATCCGGACACTTGCCGAAAAGTTGGACAAGCTTGTGATTGTAAGCAATAATGTTTTCGAAGATGGGATATCCTATGATGCACAGACGATGTCATATATCCGAGTGCTTGGGCGGGTCAATCAGGAACTGGCACGGATGGCAGATCACGTGACGGAAGTAATCGTGGGAATTCCGGTAAAAGTGAAATAAGACAATGATAGAAAAGAGAGAAAATTCATGCACATTATAAAAGCAATGATTATTGCATTTTCAACATATTCGAAGATACCAATGCCACAGTTTGAATGGAAAGAAGAAGATATGCGTTACAGTATGTGCTTTTTCCCATGGGTGGGAGCGGTAATTGGAGCATTGGTGTTTGCCTGGTATCGGATTGCACAAAAGCTGGGATTTCATGAGTGGACCTATGTGTGTATTGCGACAGCAATCCCGTTGCTTGTGACAGGTGGATTTCATGTAGACGGATATATGGATACCATGGATGCATTTCATTCCTATCAGCCGAGAGAACGAAAACTTGAGATTTTAAAGGACGCACATATTGGAGCCTTTTCCGTAATTATGCTGGCGGTGTTTGGATTGATTTATATGGGCGCGTTCGGGCAGATCGAGGGAGCAGAAAATCTGGGAGTATTCTGTTGCGGATTTTTCCTTTCCCGTTGCCTGAGCGGACTCGGCGTAGTGTCGCTCCGTTCCGCAAAAAGTGACGGACTGCTGTATCATTTTGCAAGCACGGCGCATGAGCGATGGGTAAAAGGCGCGCTTTATTTGCAGATTATTTTGTGTGCCATACTGATGCTATGGCTTCAGGCCAAGACTGCAATTTTTGTGCTTGTAGCAGCGGGACTTACGTATCTGTACTATTGGTGGAGAAGCTATCGGGAACTGAATGGAATTACCGGGGACACGGCGGGCTATTTCCTTACATTGTGTGAGGGGGCGATGGTTGTTGCTGCTGCTGTGATAGATTTTTTATAAAAACCGGGGAGGTACAAAATGGAGTTATATATTGGTGGCATGGCTCAGGGAAAGAAAGCGTATGTTCTGCAGGAACGGGGCATTGCAAAGGAAGAAATCTGGGATGATTTTGAAGTGTGGTTCCGTGAGGAATTGCAGGGGAAAAAGCCGGCTGAGGAAGATGCCCGGGCAATTCTTGCAGGGCGTCCGGAGATTGCAATCATATGCGATGAGGTAGGAAATGGTATTGTTCCGATGGACGCGTTTGAGCGGGAATACCGGGAACGTCTGGGGCGTTTTCTTATTGAAGTGGCAAAAAGGGCCGACCGTGTGGAACGAATTATGTGTGGAATAGGGCAGAGAATCAAATGAAGATAAAATGTTATTTGATCCGCCATGGACAGACGCCGGCAAACCGCCGGCACAGTTATCTTGGATGGACGGAAGAGGCACTTTCTGCGGAGGGAAGAATGCAGATAGAGTCTTTGAAAGAAAAAATGACAGGATTGGCACAGACGGAGATTGTTTTTACCAGTCCGATGCAAAGATGCCGGGAGAGTGCTCAGATTTTGTTTCCGGATAGAGAAAAAATTGAGATTCCGGAGTGGAAAGAAATGAATTTCGGAGCTTTCGAGGGAAAAAATTATGAGCAGCTCAATGGAAATCCGCAGTATCAGGCATGGATCGACAGCAATGGTACGCTGCCTTTTCCGGAAGGAGAAAGTCGGGCGGAATTTATTGACCGTGTATGCGCAGGAATGGAAAATGCGGCGGATTATTTAAGAAACTATGCGCAGAGCAATATGTGCAGGGATTGTGGAAGTGACCGGGAAGTTACGGTGGCAGCCGTTGTGCATGGTGGGACGATCATGGCGCTTTTGAGCCATTATGGTGGCGGAGATTACTATGATTATCAGGTCGAAAACGCGGGTGGTTTTACCTGCCGGATTTTGATTGCAGGAGAACAGATTCGTTTTGTTACACAGGAAAGAGGATTCAGATGATAAAATATCACATAATTGCTTTATTTGGAGGTTTTCTACTGGATCTGCTTGTGGGAGATCCGCATTGGATGCCACACCCGATCCGGCTGATCGGTAGTGTGATCGCGAAATGTTCCAAATGGAATCGTGCGGAATTAAAAAAAGGTGAGCAGTTTTGGCGCGGTGTGGCGATGACGATTCTGGTGGTATGTCTGACCGCTGTTGTTGCGGCGGCGATTCTGGTGGCGGGATATTGGCTGCATCCATTCGCCGGATGTATCATCGAAGGCATTATGACATATCAGATTCTTGCTACAAAATGCCTGAAAGTAGAAAGCATGAAAGTGTATAAGGCACTGAAAAAGGATGATCTGGAAGGTGCACGCTATGCGGTGTCGATGATCGTTGGGCGGGATACACAGGTACTCGATGCTACCGGAGTGGCAAAGGCTGCGGTGGAGACCGTAGCAGAAAATACATCGGATGGCGTGATCGCGCCACTCATTTATCTGGCAATTGGAGGTCCGATTCTCGGGTTTATGTATAAGGCAATCAATACCATGGATTCTATGGTCGGATATAAAAATGATAAATATATGTATTTCGGACGTTGCGCAGCAAAGCTGGATGATGTGGTCAATTATATTCCGGCGCGTATCAGCGCGCTTCTTATGATCGCGGTGAGCTTTTTGCCGGGAAAAGCATATGATGGCAAAGGCGCGTGGCGCATCTGGCGAAGAGACCGGCGAAAACATGCCAGTCCAAATTCGGCGCAGACAGAGGCCGTATGTGCAGGAAGTCTTGGTGTGCAGCTGGCAGGAGATGCCAGTTATTTTGGCAAAATCGTTAAGAAACCTACCATTGGAGATGCGCATAGACCTGTGGAATACGAAGACATCAAAAGAGCAAACGGACTCCTGTACCGGACGGCAATTTTATGTGAATGCCTGGCTTTGATCGGTCTGCTTTGGGTTGGCTAGATAGTGTCAGCCCATTTGCTGAAAGCAAATTATGCATGGGCTGGTGTTCAATGAAAGAGGAAAATGTATGTACAGTAATGAGAATATTCATGGGGGAGATATATACAATCACAACATAAAAGATGACTTTTCGGTGAATATCAATCCACTGGGAACTCCGTATCCGCTGAAAGATGCTTTGCGGGAGGCTTTGGAACATGTCATGGTATACCCACAGCAGGGAAGTGGAAAATTGATTGAGCAAATCGCAGCAAATTTGCAGCCATCGGTAGAAAAATCGCAGGTGTTGTGCGGCAATGGCGCATCGGAACTTCTGGCAGCAATTGTACATGCGATCCGCCCGAAAAAGGTCGTGATTCCGGTGCCGTCTTTTTATGGATATGAGTGGGCGGCACAGATGGTGGATGCTCATATGGAATTTGTACAACTGAAAGAAAACGAAAATTTTGCAATTACAGAGACGTTTCTGGATGTTTTGCGCGAAGATTTGGATCTGCTTTTTCTGGCCAGTCCGGCAAATCCGGTGGGAAACGAAATCTCACGGGAAATGCTGCGGCTGCTGTTAAAGAAGTGTAAGGAATGTGGGATAACGGTAGTACTGGATGAGTGTTTTATTGAATTTGCAGGGAAAGCACACACACAGGAGCTGCTCCGTGATTTTAAGAATCTGATTATTGTGCGTGCGTTTACAAAGATCTATGGGATTCCGGGTGTAAGGCTTGGGTATCTGATCGCAGATCCACATATGCGGGCGCGCATTGCCCGGCAATTGCCGGAATGGAATCTGTCGGTTTTTGCGCAGGCGGCAGGTGTGATCTATGAGAAAAGGCCGGACTGGGATGCAGAAAAATATCTTGCAGACACGAGAAAGCTTATTTGCAGAGAGAGAGAATATCTGATCAATGCGTTGAAAGAAACAGGAAAAGATAACATTCGCATCTATGATTCGGTGGCAAATTATATTTTATTTTACACAGAAGCGCCATTGTATGATAGGCTTTTGAAAGAAGGGATTCTCATCCGCGACTGCTCAAATTATCGCGGGTTGGGAAAGGGATACTATCGGATTGCGGTCAAAGACCATGCAAGTAATGAGCGATTGATGGAGAGATTAAGAAATGAAAGAACTTGAATATGTACTGCCGGGCGAAATTGAAAAGAGAAGTTTCGAGATCATCGGACAGGAACTGAAAGAGATGCATATTACGATTCCGGCAGATGAGGAACCGGTCACAAAGCGGGTGATCCATACGAGTGCGGATTTTGAATATGCGCACACGATGACCTATTCAAAGAATGCGGTGCAGATTGCAAAACAACTGATTGCAAATGGCGCGGATATTGTTACGGATACGAATATGGCGCTCGCTGGAATCAACAAAAAAGTACTTGCGCGTTATGGTGGAGTTGCGCATTGTTTTATGGCGGATGAAGAAGTTGCGCGCATTGCGAAAAGCCGTCAGGTCACGCGTGCCACAGTGAGCATGGAAAAGGCTGCACAAATTCAAAAGCCTGTAATCTTTGCGGTGGGAAATGCGCCAACGGCGCTGGTTTCGTTATATGAACTGATGCAAAAAAGCGATTGGAGACCGGCATTTATCATTGGTGTTCCGGTCGGATTTGTCAATGTGGAAGCCGCAAAGGAACTGATTTTGGAAACGGATGTACCGCATATTGTGAATCGCGGAAGAAAAGGCGGCAGCAACGTTGCCGCTGCGATTGTGAATGCAATTCTTTACGAACTGGGCAGATAAGGAGGAAATATGGTTTATTTTGTTGGAGCAGGACCGGGGGCGGCAGATCTGATCACGGTCAGAGGTATGCGTCTTTTGCAGAAAGCGGATGTGATCATCTATGCGGGGTCGCTTGTGAATCCGGCGCTTCTGGATTATGCGAAAGAAACATGTCAGACCTATAACAGTGCGACAATGACACTGGAAGAAGTGTTTACTGTCATGCAGGAAGCGGAAAAAGAAGGGAAGATGACCGTCCGTCTGCATACTGGAGAACCAAGCATTTACGGTGCGGTGCGCGAGCAGATGGATCTGCTGGATGAAAAGGATATTGCATATGAGAGCTGTCCGGGTGTGAGTGCCTGCTTTGGGGCAGCGGCTTCGCTGAATCTGGAATATACACTTCCGGACGTATCGCAGTCTTTGATTATTACACGTATGGAGGGGCGGACGAAAGTTCCACCGCTGGAGAGCATTGAGCGATTTGCAGCGCATCAGGCTTCCATGGCGATTTATCTGAGTACGGGAATGTTAGAAAAGTTAAGCGGGCGGCTGATTGCCGGGGGATATCAAAAGGATACACCGGCTGCGCTTGTTTATAAGGCAACATGGCCGGAAGAAGAGGCATATATTTGTACAATCGGGGAGCTTTCCGAAGTGGCGAAAGCGCATGGAATTACAAAGACTGCGCTGGTGCTGGTCGGGGATGTTATTGCGCATCAGCATTACGCAAAGTCACGTTTGTATGCGGCTGATTTCGAGACGGAATTCCGTAAAGCAAAAGAATAGATCTGGAGGAAGTTATGAGAATATATATGGTCGCATTTAGTGAAAAAGGGCGTGCGCTTGCAGAAAAAATCCAGAATATTTCGTTATCTGTGGATTACGGGAATGTACTTTGTGAAGGGAAAAAGGTGCAGGAAAAGACAATTGTATATCTGCGGGAAAAGGAGCCTTTGGATGTGTGGGTAGACCTTGCATTCATGCAGGGAATGCCGCTTGTATTTATCGGTGCGGCAGGGATTGCAGTGCGCGCGATTGCGCCTTTTATTGAGAAAAAGACCGTAGACAGTCCGGTGCTTGTGATCGATGAAAATGCGCAGTATGTTGTACCGGTTCTTTCCGGTCATCTGGGAGGCGCGAATGAGCTTGCAAGACAGCTTGCCGAAGGTTTACACGGGCACGCAGTAGTGACCACGGCGACAGACTGTGCCGGGTGTTTTGCAGTGGATCTGTTTGCAAAGAAAAATTGTCTGCGCGTGTTTGATACCCGCGGGATTGCGGCAGTTTCGACGCAGATTTTACAGGGAAATACCGTATCGGTCGCGGTGGAACATTACAGCGCACAACAGCTGGAACAACTGAGAATGCCGAAGGAACTGCTTCCGGTGGATTGGGAAGACTTCCGTCAGAAAAAGCAGGATGCCATAATCGTGGTGACAGAAGAAAAAGAACTTTTGCAGCAGGCAGTACTGGGGCTTTTTCCGAAGAAATATGTGCTTGGTATCGGATGCCGGAAGGGCAAAAGCTGTGTGGAAATTGAACAGGGGCTGGAAGAAATGCTGACACGGCTGAAGGAGCAGGAAAATATCTGTATCTCGAAAGAAGAGATTGCAGCGATCGCATCGATCGATGTGAAGGAGAACGAAGAGGGAATCCTTGCGCTGGCACAGAAGATGCGTGTTCCGTTTTATGTGTTTACGGCCGGACAGTTGCGGGAAGTGCCGGGAGAATATTCGTCATCCGGATTTGTGGCAGAGAAGGTCGGCGTGGACAATGTATGTGAGCGGGCAGCCGTTGCAGCAGGCAATGAACTTCTGGTCAAAAAGCAGGCAGCCGATGGTGTGACTTTTGCAATTGCAAATCGAAAATGGAGTGTGACATTTGATGAGTAAAGAAATTTATGTAGTAGGAATGGGACCGGGCGAAGAGTCCATGATGACCGGGCAGGCAATTGAAGTACTGGAAAAATGTGATGTGATCATTGGCTATACCGTCTACCTGGATTTGCTGGGTGCGCGTTTTGCGGATAAGGAATTTTTATCTACACCGATGCGCCAGGAGACAAAGCGCTGTCGCATGTGTTTTGAGAAGGCGATGGAAGGAAAGCGTGTCGCTATGGTATGCAGCGGGGATGCCGGAATTTATGGTATGGCATGTCTTATGCTTGAAATCGGGAAGGAATATCCGGATTGTGAGGTTGTTGTCATTCCGGGAATTACCGCGGCAAGCAGCGGTGCAGCAGTGCTTGGAGCGCCGCTCAACCATGATTTCTGTGTGATTAGTCTCAGTGATCTGCTCACACCATGGGAGCGCATTGAAAAGCGTCTGATCGCGGCGGCGGAAGGCGATTTTGCCATGGCAATCTACAATCCTTCGAGCCATAAGCGTGCGGATTATCTGCAGCGCGCCTGCGATATTTTACTGAGCCATGGGGCAAAAGAAGACCGCGCCTGTGGGTATGTGGAGAATATCGGCAGAGAAGGAACCAAAGCAGTTACCTGCACACTTGGCGAGTTGCGGGATGCAAAGGTAAACATGTTTACGACGGTTTTTATCGGAAATTCCCAGTCAGAAATTGTTGGAGATAAGTTGGTTACAAAACGAGGCTATATCGTATGAAAAAAGTTTTAATCTATGCCGGAACAACAGAAGGAAGGATGCTTGCGGAGCAGCTGGCAGCAGAACATATCCCGTGTCATGTATGTGTGGCAACGGCATATGGCCAGCTTGTCATGCCAAAGATGGACGGAGTGGAAGTTACGACCGGGCGGCTTGATATTGCCCGGATGCGGCAGCTGGCATCGGAGATGACAGCGGAGAATGAGAATGTATTTGCTGCGGTGGTAGATAGTACGCATCCGTTTGCGACAGAAGTATCAGGGAATATCCGAAAAAGTCTGGAGGGGCTGGATATTCCTTATTTTCGTCTGCTCCGCGGTTGCAGTGAGGCGAAAGCGGAAGAAAGCGGGGCAAAGATCACTTATTTTGAAGATAACGAATCCTGTGCCAAAGCGTTACAGGAGATCGAGGGAAACATTCTTTTGACAACCGGAAGCAAAGAGCTTGGCGTTTACAGTGGAATGGAAGGCTTAAAGGAGCGGCTGTATGTCCGGGTGCTTCCGGGACTGGAAAGCATTGAAATCTGTGAAAAACAGGGAATCCACGCAAAGCATATTATTGCCATGCAGGGGCCTTTTTCCATAGATTTGAATGAGGCAATACTGCGTCAGTTTTCCATTTCCTGCCTTGTGACCAAGGAGAGCGGAAAAAGCGGAGGATATCTGGAAAAGCTGCAAGCGGCAGGAAGAACCGGAGCGCGTGCTTTTGTGATCCGTGCACCGAAAGAAGAAGGGCAGACCTTTGAGGAAGTGGTGGATGCGTTGTATGAACAATATGGAAAAACGCATGCACTGCGCGCAGAAGATACGGTGTTACATCAGCCGGAGATTGCGTTGGTCGGACTTGGCATGTCGGAACGGACATTGACACAGGAGGGGGCAAAAGTCGTTGCAGAGGCAGATATTGTCTTTGGTGCAAAGCGTATGATTGCGGATGTCCCAGGCGAAAAGGAAACTTATCCCTATTATCTGGCAAAAGATATCATTCCGGTTATAAGAAAAAAGGAAAAAGAAGGAAAGCATGCAATCAAAGCAGCCGTACTTTTTTCCGGAGATACCGGCTTTTACAGCGGTTGTACCAAAATGCAAAAGGAGCTGGAGCAAAACGGATTTACAAAGGTTCGCATTTATCCGGGAATCTGTTCAATATCCTACCTTGCAGCAGCTGTGGGAGAGACCTGGCAGGATGCGAAACTTCTGAGTATTCACGGAAGAAAAGAGGAAACCTGGCCGGCAGAGATTTTAGACGCAGTAAATTATCATGCGAAGACATATCTGCTGGTTTCAACAGTGGAAGATGTACAAAAGATTGGGAAACTGTTGCAGGAGGCAGAGATTTCCTGTGAAATCGTTTGCGGAAGAGATTTCGGGGGAGCGTCAGAGATTCGGACCATTGTGCCGGCAGAAGCACAGGAGATTACAAAGGAGGGCCTATATACCTGTCTGATCCGGAACGATTCGCCGAAAAAGCGGGAACTGTCGCAGAGCATTTCGGATGATGCTTTTATCCGCGGGAAAGTTCCTATGACAAAAGAGGAAATCCGTCATGTTTCTCTGGGTAAACTTCATCTGACAGAGGATGCGGTATTTTATGATATCGGAAGTGGCACGGGCTCGATTGCGGTTGCGGCAGCACAGCTTTCGCCAAATATTCAGGTGTATGCCATGGAGCGTAAAGCGGCAGCCTTGGAATTGATGCAGCAGAATATAGAGAAATTTCATTTGAAAAACGTTGCAGTTGTTGCCGGGGAGGCTCCGGATTCCATGCAGCAGCTGCCGGCACCGACGCATGCATTTGTCGGTGGCAGCGGAGGAAACTTAAAACAGATTTTAGAGGTTGTATGGCAGAAAAATCCACTTGCAAGGGTTGCAATCAATGCCATAAGCCTGGAGACGATTGCAGAAGTCACAGCCTTTTTACAGGAACACCGGGAAGATGTGGAAAGTGAAGTCATCCAGATGCAGGTGAGCCGGGGAAAACAGGCGGGAGCTTATCATCTGATGCAGGCAGAAAATCCGGTGATGATTTTTACATTAAGGAAGTTAGCATGAGAAAACGAGGTATTTTGCTGGCTGCGCCGGGGAGTGGAAGCGGAAAGACGACCATTACCTGTGCGCTTTTGGCAGCATTGAAAAAAAGAAATATTCCGGTACGGAGTTTTAAGAGCGGACCGGATTATATTGATCCGATGTTTCATTCGAGAGTGATTGGAATTCCATCGCGTAATCTGGATACTTTCTTTTCGGAAGCGTCACAGATTCAGGAACTTTATGTTTATGGGGAAGAAGGAATGTTCTCTGTAATTGAAGGGGCCATGGGGATTTATGACGGCCTTGGCGGTACGCAAAAAGAGGGATCGGCATATCATCTGGCGCAGACGCTGGATCTGCCGGTTATTCTTGTGGTGGACGCACATGGAATGGGAAGAACGCTTCTTGCACTTCTTGCAGGAATACAGTCCTATGATACGGACAAACGGCTTGCCGGTGTTATTTTAAACCGGATTACGCCGGGTTTTTATGGAATCATTGCACCTATCATCGAGGAGGAACTGCATTTACCGGTGCTTGGATTCTTTCCGAAAGCTACCAATCTGCAAATGGAAAGCAGACATCTGGGATTGAAAATGCCGGATGAGATTGCGCAGTTACAGACACAGGTGGCGCATGCGGCAGAATTGCTTGAAGCCAATGTGGATGTGGAAAAGCTGCTTGAAATGGCAGGTTGGAAGGAAGAAAAGGCAGAGGATAAGTATGGCGCAGCCGGAAGTGTTTTTGATGCGGATGAGAAAAGCACCGTACGGATTGCGGTAGCAAAAGATGAGGCATTTTGCTTTTACTATGAAGATAATCTGCGGATGCTGCACGAAGCAGGGGCGGACCTTGTTGCATTTTCGCCTTTGCACGACAAGCAACTGCCGGAGAATGTGCAGGGCATTTTACTTGGTGGCGGGTATCCGGAGCTGTGCGCAGAGGCATTGTCAGGCAATGTTTCGATGCGGAAATCCATTCGTGAGACAATTGCGCAGGGAATGCCATCGGTGGCAGAGTGTGGCGGATTTATGTATTTGCATGAGACGCTGACGGATGAAAATGGACAGACGTATCCGATGGTCGGCGCAATTCGCGGCGGATGTCATAATACGGGAAAACTGGTGCGTTTTGGATATGTGAATGTGACAGAACAGGAATCACATTTTCTATCACAAAAAGTAATCCGGGCGCATGAATTTCATTATTATGACAGTGATAACAATGGAGAATCCTGTGAGGCTGTCAAGCCGACGACGGGACGAAAATGGAAATGTATCCACGAAAACGAAAATTTCTGGTGGGGTTATCCACATTTGTATTATCCGTCCAATCCGGCTTTTGTGGAACATTTTATCGGGGAAGCAAAAAAATGGAAGAAAAGAGAAGACAGGTGTAAATCATGAAAAAAGCAATCTTGATTGTAAGTTTCGGAACAACCTATCCGGGAACCAGACAGAAGAATATTACGGCAATCCGCGAGCAGGTGCAGGCGTTGTATCCGGATGTGCTGATCGAGGAAGCGGTGTCGAGTACAATTGTTCGAAAAGCAATGCGGACGCGTGAGGATATAGAGGCAAAAAGCCCAGCTGAGGGATTAGAGGCACTAAAAGAAAAAGGTGCAACAAATGTGATTGTACTTCCCACCCACATCATTGATGGAATTGAGAACCACCGCATGAAGCAGGTGGTGCAGGAATATGCGCAGGATTTTGCATTGATTGCAGTGGCAGATGCGCTGCTTGCGACGGAAGAAGATTATGAAATCGTAGCAAAAGCTTTGTGGGAATCGCTGAAGGATGAGGTAGGAGATGCACCTCTGATTCTTATGGGACATGGAACGGAGCATGCGGCGGATGGAAGTTATGCAATCCTCGAAACTGCCATTCGTAATTATGCGGACCATGAAATTTATATTGCAACGGTGGAAGGTGCCGTTACGATCGAAGATGTTATTGCGCGCATGCAAAAAAAGCATGCATCATCGACAAATAAGAAAATGAGCAATCAGAGAGTGGTTGTCACACCATTCATGCTTGTAGCGGGCGACCATGCCAACAATGATATGGCAGGCGGTATGCACGAGGCGGAAAATGGGGAACCGGAAGAGGATTCCTTTGCCGGAAAATTGCAGGCCGCAGGATATACACCAGATTGTATCATCCGTGGAATCGGAGAGTATCCGGCGATACGGGAAATTTATATGGCGCATTTGCGCAGAAAAACATCCGAAGTATTTTCAGAGAACAATGCATGTGACTGTGAAAACACAGTGCAGCAGCCGGAAAAGGGAATGCTATATGGCATTGGAGTTGGACCGGGAAATCCGAAACTTATGACATTGCAGGCGATTGAAACTATTCAAAAATGTGATGTGATCGTTCTTCCCGCAGTTTCGAAAGAGGAATGTTATGCTTATCAGATTGTGAAAAAAGTCTGTCAGAAAATAGATGGAAAAGCCTTGCTTTGTATGCCGTTTCCGATGATCAGGGATGAAAAGAAATTAGCACTTGCGCATGAACGCATTTACCAGGCCATCGAGGATTATCTGATGCAGGGGCAGACCGTGGGACTGCTTACGATTGGAGATCCGAGCGTATATTCCACATATATTTATATGCACAAGCGTGCAACAAAAGCGGGCTGGTCGGCAGAAATTATCAGTGGTGTCCCGTCTTTTTGTGCGGTAGCTGCCCGGCTAGGAATTCCGCTCGGCGAAAAAGAGGAAGAGATTCATATTATTCCAGGTTCTTACGATGTGCAAAACACGTTGCATGATCAGGGAACCCGCGTTTATATGAAATCCGGCAAAAAGCTGCAGGAGTTGTTAGAAATCTTACGGATGAAGGAAAAACAGGATGGTAAGACACTGGAAGTGTATGGCGTGTCGAATTGTGGTATGGACAATGAGAAAGTTTACCGGGGACTTTCGGAGCTGGAAGCAGCAAAGGGATATCTTACAACCGTAATTGTGAAAGGAAACTGTGATGAAACAACAGAAGGATAATCAGGACGAAGGACTGAAAGGAAATGAAAAAATAGAGGAAGCGATACAGGCTTTGCAACAGGAATCCACGCAGGAACAGCTTGCACATACGCTTACGGTGATTCGCCGGCGGATGCGTGAAAATGGGCAGCTGATCGTGGCAGTTGAGCCATCGATTGGACAGGAACAACTGAAATTACAGGCGGTTCAGACATCGGATGGAAAGACCTGGTGGTGCGCTTTTACCAGTTTTGAAGAGGAATTAAAAGGGGCAGATACTATGAAGTCTACCTTTTTGTCGGATATTGGAAAGCTTTTTCAGACAGCACTCACGGTGCCGGAGATTGAGGGAATTATTATCAATCCGTGGAATCGTACGATTATGCTCGATAAGAAGCTGATTCGTATTATTATGCCTTATAACTAGTAAATTTAATTATGTGCTCGTGCATCCGGATTATCAGGGGCAGGGAATGCCGGAGGACAAAAATAATGTGCCATTTTATTTGAAACATGGGTTTTCTGTTATGGAAAATGGTGTGGCAATCCAGCTATGTAATTATGAAAATAAGAGATAGCAGATTAGTATAAGTATAAGTAGAAGGAGAAATGATAAAATGAGAGTAGCAGTAACATACGAAAACGGACAGATTTTTCAGCATTTTGGACACACAGAGCAGTTTAAAGTGTATAATATCGAGGATAATAAAATTGTAAACACCCAGGTTGTAGATACAAACGGACAGGGACATGGCGCTCTTGCAGGTTTCCTGAATTCTGCAGGCATTGATGTACTTATCTGCGGAGGAATTGGTGGAGGTGCACAGACTGCACTTGCAGCTGCAGGAATCCAGCTGTTTGGAGGTGTATCAGGGGATGCAGATGAAGCTGTAAAGTCATATATCGAAGGAAAACTCGCATACAATCCTGATGTGCATTGTACACATCACGATCATGAAGAAGGCCATTCATGTGGGGAACATCATTGCGGCGAGGACAAGCATGGATGTGCTGGGAACCATTAATCGCATAATTCCAAATAATAGAATGCCATTATATATCGCAAAATAAATTTTCTGCAAAAGTCCGGGCGCTATGTATTTTAGTGAATACCAGGGCTTTTGTTCTATGTAAACGTTTACAGTTGTGCTATAATGGGCAAAGAAAATAGAAAAAATGAGGTGAAAATTGTGCTTAAAGCGGAAAATTTAACTCTTAATGTAGATGATGAAGGCGGCAAAAAGTGTCTTCTGAAAGATATATCATTTCAGGTAGATGACGGGGAGATGCTCGTGATCACCGGACCAAACGGAGGCGGAAAATCAACGCTTGCCAAAACACTGATAGGAATCCAGACACCGGATAGTGGAAAAATTATACTTGATGGGGAAGATATCACAGATTATGATATCAATCATAGAGCAAATGCAGGAATCGGTTATGCATTTCAGCAACCACCGAGATTTAAAGGTATGACCGTTATGAAGCTGCTCAAGCTTGCGGCAAAGGACGAGCTTTCGGACAAGGGATGCTGTGATCTTCTGACAGCGGTAGGTCTTTGTGCAAAGGATTATATTTACAGACAGATTGATGGAACTCTTTCCGGTGGAGAGATGAAGCGGATCGAGATTGCATCTGTGCTTGCAAAAGAACATTCGCTTTGCATCTTTGACGAGCCGGAGGCAGGAATCGATCTGTGGAGCTTTTCTATGCTGATTCAGAAATTCGAGGAGATTCACACAGAAAAAAAGCAGAGCCTTATCGTAATCTCGCATCAGGAAAAGATCATCAACATGGCAGACCGCATTATGATTATTGATGATGGAGAAATCAAGAAAATCGGCACAAAAGATGAGGTCCTGCCTTACCTTAATGGTGTGCAGAAATGCCACAAATGTGTAGAGAGACTGGAGGGAAGATCATAAGATGGTAAAGCTTGATAATGTAACAGAAGGCGTATTAGACGTCATAAATGATAATAAATTCAGTCAGACAGGTGCTTTCAATCTGCGTGAAAACGGCACATCGATCTGCCACGGAGACAGTGAGCACATCAAGATAAAGAAAAAGACGGACAAGCCGGGCATTGATATTTATATTGATGGAAAAACAAATGGAGAGGCAGTTTACATCCCTGTAGTATTAAGTAAATCCGGCATGACAGATCTTGTATACAATGACTTTTATGTGGAAGACGGCGCGGATGTAAGAATCGTGGCAGGCTGTGGAATCCATAACAGTGGCTGTAACGAGAGCCGACATGATGGAATCCACACCTTCCATGTTGGCAAAAATGCAAATGTCCGCTATGAGGAAAAGCACTATGGCGAAGGAAACGGAACAGGTGCGCGAGTGCTTAATCCCGTAACTAATATATTTGTAGGAGAGAACTCTGTTTTCACACTTGATACAGCACAGATCAAGGGCGTGGATTCGACCGTCCGGGAGACAAATGTAGAGCTTGAAAAAGATGCAAAGCTCTATGTCACAGAGCGTCTGATGACAGACGGAGAGCAGAAAGCCGAGTCAAATATTGAAGTGAAATTAAATGGAGAGGACAGCTCCGCACAGATTGTTTCCAGATCCGTTGGAAAAGGAAATTCTGTTCAGACTTTCCATCCGAATGCAATCGGAAACAGTAAATGTCAGGCTCATATCCAGTGTGATTCGATTATCATGGATCAGGCTGAGGTTGGTTCCATCCCAGAGATCAGAGCGAAAAATATTGATGCTGCAATCATTCATGAGGCAGCAATCGGAAGAATCAATGATGAACAGCTTCTTAAGCTCCGCACACTTGGACTTACCGAGGAAGAGGCAGAGGAAGTTATCATTCAGAACTTCTTAAATTAAACTAACGGTAAATAAAAATCCAGAGCGTGATATTGATATGCTATTAGGGCACATTAATATGCTCTGGGTTTTATTTGATGAAATGACAAATAGCGAGTACATGAAAGTATTTGCAGGGGCTTTTCAGATATTTGTAAGACAGGAATTGCCGGTATTTTTACTGGGAACGGGATTGTATGAAAACATTGAGGAACTTCAAAATGAGAAGAGCCTTACTTTTTTGTACAGAGCACCTAAAATCCAGCTCAAACCATTAAACAATGTAGCAATAATCAATAAGTACAAAACTATTTTTAACATATCAGCGGAGCAGGCATCGCAGATGACCGGACTGACGAAAGGATATCCGTTTGCATTTCAGGTATTAGGGTATCTGAAATGGAGACAAATGAGTTTAATCCTTATCGTAAGCGTCTCATAAGAAAAGGCATTGTATCAGGAGAGACGAGAGGGTATGTGTATTTTACGTTGCCGCTCTTTGACGAATATGTGGTTGCCAATTATTAGAATATGGAATTGGCAGACGATAGTTACAATAAAAACAAAATACAGACAGAAAAGGAAAGAAAAAGATGGAATCAAAAGTAAAAGAAGCGGCTCAAAGAAAAATGTGTGGTTACAACTGTGCGCAGGCTGTGGCATGCACTTATTGCGAACAGGCAGGCCTGGATGAAGAAACAGCCAAAAATCTTACGCAGGGATTTGCAGTAGGTATGGGTGGCAGTATGGAAGCAACATGCGGAGCAATCATCGGAGCTGTAAATGTATTGGGCATGATCAATAAAAATCCGCAGAAAACCATGCAGAGCGCAAGAAGAATCATCAGCAGATTCAAAGAACAAAATGGTACCGTTATCTGTAAAGAACTCAAAGGGATTGCAGATGGGGTTGTCAAGAGGGAATGCATTGACTGTGTAAAGGATGCAGCATTATTTCTGGAAGATGAATTAAAATAAATGGATATCAATAGCATTATGAGTGAATATTATAAATTTTTTCAAAACAAAAAATGCGAATACTTTCCGTGCCACAAAGGAATCCCGGAAGAGGATTTTAATTGTCTGTTTTGCTATTGTCCTCTCTATACACTTGGGAAATCCTGTGGTGGAAACTGTGAATTTTTAGAAAATGGTGTCAAATCCTGTATGAACTGCGGTTTTCCACATCACCGTAAGAATTATGATAAGATTACAAGCCGCTTTCAGGAAATTGTAGATGTTATGGCAGCTTCAAATAAGGGGGAGGCATCGGATGAAATGTGAACTTAATCCCAGATTATCTTCCGGTGACTGGAAAGAATTTTGCAGTCGTTTTCATTTCCAGCTGGAGGAGTTGCCGAACATTCAGGCAATTTATAAGGCGCTTTTTCCACTGATGGAATCTTATGCGTATTACTCTTTGAATCAGGAGTTGAAGGAAGTATCTTTTTCGCATTATGCTTATGGATTTGTGACGCTTGGCAACGGCATGGATGAACTGTCGGAATTATATCTCAATCACGAGCAGATTCAGGAAGCTTATATTGTGGATTGCATCAGTCTTATGCTCTTATCAAAAGCCTATGAAGAGTTTGCACATGTGGTAGAAGAACAAAGTGGTCTGTATCTTACAGAATTATCTTTTCTGGGAGATACCTATTCCCTGGATCTGCTTCCACAGATTTATGAGCAACTGGCACCGGATACGATTCAGTTTACCGAGGGACAGATGCTTCGTCCACTAAAGACAGCAACACTCATCCTGCATTTGGATACAGAAACACATGCGGATGTCAAACAGTTATGTAATACCTGTGAAAATTGCAAGAATTTTTCCTGCCCGTCCAGAAAGGCATCGGCTCCGACATTGCCGCACACCTATGGTGCTATGCAGATTTTTCATGTAAATAAATGAAAGATAAGTGAGATTTATGATTTACAATGGTTATGAGTGGTTATATAATAAGTATAACCACTCATAACCATTTTGCTATATAGATGCGTACACTTATTTATAGGAGATGCATATGGAAAATCCAAGGGAACGTATTCGTGAAATAGAAAAAAGATTGGCGCAGTTGCCGAAGGGAACCTTAACTTACAAGACGATCAATGGCAAAAAACAGCCATATGTGCAGAGGACAGTTGATGGCCGCTCAGTCAGTTATTATGTCAAAGTGTCGGAGCGGGCGCAGATCCTGATGGAATTTGCGGAGCGAAAACGGCTTGTAGAAGAGAGAAAGCATTTGCTTGCATACAGGGAAGGATTAGCTGCAATCTTAAAGAAAAATCCATATCTGGATATGAAAGTTGGATGCGGATATCAGGATTTTCGTGATTTTGCATGTGGAAGGCAGTTTTATGTAGACAAGACACATTTTATTGCGGAGTGGCTGCGCAGTGAGTCAAAAGTGACACTTATAACGAGACCGCGGCGTTTTGGAAAGACCACGCTTCTTAGTACCGTTGAAAATTTTTTGGACCCGCGTTTTGGGGGACATTCCGAATATTTCGAGAAGCTTCAGGTGTGGACGGAAGAAGACTGCAGAACACTCTATGGAACGATTCCGGTAATTTCTGTCAGTTTTGGAAGTTGCAAGGGGCGTGATTATGCGCAGGCAATCCGTGGAATGATCAGCAGCTTTTACAATCTCTATGAGAGTCACCGCTATCTGATGGAGGGAGAAAAACTTGATGCGGAAGACAAGGCGGTATACCAGCGAATGAAAAAAGCGCTGGAGATGGGGGATGAGACAAAAGCAGAGAGTGCCATTCCGCGTTTGTGCAGGCTGCTTTACCGGTATTATGGGATTTGGCCGGTCATTTTACTGGATGAATATGATACACCTTTACTGGAGGCGTATACGGATGGTTACTGGGAAGAGATGATCGGAACCTGTCGCCAGTTGTTTCATGCGGCATTTAAGGAGAATGCTTATTATAGCCGGGCGATTATAACCGGAGTGACGAGGGTGACAAAAAATTCGCTTTTTTCGGATTTGAATAATATAGAGGTAGATACGGTTACATGCGATGCTTACAGTGACTGTTTCGGGTTTACAGAGGAAGAAGTGATTGATGCGTTACAATGCCAGAATGTGCAGGAATTTAGCAAGGTAAAGGCAATGTATGACGGCTTTATTTTTGGCAGCCAGAAAGATATCTATAATCCATGGTCGATCTGTAATTATCTGCGACAGGGGGAACTGATCTGTTATTGGACGAACACAAGCAGTAATAAACTGATTGGGGAAATCATAAGAAAGCATCCGGTGCGAAGCAAGCATGAAATTGAGCAGCTGATGGCGGGAGAAACTGTTCACAAAAAGATTAACGAGAATGTAACGTTTCAGTATCTTGATGGCGATGAAAACAGTCTGTGGTCGCTTTTTCTTGCAATCGGATATATAAAGGCCGATTACGTTGTGAAACATGGGGAGATTACAGAATGTGATGTATCAGTAACCAATCAGGAAGTTATGGAGATGTTTCGTTACGAGGTGCTTGCTATGTTTGACAATGGCAATGCAATCTATAATGATTTTGTGCAGGCATTGTTGCAGCACAATGTTTGTGATATGAACGATATACTGTTGGATATCGCATATACATCCATGAGTTATTTTGATGTTGGAAAACGCCCTTCGGAACGAGCTCCGGAGAATTTCTATCATGGACTTGTGCTGGGACTGATCGTCTCTCTACGGGACAGGTATCGCATCGTGTCAAACAGGGAGAGCGGACGAGGACGGTATGATATTGCGATGTATCCCTTACAGGATAATATGGATGCATTTCTTATGGAATTTAAAGTGCATGATGAGAAAACGGAAACGAATCTGGAAACGACTGCGGACAACGCTCTCCGTCAGATTGAAGAGAAGGGGTATGAGAAGGATCTTCATGCAGCAGGAATCAAATCGGAACATATTTACAAGCTGGGCTTTGCCTTTTCCGGCAAGGATGTGTTGGTGAAAGAAGATTTATAAAGACCAATGGTGGTGGTAGGTTGTTAATCGAAAAAGAGATATGGTATACAGGAGGAAATTTTTATGTTCAGACCTATGCGAAGAAAAGCAAAAGAGATACAGGAAAAGTAAAGCAATAGAAGTTACAATAAAATTAAGAAAATGATAATTAGCGGAAGAATGCCAAAATTAAATTGATATTCTTCCGCTAATCTTTTATAATAAACAATAGAAAAGTGTGTAAGTGCAGGATCGGAGATGAGCAATGATGAAGTCAAGCAAAGAAATGGCAGAGATTTGGAATGTTTCAGAACGAACAGTGACTACATTCTGTAAATCGGGTAAAGTACCCGGGGCGATAAAGGAAGGAAGAACATGGAAGATACCGGAAGATGCAAAGAAACCGGCCGATGGTCGTGTTATGTCCGGTCGATACGTGAAGAAAAATATAAAAAATACGATAAAGGCATTGCCTATTGGAATTTCTGATTATGTGCGTGCACAGTCTGAATATTATTATGTGGACAAGACAATGATGATCAAAGAGTTTCTGGATCAGAAACCGTTGGTAACACTTTTTACCAGACCGAGACGATTTGGAAAAACATTGAATATGGATATGTTAAGGGTTTTCTTTGAAATATCGGATGAAGATACAAGTAAGTATTTTTCTGATAAGGAAATCTGGAAATGTGGCGATACCTATCGCATGCATCAGGGAAAATATCCGGTGATCTTTCTTACATTTAAGGATGTAAAATTTGATTCCTGGGATGCTACACTTGATAAAATCGGCAGCCTTCTTCAGACAGAGTATGGAAGACATCAGGAATTGCTGGAAAGCGAATGTGTTGCAGCATATGAAAAAGAATATTTTACAAGAGTATTAGGTGGGAACGCTTCGGAAGTTGATTTGACATCGGCATTGGAAAAATTATCGCAAATGCTTACCGAATATTATGAAAAAGCTCCGATTATCATTATTGACGAATATGATACTCCGATTCAGGAGGGCTATTCGAAGGATTTTTATGATGAAATCATAGGGTTTATGCGCAATTTTTTTTCCGGTGCATTTAAGGATAACAAAAATCTATCCTATGGATTTTTAACTGGTATTCTTCGTATTGCACAGGAGAGTATTTTTAGCGGATTGAATAATCTGACCGTGAATTCTGTAATGGATCAGGAATATGACAAATATTTTGGATTTACAAATGAAGAAGTTCATGAAATGCTGAGATATTATGATTTTCTGGATAAAGAAACAGAACTGAAAGACTGGTATGATGGTTATTTATTTGGAAATGAGGAAATTTATAATCCATGGTCAGTAATCAATTATATTGCAAAAGGATGTATTCCACAGGCATATTGGGTAAATACCGGAAAGAATGAAGTTTTGGAAGATGTTCTTAAAGTTGCAACTGATGATATTACAGAGAGATTGTATGCTTTGTTACAGGGAGAGAGTGTCATTGCCAGAATTGATCAAAACGTAATATATCGCTCGCTTGCGGAAGATCCGGCAAATATTTACAGTCTTTTATTGGTGGCGGGCTATTTAAAAACCCCAAGGAAGGAACTTCAGGCGGATGGTTCCTATTTGTGTGAGGTATCCATTCCGAACAAAGAGATAGCGGCGGTCTATAAGAGTGAGATTCTGGCTCATTTGTTACAGATAGGTGCAATCACAAGAACGACAGCAAATCGAATTGCGGAAAGTCTCTACGCCAACGATCTGGAAAAATTGCAGAAAGCGATAGCCGAGTATATGGATCGATCCGTCAGTTTTTATGATGCAGGAGCGGAAGGTTTTTATCATGGATTAGTTCTGGGGCTGATTGCTTTAATGGATAATCAATATAAGATTAAATCGAATAGAGAGTCGGGAGATGGAAGATACGATATCAGTCTGATTCCAAGAGAGAAGAAGTATCCAGGCATCATTATGGAACTGAAGTGGAAAAGTAATTTTGACGAGAAATCACTTGAAAAATTTGAAAAGGCTGCACAAATAAAGAACAGATTGCTATGCCGAAAAAGGCTAAAAATGCTTCCAATTTCATTCCAAAGAAAAGTGTCACCGGCTCAATCAGTACACCAAGTCTGAACAGAATGCTTGTTTCCAAAGATCTTGTAAACAATCCACATCATAAACAGCATAATCAGAAAAATGGAGACGTATTTTACAAGATCGCAGATTGCGATTGTAAAAGATGTAGAACAGTTTATATTAAGTGACCTTTCCAGAAGAGTCACAGCAAAAGAGATGGCGGAGCGCTTTGGGATAAGCGAAAGCAGTTTTAAGCTGTATATCAAGGGAATTCTCGGAGACAGCTATCTTTCGTACTTTCGCAAAAAGCGCATGGAAAAAGCGGCAGAGCTTCTTGAATCCACAAATATGAAAGTCATCGATATTGCCATACGTGTGGGGTATGAAAATCAGGGCAAGTTTGCAAAGGTATTTTCGGATCAGCATGGTAACAGTTTTTTAGAGTATAGGAATTAACTTATGCCTGATGATGAAGATTTTCCTTTTTTCTTTTTTCTTGATATGCCTGTAATGATTTTGTATAAAATTCTCCCTTTTTTTTGCTATATTGCTGATATATTAAAATGCAACAAAAATATAATACTAAAATAATTCCAATAAAAATAATCCAAACAGGAATACTTTCATTTTTGAAAATCCCAAGAGAATAGAAAATAAGGCATTCATATATACTTATTCCAATCATAAAACCGGAAAGTCTTTTTGTAAAACTCCATTTGGGGATAAATAAGCATGTGAAAAAAGTATTAAATAGAAACACCGCTCCCATGCATAAAAATATCAGTTCAATTAATTTATTCGTTGAAATAGAGGGTATATCATAGATGGTATTAAAAATTAATATAAGGATAAGAAACCATGTAATACAAAATGTGGTTCCATTTCTCAACCATGTTAAAAATTTTAAGAATTCGTTTTTTCTTTTCATAATAAAATAACCTCCTAGATTGATAATATACTGCGAACAGTTTTTACATATTTTCTTGATATGCTGAGCTTTTCATTATTGCACATGGTTGCCAAAATTGTCCGATTCAATTCTGGCTTTAATGATATAATTTTATTCATATTAACGATTTGTGATTTCGATATTCTTGCGAAATCTTTTGGCGAAAGAATGTTTTCCAATTCATATAAACGTTGATTTATTTCCAATACATCATTTATAGTATATAAGAAAGTACGATTATCAACGGATTCAAAATATAGTACATCGGACGAATTGATGAGAAATAATTCATGATCCTTTTTCGCTGATAATTTGTTGTCAAATAATTCAATATGAGATTTCAATTGAAGTATTTGATTATCAATTTGTTTGCATTTAATAATAATTTGCAAGCTCGTTTCATTGTGTTCAACAATTTGAATATCCATTTTGTCACCTCCGAGTATATTATACTTAAACAATTTTGACGGCTCAACAATTTTGACGTAAGAGGTACAAAAAGGGTGACTAAGATGACGCCGGTGAGCGCGAAATAAAAACATATAAAAACTGAGATAGGTAATTGGGGTATTATGAATTGAAAGAGGAATAATTCGTGATATGCAAATAAAATTATAATAAGCAATTGTTTTAATAAAATAGTTCTAATATCCTATTTCTATATCAATAGAAGTATGATAACATTAGTGCCAGAGCTTATAAGTTCTATAATTTTCTCGGGAAAATAAAAAGTGATAATTGAAAGGAAATATTATGAAAAACCAAGGAAGAAAAAGAGTAATATGTTTTTTTATGGCACTGATTATGTTTATTTGCGGACTTTATTCTGGAAATTATACTAATAATACAGTAGAAAAATGTTATGCAGCAACGAAAAAAAATACAACTAATAAAGTTTCTCAATTGTATAATAAGTTGGATCCCGTAGCAAAAGGATATTTTGATATAATAATTAATGAAGATAAGTCGTTGTATAAGTATCATAAAAAATATCATAAAAAATATGTCAAAAGTGAAACAAGTATGAAAAAATCTGCGTTGTATGATGTTGTTTCAGAATTAAAAGAGTTAAATTCTGATTTGATAGCATTAGATATTCCGACATCAGCTAGGTATGCATTTCTAGCTGCGGCAAGTGGAATGTCAGTAGGAGTTGCAGATGGACCTCTACCAATAGCGGATATTATAGGAGCATTTGTTGCAATAGGAGCTATTGGTATTTTAGCAATGGAATGGCCAGAAATTGAAAAAAAGTGGCCAGAGATAGAGAAAGCTTTTGAAAAGTGTTTCAGTAATATTTCCACCGACATTTCGAAAGCATTTTCCAAATTGAAAGTAAAAGTGCAAGATAAATATTATTCATTGCAATTTCAAAATTTCTCAAAACATTATGCGAAGCATGCAAAAGAATTTAAGGACATGAAAGGTGGAACAGGAAAGAAACCAAGCAAAAAAGAATATTATAACATGGCAAAAAGTTTCTTGAATAAAAAAAGTAATGATATAATAGAGGGAAAAGATGTTGAAAATTTTGACCGAATGGTGAAATTTAACAAAAAAACATTGGAATATCTTGTTTATGAAAAATCTAGCAAAAGAATCATTTCATATTTTTTACCTAAATGGACAGCATATAATAACGGTACAATATCATCAAAGAAAGAATGGATAAAGGAAGCTTTAGAGTATGCCTTAAGACATATTTCAAGAAAATAAGGAGGAATATAGTATGAAGAAATATATTTGTAAAATATGCGGCTTTGCGATGAATGAAAAAATAGATGTGGGAACGATTTGTCCGTGTTGCTTTAATGAATATCGGTGTGATGATGAACTCACAAAATATGAAATACTGATGTCATATTGTGATGGAAATTTAGATGTATTACATACAATTGCGCCAGAGTTAGATGGTGTGGATATGAAGGAATACGTTGATACAGAAATTGCATGGAGAATTTTGCGCTTAGTCTGGATAAAAAAAGGTGCTAAATATATATATAAACCGAGAAAGATTCTGTCACAAAGGGAAGTACAGGCACAATTAAAAAATATTGGGTATGATTATGAAGAACTAAAAAAATTAAGTCGGTTGATAACCTGTAATATGGAATTGGACGAATAAGATTTTGTTTATTATAAAGAATAACGATAGAACATCTCTGCCCCTTAAAGATTAAAGGGCAGGGATGTTGATAGATGGAACTCTTATGTCATTTGTTTCTTAAAAGATTTTCAGTACCAGTTCGTCCAAAGAAAGTCTTGTAGCCAGATGGTCATGTAAATTTGCAGGAGAACTTTCAACATAGCCAATTGCTAGAATGCTGATTGGCTCCAGATGAGCTGGCAGATGGAATTCCTCTTTGATTACGTCCGGTTTAAAAATTCCAATCCACACGGAACCCAGATCAAGGTCGGTCGCTTCCAGCATCATATGATCGGTTATAATGGAGGCGTCAATGTCTGTTGTCTGTTTGCCATCATATGGTCGCGTCCATGCTTTTTCTGTGTCGGAACATACAACGATTGCCAATGGTGCATGATAGATATTTGCAGATTTTTCCAGTTTTGCAAGCTGTTCTTTCGTTTGGAGCACCAAAAGTCTGACCGGCTGAAGATTGGCAGCCGTCGGTGCCGCGTGAGCGGCAGCAAGAATTTTTTTGAGTTTTTCTTCTTCTACATTTTTGTCTGCATAATCTCTTACAGAATATCTTTTTTCAGCAAGTTCTAAAAAGTTCATAATTTTATTCTCCTTAGGTTTTGATTTCGTTTGTATTGTGTATTTGTGTTGTAAATATGGTCGACCCGTACTATAATTGTAGCAGTAACTTGTTATTACACAAGAACGCACTATTTTGGTATATACTACCCAAAAAGAAAGTAGGATACATGAAACAACCATATTATGAATCAACATGCCCGGTTGAAGCGGCGCTACAGCTTATCGGTGGAAAATACAAAACTATTATTTTGTGGCATTTGTTGAATAAAACAATGCGTTACAGTGAGCTTCACCGCCTTGTCCCAAGGGCAACAGATAAAATGTTGGCACAGCAACTCAGAGAGTTGGAAAAGGACGGTCTGGTGAATCGGAAAGTTTACCCTGTCATTCCGCCAAAGACGGAGTATTCCCTTACGGAATTCGGAAGAACCTTAGAACCTGTATTGAATTCACTATGTATTTGGGGGCAGTATTATATTTCGACGCAGTCAGATCAAAATACAGAGACTTGTGAAGGTAGAGATAAATGTGCACAGTAGAGTTGGTTATGGATTTATAGAAGGAGTTTTGGAAGTATTAAAATGATAAAAATTATATCTGACAGCACATGCGATCTGTCACAGGAAGTTTTAGAGAAATACGATATCGATATTATTCCTTTACATATTGTAAAAGGAAACGAAGAATTAGAAGATGGCCCGGCAATTGATATATCTGCCTTATATAAATGGGCGGATGAAAATAAGACGACACCGAAGACTTCGGCACCATCCATAGAGACGGCTATGAACATTATGCGTCCCTATATCGAGGCAGGCAGGAAAATTATCTGCTTCTCGATATCCGGCGAGATGTCAACATCCGGGAATGTAATTCGGATGGCGGCGGAAGAACTGGAAGCAGAAGATGCGGTTACGGTAATTGATTCGAGAAATTTGTCAACGGGAATCGGTCTGCTTGTCGTGGAAGCTGCAATTATGGCGGCAGACGGAAAATCGCGTGAAGAGATCAGAAATAGAATTTCAGAATTAATTCCAAAGGTCCGGGCAAGTTTTGTGGTCGATACGCTTGTATATCTTTACAGGGGAGGCAGATGTAGTGCTGTTTCTGCGTTAATCGGTGGAGCGTTGGCACTTCATCCTATGATTGTTGTCAAAGACGGGAAAATGGATGCAAGCAAAAAGTACCGCGGTAAAATCGGCAAGGTTATAAAGAATTACGCCAGAGATTTAGAGAATGATATGAAAAATGCAATGCCGGACAGGGTCTTTATCACATATTCCGAATGTGATGAAAAGATTGTTGATGAGGTCAGAGATTATATCGCTTCGCTTGGCATTTTCAAGGATATTATAGAAACGAGAGCGGGAGGTGTGATTTCTTCACATTGTGGTCCGGGTACGCTTGGCGTTTTATTTATATCAAAATAATGCAATATTTCCAACGGCAAAACGTATATGATTTGCGAGGGTTAAAAGAAAAGGAAAACGCAATCCATTTAGAAAAGGTGATATATTTTGGAAAAGGAAATGAAGCGGATGAAACCGAAAATGGATATGTTAAACGGTTCCATCTGGAACAAAATCATACAATATGCACTTCCGGTCGCAGCGACAGGAATTCTGGAGCAATTGTTTAATGCATCAGATCTCGCAATTGTGGGTAATTTTACAGGAAAAGCCAAAACCGTAGCAGTAGCGGCAGTCGGAGCCAACAGCCCGATCATCGGTCTGCTGCTTAACTTTTTTATTGGAATCGCCCTGGGTGCAAATGTCGTGATTGCCAATGCAATTGGCAAGGGCGATGAGAAAACGATACATAAAGCAGTACATACTTCCGTGATCACGGCAGTCGTCTGTGGTCTGTTGGTAACATTGTTTGGAGAGTTATTTATCGGGAATCTTCTGCAGATGCTGAATGTGCCGGAAGATGTATTTCCGTATGCGTTATTGTATATTCGCATCTATCTTTTGGGAATGCCGGTAATTTTACTTTACAACTTTGAGGCGGCAATTTTCCGAAGCATTGGAGAGACGAAGATGCCACTCGAAGCGTTGGCGGTATCCGGTGTGTTGAATGTTGCCCTGAACCTGTTTTTTGTAATTGTGCTGAAGATGACGGTAAACGGAGTAGCAATTGCGACGGTGATTGCCAATGCAGTAAGTTCGGTATTCCTTTTTATAAAACTTGTCAAAACGGATCAGGCGATTCGGATACGAAAAGAGGAACTGCGGTTTGATGGAAATGTCTTTGGACGCATTATAAGAATCGGACTGCCGGCTGGCGTACAGAGTGCCGTTTTTTCAATTGCAAATATTGTCATTCAGGCAGCAATCAACAGTCTGGGAACAGTCGTAATTGCAGCTTCAAGCGCGGCATTTAACATAGAAATTTTTGCATACTATATGCTGAATTCATTCAGTCAGGCATGTACCACATTTACCGGACAAAATTATGGTGCAGGGCAGTTGAAACGGTGTCGGAAAGTGCTGCTTTTGTGTATTGTCGAGGATTTTATCGCGACTGCGGCAACAATTATTCTGGTGCTTTTATCAGGTAAGGTTCTACTTTCCATATTCAACGATGATCCGCAGGTAATCAGCATTGGATATACAAGACTTCTGGTGGTATTTTCTGCATATATATTCAGTATGCTTTATGAAAATCTGTCTGGTTACCTGCGCGGTTTTGGAATCTCACTGGTGCCGGCAATCCTTACGATCATCGGTGTATGCGGTGTTCGATTTTTTTGGATATTCGCGGTATTTCCACAGCATAAAACATTCACAACCATTATGATGGCGTATCCGATCAGCCTGGCGACAACGGCGGTATTGATTTTTATTGCGTCGATGTTCTACAGGCCGTCACATAAGTTAAATATGCAGTAAAGTTATTAAGGTAATACAAATTGATACAGAAGCACAAGGGGTAGCCTTTACCACGGATTTTGCCATGGTTCCGGGACAGGGCGTAAAGGCTGTAATTGATGGGAATATGGATATACAGTTTGTGTGTTTTGAAATATACCGACTAATCTAAAATGCGACTTTAGATTAGTCGGTATATTTTTATTGATTTTGCATATATTAACGACTATAATAAAATCAGATTTTAGATTAGCCGGAGGCTTATTATGTCATATATACAAAGAGCGATAACACCAATATTGAAACAAAGAGTGTCTACCAGCAAGTGCATGTTACTGGTAGGAGCCAGACAGGTCGGAAAATCAACGCTTATAAAGCATGAATTCGAGGATTTTAACCGGGCAAATTTTGATGACAGGCTGACAAGAATGCAGGCGGAGGAAGAGCCTAAATTGTTTTTCTTAAATAATCCAAAGCCGCTTTTTATAAACGAGGTTCAAAAAGAAAGCAGTATTCTGGAAGATATCAAGCAGATTGTTGATGAATCGGATGAGCGAGGAATGTTTATTCTTTCCGGTTCACAGAAACTTGAACTTATGAAAGGCATGAGTGAATCGTTGGCAAGAAGAGTGTCGATCTCAGAGCTTACCGGATTATCCATGCGTGAAATTTATGGGGTAAAATTTAACAGGCATTTTATCCCTACCGATGCATATATCAAAGAACGTGAAAAAGAGATTGTAAAATATGAAAATTTATGGGAAATCATTCACAAAGGATCTTATCCCGAGCTTTATGCTATAGACAGGGATTGGCAGGAATATTATTCCTCCTATGTTGCAACTTATCTGGAGAGGGATATCAATGAACTGGTGGCGGCCGACGGTATTACATTTACCAAGTTTTTAACAGCAGTTGCTGCAAGGACAGGAGAACTTCTCAATTATTCTAATATAGCAGGAGAAGTCGGGGTAAGTGAGCCTACTATCAAGAACTGGATATCTATTTTGGAAAGAACCGGAATTGTATACCTGCTCCAGCCGTACAGTGCGAGTGCACTTAAAAGGGCAATAAAAGCGCCAAAACTTTATTTCAGGGATACCGGACTGGCATGTTATCTTACCAGATGGCTTACTGCCGATACACTGAAATGTTCAGCTGTTGCAGGAAATATGTTTGAGACATTTGTAGTGTCTGAAATCCTGAAATCCTATACGAATGAAGGCAAAGACTACAGATTTAATATTTTTTATTACAGGGGCAAGGACAGAAATGCTTCCGGTGAAAATGAAATTGATCTTGTGATAGAAGAGGATGGAGTATTATACCCGATCGAAATTAAAATGTCTGGCAATCCTAAAGCAAGTATGGGTGCAACCAATCAGGTCTTGGATAAGGTAAGCGATAAGAAAAGAGGGCTTGGAGTTATTTTATGTCTGATTGATAAAAAGACATATTTAAGAGAAAATCTTGTAGCATTACCAATCGAGTTTATATAATGCGAGGCGATTTTATGTTATTAATGTGTAAAAATACACCTGTTTACGATATAGATAATGAGAAAACATTAAATACAAGCCTGTTGCCCGGACTTATGCAGCAAAAAGGCGCAAACAATCATACCTTTACAAAATGGATGAAGTACCGTTATTCCTCCGGCACTAACACGATGGCGCGTAAATTAAAGGGAATCACATTCGGACAGGGAGCGCGTATGCGAATTAACCGTGAAACCAGAGCCTTGAGTTTCAGCGACTGTTATTGGATAAAAGCCGAGAATGATCCGATACGTTTCGAGGAGATCAGTCCGTATTACAAGCCTTTCTGGGATGGAAGTGAAGCATTTGCAGGACAGGCGGCCCCGACACTTTATGTGGGAGGTGCGCTGTCAAAGGAGTGGAAACAGGATGGAAAGCTGTACAAATATGGTGATATTTCTGTGGAACTGCAATGTATTGATCTCTGCAGTAAATGTGGTATTTCCGTAGAAAAAGCGGATGAGACAGACGGTGGAATCGCAATTTATAATATCACTTCGCCAAAGCGGATGCTTGAACAGGCGGATCAGTCGGGAAGACTTGATCCGGATGATTTTGATGAGCAGACGATCATTGATCTATTTGGAAAAGCAGGTGCGCAGATGCTTATCATAGATGCGATAATTGGAAACGGAGACCGGCATGCAGGTAATTTTGGCTGGCTTAGAAATGCGGATACCGGAGAGTATGTGGACATGGCTCCACTGTATGATTTCGATCATGCACTGGACAGTACGTTAGAGTCTGACCGACTTTTGACAGATGCGGTCAAATTCTGTATGCCGTATAAGGATGAAATCAGGCGTATTGCAGGTATAGCCGCAGAAGCGGAAAATGAGGTATTTAGGAAAAGAGCACAGAGTATTTTGAAGCTGATTGAGTAGCCAAGGATAATGAGGTAATTTTAGGGCAAATATCAGAAGTGCAAAACAGAATACCTAAAACAAGATGTGATAAAAAGCTTTGCAGTAAGGGAAAGAGTGAAATAAAATGAACAACACAGAAAACATTATAATCAGAAAATACGAAAAGGAGGATGGAGTGGCATTTCCGCAGGAAGAGTGTCTGGACGAAGTGTCCGGTGCAGAATTTTTCGCACAGCAGACTTACACAGCGGCGGCTGTGGACAAGGAGACAGGGAACATTTGAAGACATTTGTCTATATTATCATGTATTGTAGGAAATAAAAAATGGAAAAAGATTTAACAACCGGAAGTGTACTGAAAAATATCGTCTTCTTCTCGTTACCATACCTGCTATCCTATTTTTTACAGACACTATATGGAATGGCAGATTTGTTTATTATCGGACAGTTCGATAGTGTTGCCAGTATTACCGCAGTTTCCGTGGGCAGTCAGGTTATGCACATGCTTACAGTCATGATCGTTGGTCTGGCAATGGGGGCAACGGTGACAATTGGCAAAGCGGTCGGCGGAAAGCAGATGGACCAGGCTTCTCTTGCGGTGGGAAATACAGCGACTTTGTTTATGGGAGTCGCAGGAACTGTTATGATCGTCTTACTGTTGCTCGTGAAGCCGATCGTGGCGGTCATGTCCACACCGGCGGCGGCAGTATCCGGAACGATTACTTATCTGACGATATGCTTCATAGGAATTCCGTTTATTACAGCGTACAATATTATCAGTTCGATTTTTCGCGGGCTGGGTGATTCCAAAAGCCCGATGTATTTTATTATCGTTGCCTGTGGGGCAAACATTTTGCTGGATTATCTGTTCATCGGAGGTCTGCATATGGGCGCAGCAGGCGCAGCACTGGGCACGACATTGTCACAGACCATCAGTGTTATCGTGGCATTGTATGCAATCCGAAAAAAGCAGACCGGAATCCGGTTGCAAAAAAGTGATTTTAAGCTGCACGGAACAACCATGGGACAGATTTTGCAAATTGGTATTCCGGTTGCATTGCAGGATGGATTCATCCAGATTGCATTTATTGTGATTACGATCATCGCAAACCGGAGAGGTCTCAACGAAGCGGCAGCAGTTGGAATTGTCGAAAAAATTATCGGAGTAGTGTTCCTTGTGCCGTCGACAATGCTATCTTCGGTTTCTGCACTTTCTGCACAGAATATTGGAGCGGGCAAGCACGACCGGGCAACCGGAACGTTGCATTATGCGCTTTTGATTACAGTTGGATACGGTATTGTGGTGGCCATTGTGATGCAGTTTGTAAGTTACCATGTCGTTGGATTATTTACAGATGATACCGTGGTTGTCCGTCTGGGAGACCAGTACCTGCGATCTTATATCTGGGATACGGTTTTTGCAGGAATCCATTTTAGTTTCAGTGGTTATTTTTGCGCATATGGTTTGTCTGCAATATCCTTTATACATAATGTATTGTCTATTTTGTGTGTGCGAATCCCCGGAGCATATCTGGCATCTGTTTATTATCCGAACACGTTGTATCCGATGGGGCTTGCGGCACCGGGAGGTTCGCTGCTTTCTGTATTGATATGTGTGATCGCATTTGTGGTGGTGAAAAAGAGGAGGCATGTCTGAAAAATGGAGTTACGTGTACTGCGCTATTTTTTGATGGTCGCAAAGGAACAGAGTTTTACCAAAGCGGCAGAACAGTTAAATATTACGCAGCCAACGCTCTCCAGGCAGCTTGCAGCACTTGAAGATGAACTTGGAGCAAAATTGTTCAACCGGGGCGGACACAGCATTACGCTTACCAATGAGGGCTTACTTTTAAAAAGGCAGGCACTGGAAATCGTTGACTTAGAGGAAAAAATCATCAGTGAATTTAAAGGCAATACGGAGTCGGTAGAGGGAAAAATCACAATTGGATGCGGAGAATTTCTGGCAGTGGAAGCACTTGCGCAAATATGCAAAAAATATAAAGAAAAGTATCCTCTGGTGCAGTTTGGCATTCATACAGGAACAGCAGACAATATCTCAGAAATGATGAATAAATGCTTTTGAGGCATAAAACAACATACCATATGGGTATTAGACATAATTACATAAAGCGTCCTATAATGAATGTGTAAGATCGATTGGAAGGTCTTGCACATTTTTCTTTTGGAGATAAGAATTTTGTCTGTTTTACAGGAGGTAGCGAACATGAAAAAAAGACTGGTAGCATATTTCAGTGCGAGTGGAGTAACGAAAAAAACAGCAGAGATGGTAGCAGAGGCAGCCGGAGCAGACCTGTATGAAATTACACCGAAGGTACCATATACGAAAGCGGATTTAAACTGGATGGATAAGAAAGCCAGAAGTACCGTTGAGATGAATGACAAGAAATTCCGGCCGGAACTGGGCGGAGAAGAGATTGATGTGTCTGCATATGATGAAATTTTTGTGGGATTCCCAATCTGGTGGTATGTTGCACCGACCATTATCAATACATTTCTGGAGAAACACGATTTTTCCGGTAAAAAGATTATTTTGTTTGCAACATCCGGTGGAAGCGGATTTGGTAATACAGTAAGCGAACTTCAGCCTTCTGCATCGAATGCACAGATTGTGGAAGGAAAACTGTTGAATCGAATGAGTAAGCAGGAAATTAGCGACTGGGTGAAAACTCTGTAAAGATTGTATAGAAACAGGATAGCAGTTAACAATTATAGGAAGAGGGGCGTAAGAAATTATGGCAAAGATTACACAGACGGCAGGAAGAAATGCTCTCGGTGAATTTGCACCGGAGTTTGCACATTTTAATGACGATGTTCTTTTTGGTGACAATTGGAATAATCAGGACATTGATGTAAAAACAAGAAAAGTGTGGACTGTAAATGAGGGAGACCTTCCATATGAAGATAAGGCAATGCGTGCACACGCAAAAGAGATGGTATTCCCGATCGGTACGCCGAATAATGGATTTGCACAGTATTTTTCCGGCAGAAGCTTCCTTGCACCGGTTTCAACCAGTCAGGTTGGCATTTTCAATGTGACTTTTGAACCGGGCTGCCGCAACAACTGGCACATTCACCACGCAAAAAATGGCGGTGGACAGATTCTTGTCTGTGTGGCAGGACGCGGTTACTATCAGGAAGAAGGCAAAGAGGCAATCGAGATGAAGCCTGGCGACTGCATCAACATTCCGGCAGAAGTAAAGCATTGGCATGGCGCCGCAGCTGACAGCTGGTTCAGTCATCTTGCCGTTGAGGTGCCGGGTGAGGAAACATCCAATGAGTGGTGCGAGCCGGTATCCGATGAAGAATACGGGAAATTGAAATAACAGTGTCAAATAACAGGAGGACATATATGTACGATCATACAATTACATTAAACAACGGAGTAAAAATCCCACAGTTGGGACTGGGTACATGGTTTATCGATGACAGCAAGGTTGCAGATGCGGTAAAAGCAGCAGTGAAGCTTGGATACCGTCACATTGATACTGCACAGGCATACGGCAATGAGCGCGGTGTCGGCGAGGGTGTAAGAACCTGTGGCGTTGCAAGAGAGGATTTGTTTGTTGTATCAAAGGTTGCAGCCGAGCACAAGACATACGAAGAGGCAAAGGCTGGCATTGATGAAACTTTAGAGAAAATGGAACTCGATTATCTGGATATGATGATCATTCACAGTCCACAGCCATGGGCAGAGGTAAACCAGAGTGAAAACCGCTATAAAGAAGGAAACCGACAGGCCTGGAAAGCACTTGAGGACGCTTACAACGAAGGAAAGCTGAAAGCAATTGGTGTCTCTAATTTCCAGATTGAGGATCTTGAGAGCCTTATGGAAACAGCTAAGATTAAGCCGATGGTCAATCAGGTGCTTTGTCACATCAGTAATACTCCGACAGAACTCATTGAGTTTTGTCAGAAGAGCAACATTGCAGTAGAAGCATATTCTCCGATTGCGCATGGTGTTATTTTAAATCAGCCGGAAATCCAGACAATGGCAGAAAAATACGGTGTTTCTGTCCCGCAGCTTTGCATCCGTTACACATTGCAGCTTGGTGCGATTTCCCTTCCAAAGACTGCCAATCCGGAGCACATGAAGACAAATGCAGAGGTTGATTTCGAAATCAGCGCAGAGGATATGGAGATGTTAAAGAATTTCAAGGAGATTGCAGACTACGGAGAGAGCAGCGGATTCCCGGTTTACGGAGGAAAATTATAAGATGAAAAAACCATATATTATCTGTCATATGATGATTTCCATTGACGGAAGAATCGATTGTGCTATGACATCAAAATTGCGCGGTGTCAATGATTATTACACGACACTGGATGAAATCAGCTTGCTGATTGGCTCTGGAATTGACGGCAGGGGCGGTATGCCAGCCGTATTTGACGGACTTGAAATGCAGCTTGCTGTTACACCGCTCAAATTGATCGATGTAAAAAAATTTGACAGTGATGCGGTCTGGATCCGGTATCAGTGTCAGAAGTAAAACAGAATAAAATTTGCAAAGGGAACCCGTTACGATTTGTAATGGGTTCTCTTTCTTATACCCGAACGGGGCGATTATAGAGAAATTATGTTGGGATTATACCCGAACGGGATTACTATAATGAAAATCTATTGAAATTATACCCGAACGGGATTATTATAATGAATATGAGCATAATTGGAGATTATATAAAAGAGGAAAGAAAAAAAGCAGGTTTGACGCAGGAAGAGTTTGCACTTCGCTCCGGTCTGGGACTTCGATTTGTAAGAGAACTGGAACAGGGGAAGGAAACTGTGCGTCTGGACAAGGTCAATCAGGCACTTGCAATGTTTGGATGTGAGGCAGTACCAGGGCGGAAAGGAAGGTAAAAATGGAATCAGAGTATAGAAAAGGATATGTATATATTCAAAATCATCTGGCCGGAATTATTGCTGAAACAGAGGAAGGCTATACGTTCTCTTATACGGAGGAATATTTGAAACGGAAAGATGCAGTAGGCGTGAGCCTTACACTTCCATTGCGCAGGGAACCTTATGAAACAACCATACTATTTCCGTTTTTTGATGGATTGATCCCTGAGGGGTGGCTCCTTGGGGTAGTTTGTCGGAATTGGAAAATTGACAGGAATGATAGATTTGGATTATTGCTGTCAGCATGTAAAGATTGTATTGGAGATGTGTGTATCAAAGGAGAGAATGAATGAAATGTCTGTATTGTGGAATGCAAATTTCAGATCATGCGTCAGCAGATGAAAAGTCATGGTGCTGGCATAAAAAGTGCATAAAAGATTTTTTTCACGTTAAAGACATGCCTGTGTTGGATATTACAAAAGAGCAACTTGAAAAGCTGGCAAATGAAACCGTAAATGAAGGAATTACAATTCCGGGAGTTCAGAAAAAATTGTCGTTGCATTTGTCGTGTGATATGAATGCGAGACTCACGATTGTAGATTATCCTACTGGTTATATCTTAAAGCCACAGACTGAAGAGTTTAAGAATATGCCGGAGTTTGAAGATCTTGCTATGCGGCTTGCGGAGATCATGGGAATCCAGACAGTACCACATGCTTTAATTAAAATGAATGGCGAATATGCCTATATTACAAAAAGAATTGACAGGGATATAACCGGAGAGAAAATAAGATTATATGCAATGGAAGATTTCTGTCAGCTTTCAAGACGTCTAACACAGGATAAATACAGAGGATCCTATGAAAATTGCGGAAGAATAATAAAGAAATATTCAGAGATCCCAGGAGTGGATCTGTCAGAATTATTTTTACGTGTAGTCGGTTCTTTTGTTATGGGAAATTCTGATATGCATTTGAAAAATTTTTCTTTGAGAGAAACCGAACCTGGAAACCGGAAATTTCATTTATCGAAAGCGTATGATATGCTTCCGGTAAATGTAATTATGCCAGAAGATCAGGAACAACTGGCGCTTACGATAAACGGAAAGAAACGTAATATACATCGAAAAGAATTTCTTATTTTAGCGGAATCATGTGGTCTTATGCCAAAGGTCGCAGAACACATAATTGCAAAAGTATGTGGATTGAAGGAAAAATTCTTGAAACAGGTCGATGAGGCGTATTTATCGGAAAATCAAAAAGAAAAAGTAAAAGAACTTATCGTGGAGCGAATTGAAATTTTGAAAAAGGAGCCTAAATTATAAAGGTTTTGAGGAGTAAAATGGAATTTACATTAGCAAAAATAGAGTAGTGGTTTGATGTACTTAGAGCTAGCCGTCGCGCTAGCGACTTGGTACAATAAGAATTACATATCATTGGACAAAATAGAGAAAGCCTTTGATTATGGAAAATACGAAATTGCCGAAAGGATTATTTTATGAAACGAATCAGACCGGATTATTATGATAAATTTACGTGTATTGCAGATCAGTGCCCGACCACCTGTTGCCAGGAATGGAAGATTGCAGTGGATGATGAGACTTTACGCAGATGGAAGATGATGACGCCGCCGGATACCTTGCGCAGACAGCGCACACACCTGAGCGATTACACGGTTAAAAAAGAAGGCGTGCGTGTGATCCGGCTTGAGGAAGATCATCGGTGTCCGTTTCTTGCAGATGATAAATTGTGTTGTCTCGTGTCGGCGTATGGAGATTCAGTATTGTCGGAGACCTGCACGGTTTTTCCTCGGGAGGTACATGCTTTCGCCGATCATGAGGAGGAGACGCTGATGCCTTGTTGCCCCGCAGTGATAGATCTGTGGAAGGAGAGTGAATCAATTGTATTTCCGAAAGTAGCGCAGGAGAGTGGAGAAGATTGGTTCAATCTATTTCGGATAAGAGAAATGCTTTTGCTGCTTTTTAAAGAGGAATCGGTGCCGGTTGAAGAACTTATAAAAGAAGCATTTTATATTTTGCTGGAACTTGATAAACAGGATGAGGTTACGGAACGTGTTATCGATGATTATTTTTCTGCAAAAAGTGTTGCAAAGCTTCGTGATGCAATTGCGGAGATTCCGGTGGATGTGCTTGACACAATGGATGAGTGTAATGAGTTATTGCAGGATCTGTCGGTCAATTACCGGAAAGAAGGTTTATACACAAAATATCTAGACCCGGTGATAGCGCAGGCAGAAAAACTGTCGGAAACGTATGAGGAAGAGTCGATGCGGGAGGCATTGGAGCAGTTTGGTAAAAAGTTTACAGCATATGAGCCGTTGATGCGAAAGTTTCTGCAAAACGAAATCTATTCGGATCTGCTTGTACCCGATGGATCGCTTGATGGCATGATTGTGGCATTACAGTGGATTGCCATGGAGTATGCTGTGATACGGCATGCGGTTTTTTTATGTTATTATAGGAAAAAAAATGAAGTTTCACAACATATTGTATCTGAGGGGGAAAGCGAGGACGTTTCAACAATTCCATATGAAATTGTCCGTGACTATCTGGTGGTTATTACGCGCATGACCGGCTATGAGGAGGAAGATATTTATGAGTATCTGGAGAACAGTTTTGAGTCGGTGCAGTGGGAGTGGGGCTATTTTGCGTTGATTGTCGGGAGATAAACTTTTTATCTCTCTAATCATAGAAGATGATGCAGCCATTCGTCAGGAATCAAACGGAATGCTGCAGGGAGAGATCGTGCCTAGGATCGAACTGGTCATAAAAGTACTGAAATTGCAAATTTGAGACAAAGATGTTATAATAAAATGGCAGAATATTTACTAATTCATACAGAAATCTGTCGATGAATGGAGGTTAACATCCGTATGGAGAAAATATACATGGCTTTATTATTTCTAATGATAGTACCGATGTTGATTTGCATAAAATACGCCCGAAAAATAAAAAGTGATGTAGCATCTTCTATTGTGAAATGTCTTATTTTTGCAATTGTTACGATACTTAGCAATGGGTTGTTTGTAGTTTCACAAAGCATAACATTTTCTTATTTTATGCAGGCGCTCTATCTGTTTTCCTTTGATATGTTGTTTATATATGTATTGCAGTATGCCCAGCAGTATACACAGGTATTTAATGAAGTTTCACCGTTTCGGACAGGGTGCTTTCTCGTTGCATATCTGGACGGACTTCAGTTGGTTTTAAATGTGTTTTTCCATAATGTATTTACATTAAAAACAGTACATTATATGGGATTGCAAATGTATCAGGTAGATACGGAAACCGCTTTTTATTACGTTCACTATGCGTTTGTCTATTGTCTGATGTTCTGTATTATTGCGTCATTTACAATAAAGATCATTCATATTCCATATTTTTACCGCAAAAAATATTTTCCGATTCTTGTGGTAACATGTGTGATCGTAATTATAAATTTTATGTGCAGTGCATTGCAATTCCCGATAGATATGTCACTTCCGTTTCTGGTATGTGCAGCAATACTGATCTGTTATCTGACATTGTATCGCTCACCGAGTGAACTTATAGACAAAACGCTGTCGATTGTCGTGACGGAAATGAATAATGCGGTGATCTGTTTTGACATCAATGATGAATGTGTGTATGCCAATGAGCGGGCATTGAACATATTCCGTACTGCTTCAAGTTCGGAATCTATGCTGTCAGAGTATGTGCATGGATGGATGAAAGAACACGATATTGCTGACAGGGATTCGTTTGAATGGAGTGAACAGAAAAACATCGACAATGAGACCTATTATTTTGATATTGAATATAGAAAATTATTTGATAAAAAGAACGAATATATAGGATTTTTCTTAAATCTTATTGATAACACAGAGAAACATTCCGCATTTGAAAAGGAACGATATCTTGCAACACATGACAGTCTTACTGGACTATATAATAAAAACTATTTTTCTGTAAAAGCGGCTGAAATTTTAAAAGCGAATCCAGATGAAGAATGGTTGCTTCTTAGTTCGAACATCAAAGATTTTAAATTGATCAATGATCTTTTGGGACTGGAAAAGGGAAACGAAGTTTTGAAGATGGAAGCAGATCTGTTGAAAGAACAATGCGGTAAAGGTATTGTCTATGGCAGAACCGGAGGGGATAAATTTGCGGTATGCATTCCAAAAGCAAGGTTTAGCGAGCAAAAGTTTATGAATGCCGTGCGGACAATGGGGCAAGCATTTAATAACGACTTGTATCATCTTCACATCTATATCGGTGTTTATGAAATCACTGACAGAAATGAAGATATCTCCGTCATGTGTGACAAAGCCAATCTTGCGATAAAGACACTCAATGAAAACTATGACAAATCGATTGCCTATTACAACGATACGATATTGAATAATACCATTGAAGAAAAGCAGCTTGTGGGTGACTTTGATAATGCACTTGCTGAAAAACAGTTCTGTATGTATCTGCAGCCACAGACAACTTCAGAAGGCAAAGTGCTGGGGGCGGAGGCACTTGTCCGGTGGCAACATCCAAAACGTGGGCTGATCTTTCCGGGTGACTTTATAGAAGTCTTTGAAAAAACAGGGTTAATCTACAGGCTTGACAAGTTTGTATGGGAACTTGCTGTACAAAAACTTGCGGAGTGGCAGAAAAATGGAAGGGATGATCTGTATATATCCGTAAATATTTCCACAAAAGATTTTTACTATATGGATGTATACAAGACGATTACAAATCTTGTAGAAAAATATGAAATCATTCCATCTACATTGAAACTGGAGATTACGGAAACAGCACTCATGACTGGAACAGCCGATGAATTTGAAAGAATTGAAAGGTTCAGAAAATATGGTTTTCAAGTTGAAATTGATGATTTTGGAAGCGGTTATTCTTCGTTCAATACATTAAAAGATATGGATGTTGATGTACTGAAAATAGATATGGGCTTTTTAAGGACAACCAAACCGGAACGTGTTGAAAAAAGCATGTCTATTATAAATACAATCATAGCGCTTACCCGGACGCTTGGTCTTTCGGTTGTCACAGAAGGTGTTGAGACGAAGGAGCAGGTGGATAAACTGACACAGATGGGATGCGGAGTCTATCAGGGATATTATTTCTCGAAACCGATTCCGGTAAGCCAGTTTGAGGAAACATACATGTAAAAATGCACTTTGAATGGTGGTCGGATTTCGGCCACCATTCAAAGTGCATTTTTACACTAACTTTAATAGCTACTGTTTTCTGTGATTTTTAGAGCTTTACTCTTACCTTTATTTACAGAGAATGAAGGTGAAGTTTTTCTTCATCCCAATAAAAACCATAGTCTTTCATCCTGCCGTTTGTACCCTTTACAGCACTAAGCGTTAATGTATCACCTTTTACTCTAACACGATAAATATTACAATTAGAAGGTACGTGAGTGTCAAAGTCCGATTTTTCGGGACATTTATCATTTCGGAAGTGCTACAATAGAGAACGAAAAGAAATTTCCGGCAAAGATCGCACCGGCATACAATCTGCCATGTGATTATGTCATCCACACCGTCGGCCCGATCGTACGTGGAAAACTTACGAAAGAACATGAAAGGTTGTTGAAATCGTGTTACGAATCCTGTCTGAAAATTGCAGATGAATATAAGAAAAACTATGATTCGGACATAAAAGTAGTTTATAATGTTTTTAAGGAAGAAGATGAAGAACTTTATGAACTAGTAAAGAACAAGGACTATTTTTTGCCGAATGGAAATTTGATTGGGTCACAGGACAAAAAGACGAAAGAAAACAGGTATATTCCGTCTGGCCTGGTTCCGAAGTGTCCACATTGTGGTAGAACGATGACTATGAATTTGCGTGCAGATGAAACATTTGTGGAAGACGAAGGATGCATCAGGCGGCAGAAAGGTACAAAAATTTTCTTCGGACGAGAAAAAACTGTAAGATTCTGTTTCTGGAATTGGGTGTGGTGGAGATCTGAATAGTTAGAGAGCAACAATGATTTATAGATATGAGAGGTATCAATGCGTAATTTTATTATAGAGCAATTTTATAAACAGCGGAGTGATTTTGAAAAATCATGTGTAGAGCGGGAGCAAAAATACCCATTACCGGATGGGGTAAAGTGCACGGAAAATATAGCTTATGCAGCAGATGACAAAGAACATCGTCTGGATGTATATCGTCCGGAATCTATGAAGGGAAAGGTTCTTCCTATTGTCATCAATGTGCATGGAGGCGGTCTGCTTCTTGGAAATAAGGAGTTTAACAGGGGCTTTTGTGCATTGCTCTGCAAAAAAGGTTTCCTCGTATACAGCATGGAATATCGTCTGGTACCGGACTGCAAAATCTTTGACCAGTTCCGGGATGTATTTTCTGCGATGAATTTCGTAAAAGAACATGCAGTAGAAGACGGGGGCGATTTATCCCATGTATACATGGTGGGCGACAGTGGTGGAGCCTGTCTGATTACCTATACGAATGCAATACAGAATAACAGAAAAATTGCTCAGGCAGCGGGTGTCCGTCCCTCAGATCTGAAAGTGAATGCCCTTGGATTGATCAGTGGCATGTTTTATACTGCAAAATTTGACAAAATTGGAATGTTTCTTCCGAAGTATCTGTACGGTAAAAATTATAAGAAGACATCATTTTGTAAATATGTGAATCCCGAAAATCCCGAACTGATTGAGGCGCTTGCTCCGGCATGGCTTGTAACAAGTCACGATGACTACCTGAGAAACTATACGATCCATTTTGAAAAAGCATTGGAGCGTGCCATGAAAGAACATGAGCTGGTGGATTTCCCCAAAAATAAAAAACTTACACATGCATTCAGTGTATTTGAGCCATTTCTTCCGGAAAGCGGTGCAGTGATTGATATGCTTGTTAAATATTTAAGACAGTTCTGAGTTCGTGTTTACATGGAATTGTGATATTATTGTTGGTATGTGCTTTGGCAGTTGCGGTTGCCGGCTTTGCAGGAGCGTATCTGGCATATGAAATTATCAGCCGCATTCCGGTGCTGCGGTGGCTGATCTGTGGAATGGGAGGAAAGATCTTTGATATCAAACCGGGAGATAATTTGCTTGTACTTGGCGATGAAGGACAGGGACTTGCAATTATGAAGGAACAGGGATTGCTTGATATGTTAAAAGCAATTCGATCATAAAAACGTCTACAAAGAAAAGGTATGTTTATTGACAGTAAAGGGGGGATGATGTTACACTAATTAAAATGTTTATCATATGAAAAGGAGAAAAATATGGACAACACAAATAACAATGCAGAGGTATTCTGCGCAAATTGTGGAGCAAAGATGCCGGCAGGTACCAAGTTTTGTATATCTTGCGGTAAGCCGGTAGGTGGACCGGCAGCACCTAATCCAAATATGACACAGCAGACAGCATATGCGACACAGGCAGCGCCTATGCCGAAGACAAAGATTGGCATTACAGTTGGATTATTTGCAGCAGCAATTTATTTCGCAGCAATTTTTGGAGGATATGTTCCGGTACTTTTACTGGGAGGATATGCTTTAATTGCAGAAAAAGATGCGTGGCTTAAGCGTGTTTCAATTAAGGCAGTTGCAATTTTGATGATGTTTTCATTTGTTGTTACTGTGATTGGATTGATTCCGGATGCACTTGCGTGGATTGCTTCTTTTGCATATCTGTTTGAAGGAATTTTCAGTTATGACAAGGTAAGTCAGGTGATTGATTTGATTACAAATCTGATTGACATTTTCAGAACCTGCTTATTCTTAGTGTTAGGAGTAAACGCATTGAAGATGAGAGATGTATCAATCGGATTTATTGACAATATGATTAACAGAAATCTGTAAAATATCAGTTCCCATACTCGGGTGTGAGTATGGGAATTTTTTTTATGGAAAATGCAGCAATCATAAACTGGTACTGCAGATGCAAAAGATCATGGTTGATTTCGGAAGTCAGCGTGACACCATGAGCAGTCAGCATGTAAGACATGCGATTGGCAAAATAATAAGAGGAAGCAATCGCAGCGCTGAGTGTAAATAAAATAAAAATTCCCTATGGAAATGCTCCGTTGTTACTTGCTATTGTTAGATGTATTATGTCATGCTAAAATGAAATCGTCAAGGAAGACAGAAAGGAATTAGTGTGCGAAACAGTATGGAAAATAGTATAGATTATGATGCCGTTGTGTTTGATATGGACGGTGTGATTTTTGATTCCGAGCGGGCTGTGATGCAGTGCTGGAAAGAGCTTGCAAAAAAATATAATATTCCGGATATTGAACAGGCGGTGCTTTCCTGTACGGGAACAACGATGAAACGGACAAGGGAGATTATGCTGGAAACCTACGGAGCCGATTTTCCGTATGATTCTTATGCGAAAGAGTCCTCTGCCATCTACCACAGCAGATATGATGGCGGCAGACTTCCAATGAAACCGGGCGTTGTGGAGCTGCTTACCTTTTTAAAAGAAGAAGGGAAAAAAATTGCACTGGCCTCTTCTACACGGAGACAGACGGTGACAAACCAGCTTAAGGCTGCTGGAATTTTAGATTTTTTTGATCAGGTGATCTGCGGAGATATGGTGGAGCGCAGCAAACCGGCACCGGATATTTTCTTAAAAGCCTGTGAAGAACTTGGGGTGAAGCCGGAACGCGCGTATGCCATCGAGGATTCCTACAACGGAATCCGTGCGGCATATGCGGGAAAACTGCATCCGATCATGGTGCCGGATCTGCTGCCGGAAACTGCGGAGATGCAGGAAAAAGCGGAAGTGGTGTTACCGGATCTTTTAGAAGTGATTTCGTATTTAAAAGGAGACAGCCATGGAATATGAACACATTGTCCACTCGTTTGAACCGGTGTACGACAAAGATTCCGAAATCCTTATATTAGGAACTCTGCCGTCTGTCAAATCAAGAGAAAACAATTTTTATTACGGGCACAAACAGAACCGTTTCTGGAAAGTGCTTGCAACACTTTTAAAGGAGCCGGTCCCGGAGACAATTGAGGAGAAAAAAGCCATGCTGCTTGCCCACCGGATTGCCCTGTGGGATGTGATCCAAAGTTGTGACATCAAAGGCTCGAGCGACAGCAGTATTAAAAATGTACAGCCAACGGACATTGGCATGATTCTGGAAAAAACGAACATGACACAGATTTATGCAAACGGAAACAAGGCAGGGCAGCTTTATAAAAGGTACCAGTTTCCGATTACTGGAATCGAAGCGACAGTGCTTCCGTCCACAAGCCCCGCCAATGCCGCATGGTCGCTCGCGCGGTTGTGTGAGGCATGGAAGACGATTCTTCATGACCTGTAGCAAAGAGTGGTAGTGGTGCGTAGTTAAAAAAGAGGCATTTATACACATAATAAGCGTTTATGTGTATGAGTGTCTCTTTTTTTGTACAAAATAGTGGCAGTGACAAACTCAAAAAGGGGTAAGGAAAATGAAAGACAAAATTTTTGGTGTTCTGCAGCGCGTCGGCAGAAGCTTTATGCTTCCGATCGCAATTCTTCCGGTTGCCGGGCTGCTGCTTGGAATCGGAAGTTCGTTTACGAACGCTACCACGATTGAAACGTATGGACTTACAGCAATTCTCGGAGAGGGAACGCTATTGCATGCCCTGCTTACGATCATGAGCAGAGTCGGAAGTGCGGTGTTTGATAACCTGCCGCTCATCTTTGCCATCGGTGTTGCGATCGGTATGGCAAAGAAGGAAAAGGAAGTATCCGCACTGTCTGCGGTGATCGCATATTTTGTTATGAATACAGCGATCAACGCCATGCTGACGTTAAATGGCAGGATCTTAGATGACGGATCAATCGCAAAAGACGTACTGGAAGGAACGATTACTTCCGTTTGTGGTATCCAGTCCCTGCAGATGGGCGTGTTTGGTGGTATTATTGTAGGGCTTGGTGTGGCAGCTCTGCACAATAAGTTTTACCGCATCCAGCTTCCGAATGCACTGTCATTCTTCGGCGGTTCCAGATTTGTACCGATCATTTCCACGATCGTATATATGTTTGTGGGAATCCTGATGTATTTTATCTGGCCGGTAGTGCAGAACGGGATTTATGCGCTGGGCGGCCTGGTGACAGGCAGCGGCTATGTGGGAACGCTGATCTTCGGCCTGATAAAAAGAGCGTTGATTCCCTTCGGTCTGCATCATGTATTTTATATGCCGTTCTGGCAGACTGCCGTGGGAGGCAGCATGGAAGTTGCCGGACAGATGGTACAGGGAGGTCAGAATATCTTCTT
>OKVK01000162.1_pt1 | contig 50275 bp, 48 predicted proteins | sample 1604771 | NCBI WGS metagenome assembly OKVK01 (sample SAMN01760906, study PRJEB22395) | human gut metagenome | reverse complement strand
CGTCAAGACCGCTGCGGAAGCCGCTACCGCCATCGGCGAAGGCCTGCAGGCCTTCTGCATCGACGGCTCCGTCGCCGACGACCGCAAGGTCGGCCTCGGCCACGGCAACCTGGGCGCCATGCTCCTGTCCGAGGAGTCTGAATGCTTCTGCTTCCTCGCCGGCCACGAATCCTTCGCCGCTGCTGAGGGTGCTATCGGCATCGTCAAGAACGCCAACAAGGCTCGTAAGAAGCCCCTGCGCGTCATCCTGAACGGCCTTGGCAAGGACGCCGCCCAGATCATCTCCCGTATCAACGGCTTCACCTATGTCCAGACCCAGTTCGACTACTACACCGGCGAGCTGAAGATTGTCCGCGAGATCCGCTACTCCGAGGGCGAGCGCGCCAACGTCCGCTGCTACGGCGCTGACGACGTCCGCGAGGGTGTTGCCATCATGCACAAGGAAGGCGTCGACGTCTCCATCACCGGCAACTCCACCAACCCGACCCGCTTCCAGCATCCGGTCGCTGGCACCTACAAGAAGGAATGCGTCCAGATGGGCAAGAAGTACTTCTCCGTCGCTTCCGGCGGCGGCACGGGCCGTACCCTGCACCCGGACAACATGGCTGCCGGCCCCGCTTCCTATGGCATGACCGACACCATGGGCCGCATGCACAGCGACGCCCAGTTTGCAGGCTCCTCCTCCGTGCCGGCGCACGTTGAGATGATGGGCCTCATCGGCATGGGCAACAACCCCATGGTGGGCGCGACCGTTGCGTGCGCCGTTGCTGTGAGCCAGGCAAAGTAAACCTAGATTTTAATTGGCGAAGCGCAGGCCGTGCCGCATGGGAATTCCTTGCGGCACGGCCTTTTATATGCTATATTGAGGTTGTAAACGACAAAATGTTTCAATGGACCGTGACGAAAATCGGAAAGCATTCGTGTTGGCGTGAAGGAGAGAAATAGCCCGATTCTTCGCTGCGCAGATTGCTGTTGCGGCGCAGTTTTGTTTTGCGTGTTGCGCCCGATGCCGTGTCGCGGTGTACTTTCACGAAGAAAACAGGTGGTATGCCGTGAAGCGCTGCATTGCCCTGTCCGGAATAGTTATGAAAGAAAAACACTGAATTCAGGAGGTTTAAAATGGCTATTCCGGAAGAAAAAATGTATCCGCGCACGGGTGGCAGACGGTCTACCGATGCATTTAAACAAGGCAGCAACCGATACCGCACAAAAAACCGCCCTCCGAAACAAGAAGGGCGGTTCCTTTATATAAAATGAACCTTTGGGGCAAAAGTTCCGTCTATACGTGTGAAACCGGTTTCCATTTTGCAAACAGGAGGTGAGAATATGGGCGAGGAATTTGAAACGTTATTTTGTGGTTGTAAGGGAGCTGTGGAGCGATTCGTCCGCTTTCGGATGCCTTCTGCGGCTGATGCGGACGACATCTTGCAGGAAGTATACCTGACGGCATATCGCCGGTTTGATACGTTGCGCGATAAGAATTCGATGAGAGCATGGCTGCTTAGCATCGCGCGCAACAAATGCAAAGATTTTTTTCGTGAGCGCGCGAAAATGTTGGAGATCCCGTTGAGCGAATTCGAGGAAGCTGCACTGCCTGACAGCCGCTTTGGACCGAGCGAGGCAGACGCTGTGAATGAAACGCTGGAACGGCTTGGCGATTGGGAGAAGCAGATTTTGCATCTGTATTATTTCAAGATGCTGCCACAGACGGAAATCGCGCGACAGCTCGGAGTGCCGCTTGGCACGGTGAAAAGCCGCCTATATGCCGCAAAGGCACGTTTCAAACAAAGCTACCCATATCCGCCGCTGAAATCGAAAGGAGTACCGAAAATGAAAAAACTGCCTGAGCTTATGCCTGAATACAAGATCGTGCCATCCAGGGAAGAGCCATTTTCTGTAAAATGGGAAGAGATCATGGGGTGGTTTTTGATCCCGCGGCTGGGAGAAAAGCTTTCCTGGGGAATGTATGATATGCCTTCCCGTGCATGCAGTCATGTTTATGACATGGCGGTAACCGGCAGGGCCGAGGTGCATGGCATCGAAGGTGTAGAGCTGACAGCGCGGGAATCACAATATTCAGGGAAAAAGGAAACCATTAACCGAACTTTCGTTGCACAGCTTACGGATACGCACTGCCGCATCCTTGCTTCGTTTCGCACGGTCGATGGTGTGCGAAAGTATATCACTTTTCTCGATGAGGATGCGTTCCTGCCATCATGGGGCTTTGGAGATGATAACTGCGGCAACGAAACGAACCTTGCGCCTAAGGGGGATATCCTGCGTGAAGGGAACCGGGTCACAACAGCGAAAAAAAGCTGGCTTCTGGATATTGCTGGCCGTTACACAGTTACCATCGGCGGCAAAACATATGATACCGTGTGCGTGATGGATGTGGAGACGTATAATACTGGCGTTGTGAGCGAGCAATTCCTTGATGAAAATGGGCGGACCATCCTTTGGCGGCGCTTCAACCGGGACGACTGGCGGCTTGCACAGTATGAAAAACTGTGGTCGGAACAGCTGCCGGAAAACGACCGGCTGATTGTGAACGGAGTGACATATGTACAGTGGTATGATTGCATTACGGATTACATTCTCTGATGCACAGATAAAAACAAAGGGCAGCTGCGGCTGCCCCTTTGTATCTTGTTCAACACCAACTCAATGAATTACCTGCGCGAGCGCGATGGCGATGAAGATCGCAGGCACCATGTTCATCACGCGCACTTTGGCGGCGCCCGCAAGGTTCAGCCCGAGGCCGACGAGCAGCACGGAGCCGACCGCGGAAAGCTCCGCGACGGCCGCCGTCATGACGGGCGCGAGAAGGCCGGAAAGCAGCGTGATCGCCCCCTGATACACGAAAACGCCCACGGCGGAAAGCACGACGCCGACGCCATAGGTTGAGGCGAGCAGAATCGCGGAAATGAAGTCGATGAGGGACTTGGTGTAAAGCGTGGTATGATCGCCCGTGATGCCGCTTTGCAGCGCGCCGAGCACGGCCATCGCACCCACGCAAAACAGGAGCGTAGCCGTCACCAACCCTTCCCCAACGCGGGAACCACCATTTCGGGAAACCCGTGCGCCGATGCGTTCGCCAAGGCGGTTGAGCCGTTCCTCCAGGCGAAGCAGTTCGCCAAGGCCCGTGCCGAGCGCGAGAGAAAGAATGGCGACGATGGTGCTGTTCCCATCAAAATATCCTTTTACGCCGGCGCAGATCAGCATGAACCCGATGGCCGTCATGATTCCTTTGGATACACGCTCCGGAAGCCCCTTTTTTGCAAGAAGGCCGATCAACCCGCCTGCAACAACTGCGGCGCTGTTAATAATTGTTGCAATCATTTCAGAAAACACCTTTCAAATCAAACAAACCGGAGAAAATGAGATCCGCCATATGCGCCACGCATCAGCTCCGCCAAAACGCTATCATCATACCACATCCTGCTGCATGGATTCAACCGTTTTCACCATGCATGCTCCACCGCTTCAAGCACGCCTGTGCTGCCAAGGATAAGTTCCACCGCAAGCAGGTCCGTATCATTGCTGTAAACCAAAGCGCCAGCTTCCGCCAAACGGGCGAGCACGGCTTGAGAGGGGGAGGAGTCCCCGTCGCTGGGGCTGCCCGTGACGAGCGCAACGCGCGGGGAAACTGCGGAGAGAAATTCTGCAAGCGAAGCATCGTCTTTTCCATGATGGCCCACCTTGAGCACATCCGCATCAAGCGGAGCGCCTTCCCTGAGCAAAAGCCGCTCGGTGTTGGCGGTAGCATCGCCCATCAGCAGCAAAGTGAACGCGCCTGCCGTGAGGCGCAGCACAAGCGAATTGTCGTTGTCATCCTCGCCAAGTTCTTCCACATATTTGCGCCCCGGGGAAAGCACGGCAAAAGAAACACCGCAAAGCGAAAAGGAATCTCCTTTGCCAAGCACCATGTGCTGTGCGCCCGATTCTGCGATGGTTTCAAGTTCTTTTTCGGAATAAGTTTCGTCGTCCACCGCGGCAGTATAGATGGTATCCACGGGACAGAGCTTAAGGAGCTTCTTCAGCCCGCCCATATGATCCTTATGCCCATGGGTTAGAACGACTGCGTCAAGCCCGGAAACCCCTGCACGGGAGAGCACGGCTTCCACCGCGTCAAAGCGCCCTTTGAGGCCGGTATCCACCAAAAACGCCCCGGATTCCGTTTGGAAAAGCAGGGAGTCGCTTTCGCCGGTGTTGATGAGCCAGACGCGAAGCACAGTGCCGCATTCTTCAACAGGAGCGGGGGAAGGCGTTTCGCGCTCCGATGGCGCAGGCGCAGGAGACGCCGGCGCTTCCGTTTCCTGTGGCGGGGCTGTTCTCGCGCAGCCGCCCGGCAGCAGAAGCAACAGCGCCATGCAAAGTGCCAGCAGAATAGAAAGGTTAGAATGCTTTTTCATAGTTGAATTATAGCATGCCGCGCCCGCATGGGAAAGATTATTCACATTTGCCCGCATTGAATGTTCCGCAGGGGCTATGCTATAATGAATTCAATTCTAAATTCGGGGAAATCTGCCATGAAGCGATACAGCCGGCGCAACAGGCGCAGGATCAGACGCCGCCGCTCCAGTTTGAGCGCAAGCAACTGGGGACCCGTTCTCGCGCTCACGGGGACGGTGCTCGGGGTGCTTGCTGTAATTGCGCTCGTAGTGTTTGTTGCACTGCCAAAACTCCTCCCGCTCATTGGGGTGGAGTACCGTGCACCGTTTGCCCCCACGCCCACGCCTGCCCCCACGCCTGTGCCCACGCCCACGCCGCACCCAATGTCTTACTTTGTGCCATCGGAAGCGCAAAACGAGGTTGTGTTTGAAAACTCGGGCGATTACAAATGGTTTGGAGATCCGTATTTTTATGACGGCGTAATGCTGCTTTCGGCGGGAAAACTGGTGGATTCCTATGCTGTGATGCAGGATTTGTATTTCTTTTATCCTGAAACGCGCACTGCAGAGCAGGTTCCGGTTACCTTGGAAAACGCGCATTTCATGTTCCCGAAGTTTAACGAAAAGTGGCTGATTTATCTGGACGCGCGGTTGGATGGCGGCGGATACTTAATGGCCTCAGACCGAACCGCTCCCGGCGCAAAGCCTGTGCTGATAAAAGAAATCTACACCGGGCAGCCGGAACCGATGCTCGATGGGGATACGGTCGCCTGGATTGAACGCACCGGAACGCGGATGGACAAGCTCTTTGTGTGCGATCTCAACACCATGGAAACGACAACGCTCAGCATGTTCAGCAATTCTGTGTACGGGCAAAGTCTGCCTTCCCTGCGAAACGGCCTGCTCTGCTGGGCGGATGCCGAAAGCGGAGGCGGAACGGGGGCAGATACGAGCGTAATTTATTCGATTCGTATTTCATCCTCTACGGTGCGGGCTTACTCTCCCGGCACCTATGTGCATGACCCGGAATGCGATGGAACGTATTCCGTGTGGATGGACAGCCACCATGCGCCGGATGGTGCGCTGTATTATTCAAAAAGCGAAGGGGAGCCCGTCAAAATTGCGGAAGGCGTGGTAGAGTTTGGCCTCGGCAGCCATTTCGTTGCGTATTCCAAGGATGAGGCGATCTGGGCATACATGTTCGACAATGGGCGCACATACCGCATCTCGGCTGAACAGGAGTTGGCGCAGTTCCTCGGAGTTTCGGATGACAGAGTGAGCTGGATGGATGTGACAACGCGCGCGCGCGATATTGTAAAGTTTGCAGCCATTCCTGAATGAGCTTTGACGGAGGGTGCCATGGCAAAAGCGCCGAAAACGATTTATGTCTGCGGTGAATGCGGCTATGAAAGCGGCAAATGGATGGGCCGCTGCCCAAACTGCGACAGCTGGAATACGCTGGTGGAGGCGGTTCCCGCCCCTGTTGTGCGCACAGCTGCACCGGCGCGCGCTCTGCCGCTTTCGCAGGTGGAAACCACAGAGGCCCGGCGCATTTCCACCGGCATGGCGGAACTTGACCGCGTGTTGGGCGGCGGGGTGGTTGCGGGTTCTACGGTGTTGCTGGGCGGCGATCCGGGCATCGGGAAATCCACGCTTTTAATGCAGACTGCCGCACGGCTAACCGAGATCGGCACCGTGCTTTACGTCACGGGCGAGGAATCCGCAGCGCAGCTCAAGCTTCGGGCGGAGCGCCTTGGCGTAACGGGAGAAATGCTTTTGCTTGCGGAGACCGACCTTACAGCCATTGAGGCGGAAATCAACCGCATACATCCGGCATTTCTCATTATTGATTCCATCCAGACGATGGCCTGCGCCGAAATTTCGAGCGCACCCGGTTCGGTCACGCAGGTGCGCGAGGCAACCGCGCTTTTGACCCGCGTTGCAAAAGGCACGGCATGCGCGGTGTTCATCGTTGGGCATGTAACGAAGGAAGGCGCAATCGCCGGCCCGCGCGTGCTGGAGCACATGGTGGATACGGTGCTTTATTTTGAAGGGGACCGCCACGACGCATTCCGGCTGCTGCGTGCGGTGAAGAACCGCTACGGCTCCACAAATGAGATCGGCGTGTTTGAAATGCGGGATACGGGTATGGCAGAGATCAAAGACCCATCCGGGCTGTTCCTTTCCGGAACGCGCGCCCCCGGATGCGCCGTAACCTGTGCCATGGAAGGCACGCGGCCGATGCTTGTGGAAATTCAGGCGTTGATTTCTCCATCCGCGTTTAGCAATCCACGCCGCATGGCTGCCGGTTTGGATGGGAACCGCTTGATTTTGCTTCTTGCTGTGTTGGAAAAGAAAGCGTTTCTTTCTCTTGCAAACCAGGATGTTTATGCGAATGTGGTGGGTGGGATTCGATTGGAGGAGCGCGCAAGCGATCTTGCGGAGGCAATGTGCATCGCCTCTGCATTGTTGGAAGTAACGCTCCCGTCGGCGATGGCTTATATCGGCGAAGTAGCGCTTACGGGCGAAATACGCCCGGTGAGCAGGCTTGATAAGCGCATCAGCGAATGCGCGCGTCTGGGATATACCCATCTCATCGTTCCCAAAAGCGAAAAACTGCCCCGCATTGACGGCGTAAAGCTTACCCCGGTGACAACGCTTGCGGATGCGGTCCGCTTGTTGACCGGAACCGGAAAATGATGGGAGCCCCCTTGCATCTTTTCGGGAATATGCTATAATATCCTATGCGTGTGCCCGTAGCCCAGCTGGATAGAGCGACAGACTCCGACTCTGTAGGCCGCACGTTCGAATCGTGTCGGGCACGCCACATCGGAGCAAGCTTTATATCGCTTGCTCCGATTTCTTTTTGGAAGTAAATGCAAGCACATGTCGCTGCAAACTTTTTTCGGTTTCGCCGTGCTGCGGTACATCGATATGGTCGAAGGCAAACATAAAGCTCCGAAGAACGTTGTATTTACAGTGGTAAGGAAGTATTTATAACAACTTATTACTAACGCTGACAGACAGGATTGCAATTAAAAACAGAGAGTTCGTCATTTACAAAAAGGTGAACTCTCCGTTTTATTACCTATATTTTTTAATATAGTCTAACATTCTTAAAATAATGTAATAACGATACTAATAATAGTAGCAATGAGGGTTGCTACAGTCACTATAATTACTACCTTATCATTTTGAACCGAAGCAATTGAGTTAAGATATTCAAGATTTTGTTCATAAAGTGTTTTAAAATAATTTGTTTGAGTTGGATAATTTACTAAATCTTCATTTCTTTTTTCACCCCTCAAAAATAAAGACCATCCAACCATACTTTCAATAGAATGTCTGTTTTCGTCTTTAAAAACATAAGCTATTCTTTCTTCTTGTTCTCGAATATATCTAATCTTATTTATAAGCCATTTCATATCTTTTGAACTAACAAATTTTTTTCTTGAATTAAGATATTTACGCATATGTCTTTCTAATTCCCTCAATTCAATATTCATAAAAATTTTTGCGTAAAATTCAGTTGAAAAATAAGAAAAATAACTTAAAAGTATAGGATTACTAAAATATTTTCCAGCATAAAAATGAGCAACTTCAAGCCGATCATAATTTATATTGCTAATAAGAAGATGGTCTTCCCCCTTTTCAAAACATTCTTGCAAAAATGCTCTTCTAAGCCTTTTCACTTTTTTGTAATTGTTGCGGTATATTTTGTAACTATACTCAACTGGCAATTTATATTCATTTCCTAATTGGGTATAAAAAAATCTACAAATATATGCTTGCAATATGTCAGCAAAAAAATATCGTCAAGCTTAAAAAGTTCATCATAGTTTGCTTTTTTTATTATGGATTTATCAGCAAATGTGTGAAAATACCATGCTTTCTTTGCTTTTATTATATTGTCCATAACAAATTCATGTATTTGCAAATAAGTATTCATTACTTTTTTGAAATGAAAACAATATTCAATAATTGCTTCCGAATTATTGATATATGTATAGTAAAGGCTGATACTTGAAATCCATTTATCCTCTTTAATTTTGATATTGCCAATTATTCCTGTTTGCCTACCCGTCATGTTTGAATTAATATAATTAAGTTTTTTAAAACGTCGGGACATATAATTTACGTCAACTTCATACTTATTTTTCTTCTTCAAACAATGAAGAGATTTTACCAACTTATTCATTCCATTGTTATCAAGAGCATCATATATAGCGACATGAATAAAATCACCTCTAACCCAATCTTTTTTCGATTGGTGTTTTAAATAGTAGTTATATTCAGAGAGAACCTTTGAGCGTTTTACAAACTGTTTACAGAACCATTTCTGATATAATCTATAGCGTATTTTCTTAAACAAAAATTCACCAACTTTCAAATTATTTACTGACATTAACATTATACTATTTTTTGTTTTTTGCTTCAATTAACTTTCAAGGAAATAAATTTTGCACTGTTACGCAATAGAACTCCATTTCTGATGATAATTCATATAAAATATTTTTACGTGTTTTATACACTCTATAACCCGCATAAATCAAGAGATAATCAGCCTCTACTGCGTAACATTACATAATGGATTGAGGGCGCAAGCGGTCTATCCGATTGTACCCTCTTGTTTGCTCCCCAGCAAGGACAGAGAAAACCGTCAAGGACGCGAAGCGTGCATTTTATCCTTGACGGCTTTCTCTGGCTTTGCTATTCACTATCTGTCAAAATGGAACTGCAAAATTGCTTTTATAAGCTGCGCTTCTAATCTGTCTTGAATGTCTGTGTTAAAATGCCCTTGAAATACCGAGCGATACTTTATGTATCCTCTGCAATGGTACAGGACAGCGTTTATAGCTTTCGGCTCTCCGGCAACGGCTTTTTCAACTACTTCAAAAGGTATCAATTTCCTGTTCCTCATGCCCTAATCTCTCCATTCCTTTTCTTAACTGTTTGAGTGCTGCGATTTTCCAGTAGTTTGCTGTTGTGCGGCTTTTCCCATACATTTCTCCGATTTTCTTATCTGTATATCCGAAGAAGAAATACAGTACCAAAACTTCCTGCCGTAGCTTGGGTAAATCGGAAAACACTTTTGCCAATCGTTCATTTTCTATTACGATTCTCTCGCCGCACACAATCAATTCCGTCGAACTTGTTTGCTCCGCAAAATAACTGTCTGTTGTAAATGGATTATAATATTTTTCTTCCATAAGATAGTCAAGGGATATTTCCCGTTTCTGTCGTCTGCCAATATCCCGATAGGCAGACATGGCAGCATTGCGGAGAACAACTTTACAAAAGGCTGCAAAAGTGTATTCGATATGCTCTTTGTATTGCTCTGAATTGTTCATTGCTTCACCCCCTTTCTTTCCCAGTAGGGGCTATTACAACAAACGCCCATACAGTAATAAAACTGCAAGGCGTTCGGTAACATGAGTTGTTTAAGCACACAAAATGATATGTGTGTTCATCATCATAGCCAGAGTATCCCCTCATGAGAGAAAGAATTTTTTTGATGATTCAATCGGAACAACATGGTATAAAAAGGACATGGTAATACCTCCAAATAAAATAACAGAGCCGATAACGGCACTTTTTTCTGCGTGTTATCGGCTCTGCGTCTTTGCGTCTGGCTCTTTGATAATGTTTGTTTAGTTTATAAGACAATTTTCATGCCATCATATGCAAAAAATATATTATCTAAAGATTTTTCAATCTCCTTGTAATAATCATATGATTTACCCCAATATTCATCAATATGTGTAATAATTATCTTTTTTATCCTATATTTTTTCTTGATTTCCATAATTTCGTCTATGGTAAACATATCATCTTTGAATGGTGCATTTTCAAGGCATGAGCCGTCTTTGAGTATTCCGTCATCAGATACAAGACCAATTATTAAAACATCTGCGTCAAAATACAACTCATTATGAACAAATGGTTTTACATCACAACAGGCATAAATAACTTTTTTAGCTTTTTCAGAGATAACATAAAATGTCATATTGCCGCGATGAGTTTTATTATTTACTAAATGCACCTCAATTTCTCCAATTTTAATGTAATTTGTTTTATTGATTGAAATACAGTGAAGAACATTCTGATAATAATACAATCCGTCTCCATTCCATGCGTTAATGTCATCTACAACCTCTGGTAATGCAAGAAAGTGTATAGGAGAACCCTTATCAGCAATGCAATCGTAGCCCAAAGGCTCTACAATACGCATACCTCTTGTATGGTCAGGGTCTTTATGTGATATAGAAAGATATTCAATCTCAGAAATACCTTGCCTATCACAAGCCACTCCAATATCTTCTGGTGTATCAATAAGCATTTTAATATCTTCAACATAGAGACTAGGTCCTAGGCGTTGGTATCTTCCTCTTTTAATTCGGGCTTCCTCACAAATCGGACATTTACAAAATGGATTGGGGATTTGAAACATTCCTCCACTACCAACAATTTTTAACTTCATACCCTACTCACCTCGCACTAAATTTTATGTTTCATCACTGTATATCTTATCATCTTCCGTTTTAATGACAGATATATGTAATTTATGTGCATTGATTAAAGTTTTCCGTCTACATTTCGGACAATATAAAGGAAATTTTTTCAATTCAGTATCTTCCCGTATTCGCAGTCGTGTTTTACTTCTGCAAATCGGACATAAAATCCAATTCTCGATAATTTTAATCACCCCCTAAACTAATAGTATTTTTTGAATATGATTTATAATTCTCTGTGGTATTTTTTTGTCCAAAGCCATCATACTACTGTACATTCTCACCCCTTGATAGGAAAAAAGTATTATATCAATTATTTCTTCACAATTTACATTTTTAAATTCCCCGCGTTGTATACCGTAATTGATTAAATTTTCCCATGTTTTAACCGCGTAAATATATTGCTGCAAAAGGACATTTCCTTTATCACTTGAATAATTTGCACTAAAAAATTCAAAAATAGCAACACTCAAAGAAACAGTGGTATCTAACATTTCTGTTTTATATCTCTCTAAAACTTCATTAAGTATTTGTGTTGCAGGATAACCTTGTTGTATTTTTTCAGAAATTTGATTATCCTGCTCGTTCATAAAATAATTCAAAATCTCCATAAAAATTTGTTGTGTGCTATTGTAGTGCCTATATAATCCGCCTCTGCTTAGACCTGTTTCCATGCAAATGTCTTTCATTGTAACATTTTTGAATCCTTTTTTTGAAAACAATAAGCACGCTTTTTCTTTAATAATCTGTTTGGTTTCCTCTCCCTTTTTTCCCATGTTATCGCTCCATTTCTGCAACATATGTGTCGCTTATTTGATTATACGACACTCGTGTCGCTTTGTCAATGTGCTTTAATTGAACCATTTATAGGTTTCTCTCATTTGCTCATATAGAAAATTTGGAGAAACGTCGCAAATTGCAACGTTTTTGTTTTACGTTTGTTTGGCATTTCTAAAACTTTCCCGTATCAATGAGTAAAGAAAGAAAATCAAATTTTTTTCGTAAATCTTCGGCAAAATCGCCCTGTGCGGTGTAGTAGGGATTGAAAGGAAAAACAGAGGGTGGCGTCAATCACGATTGACGCTGGATATATTCCCAACAAGCAAAATGCAGCGCATTTTACGGAAAGGGTACCCCTTTCCTATGCTTGCTAAGAAGTTTTTCACTTCATCAAATACGAAAGGACGGGAAAGGAATGGAACAGAAACAAGAGCATAAAGACAGCGAGTTTTTACCAAAACGCGGCAATCCTCAACACGAAACGGTTACTTATGAAATCGGCGGTACATTTTATGAAGTGTCTACGTCCTACGACGGCTCGGAACTGCTCTATGACAAAATGAAACGCCTTATCAAAGAGGAATCCGGCAAAACGCCTGCTGACAAGAAAAACGAAGTCCGCTATAATAAAGACAGCAACCTGTTTGTCGGGCGTTCATTACAGGAGGAATGAACACATGACAGCATATACTAATAAGCCCGAACAGATAACAGCATTATACGCCCGTCTTTCACAAGAGGACGCGCTTGACGGCGACAGTAACAGCATTGTCAATCAGAAAGCGGTTTTATCAAAGTATGCCGCCGACAATGGCTTTACAAATCCGGTATTTTTCATTGATGACGGCGTTTCAGGAGTAACCTTTGACCGCCCGAATTTTAACCGCATGATTGCAGAGATTGAAGCCGGAAATGTAGCGACAGTCATTGTCAAAGATATGTCACGCTTGGGGCGTGATTATTTGAAAGTCGGCTACTATACGGAAATCTTTTTCGTTGAAAGAGATGTACGCTATATCGCCATCAATGACGGTGTGGACAGCGCAAAGGGAGACAATGATTTTACCCCTTTTCGCAACTTATTTAATGATTTTTATGCAAAGGACACAAGTAAGAAAGTCCGCGCCATCAAGAAAGCACAGGGAATGGCAGGTGAACATCTGACAAAGCCGCCTTACGGTTACAAGGTAGACCCCGCCGACAAAAAGAAATGGATTGTGGACGAAGAAGCTGCTGCTGTTGTAAAACGGATTTTTGATTTGTGTATCGCCGGAAAAGGACCTATGCAGATAGCAAAAATTCTCAAACTGGATAAGGTATTGACAACAAAAGCCTATTATGCAAAACAGAAAGGCAAGCTGCTGCCGGATAATCCCTACAACTGGAACGAAAACAGTATTGTAGGTATCTTAGAGCGCATGGACTACTGCGGGCATACGGTAAATTTCAAAAGCTACTCAAAATCCCACAAATTGAAAAAGCGGATTCCCACCACAAAGGAACAACAGGCAATTTTCCGCAATACCCATGAAGCAATCGTTGAGGAAGCCGTCTTTGAACGGGTACAGGAATTACGGGCAAACAAACGCCGCCCCACAAAAGCGGAACGGCAAGGATTGTTCTCCGGCTTAGTCTACTGCGCCGACTGTGGAAGCAAGCTGCACTTTGCCACCTGCAAGAGCTTTAATGGCAAACAAGACCATTACCGCTGTGCAAAGTACAAGAGCAATACGGGAAGCTGTACCGCACACTTTATCCGAGAAGAAACGCTGAAAGCAATTGTCCGGCAGAGGATATTTGATGTAACCGCAAGGTTTATTGATAATATCATGGATTTTCGTGAAATGGTCTATCAGCAGCAGTTTGCGGAAGCAGAAAAGGATATGAAGCGTAAACGGCGTGAAGTCGAACAGGCAAGGAAGCGCATTACAGAACTTGACCGTATTTTCAAGCGGATTTATGAGGACGATATCAACGGAACCATCAGCCATGAACGGTTTTTGAAGCTGTCCGCAGAGTATGAAGCGGAACAAAAGGAACTGACAAAAAAGGTAACAACAGAACAACAGGAAGTTGATACCTATGAGCAGAATAAAATGGACTTTGACAGTTTCGCCACTATTATCCGAAAGTATGTAGGAATAACCGAATTAACGCCCACTATTGTCAATGAGTTTGTGAAGAAAATCGTTGTCTATGCGCCGGAGAAGATAGACGGAAAGCGTTTTCAGAAAGTGGATATTGTCTTTAACTTCGTGGGAGAAATCCATTTGCCGACTGACCCGCAGCCGGAACAGAAAAAAGCCAATAAACAGGAAAAGACGGCATAGCCCTTGAATGGGGCTATACCGTCTAATTGAAAAATATACTTCCTTGTAACCGAAAAGCCTTTGTTTTTCGGAGTTTTTCTGTTTTATGTGGTGCACTTCTCGGGGCGGTGAGGGCGTTGGCAGAAGCGTTTTTCCCAATCAAAAGTGTCAATGGCAAAAAGGACGGCATAGGCCGTCCTTTTTGCCAGCAAACTGAACACGGTATCGTCCGCGACGGACGGCTCCGAATCGGAGCAAGCAAGGGGTGCGGGCGGGCAGCGCCCGCGGCCCCGGCTTTCCTGAGAGAAAATCAATCGTAGCGTGGGATCATGAAAGGATGTCCCTGCACTTCGCGCACTTCGGCTTCGATGCCGTATGCTTCCTGCAAAAGCGGCGCGGTAACGACGTTGTACGGGCTGCCGCAGGCAAGTGTTTCTCCGCCTTTAAGCAGCAGGATCTGGTCGGAATAATGCGCGGAAAGATTTACGTCGTGCATTACGCAAAGGGCGGATATTCCGTTCTCACGGCAAAGGCTGCGTACCAGTCGCAAAATTTCAATCTGGTGCTTTACATCCAGGCTCGCAACCGGCTCGTCAAGCAGCATCACGTCGGATTTTTGGCAGATCGCGCGGGCAATGATTGTTCGCTGCCATTCGCCGCCGGAAAGCGTCAGCACGGAGCGGCCGGAAAGCGCCGTCATGCCGGTGCGTGCAAGGGCGGCATCGGCGGCAGCGAAGTCCGCATCCGTTTCACCGGCAAAACGCTTCAGGTGCGGATTGCGGCCCATAAGCACAATGTCCCGCACGGTGAAGTCAAATTCCATTACCGGGTTTTGCGGCACAAGCGCCATGCGCTGCGCGAGCTTTCTTGCGGAAAGGCTGGAAACGGCTTGTCCGCCAATGCGCACCATGCCCGCCGTGGGGGTAAGATAGCCGCTGATGCACCGCAAAAAGGTGGTTTTTCCGCTACCGTTGTGGCCGAGGATGGCAACGAGCTCTCCCTGCTCCACGGCGAGCGAAACGTTTTTTAAAATGGGCTTTTCCCCATAGGTAAACGATACGTTTTCAACGGAAAGCCGGCTCATGTGCGGCCTCCTTTTCCCTGCCTGCGCAGCAGATACAGGAAGAACGGCACGCCGAAGAGCGCGGAAAGCACGCCAACGGGGATTTCAAGCGGCGGGAACAGGCTGCGCGCGAGCATATCGGCAAGGCACAGAAATACGCCGCCGCCCAAAAAAGAGCAGGGGAGGAGCAGCCGGTGATCCGGCCCTGTCATCAGGCGCAGGATATGCGGCAGCATCAGGCCGACAAACCCCACGATGCCGGAAACGCTTACACAGCCCGCGGCAAGCAGCGTTGTAAGGATGATGAGCACGCGGGTGGTTCGCGCGGTATCTACGCCCAGCATGCGGGCATCCTCTTCACCGAGCAGCATAATGTTGAGCGGGCGCGCGAACAGCATGCAGAGCGCCGAGCAGGGCAGGATGCAGAGCGCCGCAAAACGCACTTTTTCAAACGATGCAGCAGAAAAGCTTCCAAGCGTCCAAAACACGACCTGCTCCATGCTTTCACGATGCAGGATCATGATTCCTGAAGTCAGCGCGGTAAACAGCGAAGATACCGCTACGCCCGAAAGCAAAAGCGCCGAAACGGAAGTGCGGCTGCCCACGCGCGCAAATTGCGTAACGAGCATCACGGCAAGGATGCCGCCCAAAAGGGCGCAAACCGCTACGCTCCCAAGCCCAAGCGCTGCAATCCCGAAGGAAGCCCCGCCGATCCCAAGCGCGATGCAGGCGGCGGCGCCGAAGCCTGCGCCCGCACTCACACCAAGAATGTGGCTGTCCGCCATCGGGTTTTTGAATACGCCCTGCAAGCAACAGCCCGCTACGGCAAGGCCTCCGCCCACGAGATAGGAAAGCAGCGCGCGCGGCAGGCGGATCTTAAAGAGGATCACCTCCGCATTGGACGTACCCGAAATGAGGTAATCCAAAACCTCTCGAACCTTAAAGCCGGTGCTGCCCCAGGCAACTGCCGCAAGCAGCGCAAAAACGCTGAGCGCCAGCAGGAGCGAGACTGATATTAAGGCGCGCGCACCGCGCGCCTTTTTTGCGGACTCCCCATGCATTCGTCAGGCCGCCTGGTTCAGGGAGAGGAATTCGGCAAAGATTTCGCCAAACTCGGCCACAGCTTCGGCAATGCGCGGAGCGGGACGCTCTACCCAGTCGGGGTTCACAAGGTAAACATGCCCTTCCTTTACGGCGCGCATATCAGCGTAGCCGTTTGCAGCGGAAAGGTCCTCTATGGTATAGAGAGAAGAGAGCAGAATGATATCGGGGTCGAGCGCAACAATCTGTTCAATGCTCGGGTTGACCCAGACTTCGCCCATATCCTTTGTGATGGGTATGCCGCCCGCAAGTTCAATTGCTGCGTTGATGAAGCTGCCGGGGCCGCCGCTCCATTCGCCGTACTCGCCGAAGCTCATGACATAATATACGGTTGGCTGAGCTTCCGTTGCGGCGCCAGCCTGTACTTTCCCGATGGATTCACGCATTCCGGCGCAAAGGGCGGCGGCTTCCTCCGTTTTTCCGCAGATGGCGCCGATCAGCGCAATGGAGGTATAGATGCCCTCATAATCGAAGGCTTCGGTGCAGAATACGGCGATGCCAAGCTCTGTAAGCTGGTTCAACACATCGTCCTGCAAATAGGAAGCAAGCACAACGTCCGGGTCGGCGGCAACGATGGCCTCAATATTGGGGCCGTTGAAATCGCCTACAACGGCTATGTCAGCGGCAGCCTCGGGATAGTTGCTGTAAGCATCGCGGCCGACAAGCATTTCGCCTGCGCCGATGGCATACAGAATTTCCGTATTGCTTGCGGCAAGGGAAACGACGGTTTTTACCTCTGCCGGAAGCGCAACTTCGCGCCCAAGCATGTCCGTGAGAACCGCAGCTTCGGGGGTAGCCTCAGGCGTGGGTTCGGGCGTAGGTTCGGCGGCCGGCGCCGGCGTAGGCTCCAGAGTAGGTTCAGCAGTCGGGGTGGTTTCAGCGGGCGTGCACGCGGCAAGCGAGAGCATGAGCGCGAGCGCAAGAATCAGCGCAAAGGTTCGTTTCATGGTGGTCATTCCTCCTGAAGTTTTTTGGGCAAAGAAAAAGCCCCTTTTGGAAAGGAGCATAGAGCCGTTGGGCATGCCGAAAATCGACAAACAGGCGCGTTCCTTCCCACCGAAGAAATCCCGTTCACCCAAAGGCAGGTCTTCTGGCTTGGCTTCGTTTCACAAACGCGCCTTCCCATGCGGAGGCACAGTGGCATTTACGTTTGAGATCGGCCTTACAGCAGCGGGGGCTGCAACGGCTTTGCACCGTTTTCCCTTTTCAGCGCCCGCTTGAAACGGGCGGCACCTGTGAGCAGTGGTATTCAATTCGTTCGCCATTGATTATACCATGAAGCCGCATAAAGTCAAGCAATCCTGCAGCGGATTCACAGCTCAATCGTGGACCATTTTCCGCCCCGGAAGCGGATGAAATTCAGCACAAACCGCATGAACTGGTCCCCGAACAGGCCGATCCATGCGCCGATCAGCCCCCAGCCCACCGGGTAACAGAGAAGCCAGGAAAGCGCCGGGCGGATGAGCGCAATGCTGACGAACGAGGTGAGGGCCACATATTTGGAATCACCCGCGCCGCGCAGACACCCGGAGATCACGACCTGCGAAGTCTGTACGAGGCAGGTTGCCGCCACGATAAGCACAATTTGCGCGCCAAGCATTACAATCGCCGGGTCATCGTTGAATAAAAGAATCAGTTCGCGCCGGAACAGGGTGAAAAACACCGCGAGTAGCACGCCGATACACATCGCGCAGCGTTGGCCGACTTTTCCATAAAGCATTGCAAGGTCGGGGCGTTTTGCGCCGAGCTGCTGGCCGACGAGGCTTGTGGAGGCGATGCCGAAGCCATCCGAGAAGCCGAAGCTGACATTAATGATATTCATGCAAATCTGATGCGTAGCAAATTCAACGGTGCCAAGGCGGGCAACGAGTGAAGCATAGGTAAAGAAACCAAAACGCATGAAGATCTGCTCCACAAAGGTGCTGGAAGCGACCTTAAAGATGCTGCCCGCAGTGCGGCGGTCGAAGCGCCAGGGCGCGCCGGAGCGCAGCGTTAAGATCCCGGGGGCGGCGGGATGAAGCACGGAAGCAAGCGCCATGAAAAACGCGACAACGGAGCCCATTGCCGTTGCGATGGCCGCGCCGCGCGTTGCAAGCCGCGGGAAAATCCAGTGGCCGTTGATGAGAAAATAATTGAAAACGAGATTTACGAGGTTGGCGGCAACGTTGGAACGCATGCTGACCTTCGTGTTTCCAAAGCCGCGCTGCGCCGCATTGATCGTCATGCCAAGGCAGGCAAAAAACTGCCCGCACATGACGATGCGGTAATATTCCACACCGAGGTTGATGAAGTCCGCCTGAGCGCCCGCAAGGGTAAGCAGGTCCCGGGCAAAAAAGAGTGCGCCCGCAACCATCAGGATACAGAAAAACAGGCAGAACATCAAAGCCTGCTTCAGGGAACGGCATGCGCCTTCAATGTTCCCTTCGCCTTTGCGCCGGGCAACGATGGCGGTAACGCCCGTATTGAGCGCGATGATGGGCGTCATCAGTAAAAAACGGGGCTGGGATGTAATGCCGACCGCTGAGATTGCCGCAGCTCCGAGCCCGCCAACCATCATGGTATCAACGGAGGAAACAAGCGCAATGAGCACGCTTTCAAGTGCAGAAGGCCAGGCGAGGGAAAGACAATTCCGGTATGCTTCCTGCATGCAGGGCAAGGGACCCTTGGCAAGCGCAGGGTGAACGAGAGCTTCCGGATCAAAAAAACGTTTTAGGATGCGAAACATCAGAACCTCATGCTGCCATACAAAAGAATGACAGAAATATAATGAATGCATTTATATATTAATTATAGCCTCCGGTTAAGGGAAAGGCAAGCGAAGGGGTGCCTTCCGGCGGTTTGAAAACAGGCTGAAAAGCACCGGTATGAAAGTACGGCTGGCAGGCGCGGCAAAGGGTATGGTATACTTTAAACGAACGACAGGTCAGCATTGAAAGGACGGCCGGAAACAACATCATGAAACGCCATATTATCGTAACGGAATATAACACGGCATGGCCTGCCCTGTTTGAAACGGAGACGGAAAAAATTCAAACAATTCTCGGCGAAACCCTTGTCGCTGTGCATCATATTGGGAGCACTTCGGTGAAAGGGATGAAAGCGAAGCCAGCAATCGACATCATGCCGGTCGTGCACGAGATTGGTACAGCCGACCCACATAAGTGCGAATTTGAGGCGATCGGATATGAATATTTGGGAGAATACGGCATTCCCGGCAGGCGATATTTAAGAAAGGTGTGGGGCGAGGACGACCTTTACCATATCCACATTTTTGAAGAAAGCAACCGGGAAGACATTGTGCGCCATTTGGCGGTGCGGGATTATCTTCGCACGCATACGGCGGCTGCAAATGCCTATGGAGAATTAAAGGCGGCTTTGGCGGGGGCATTTCCCTATGATAACGATGGATACTGTGATGGAAAGGACGCCTTTGTGAAGCGTTTGGAGCAGGATGCATTGGCGTGGTATATGGAAAAAGGTGATTTTTAACTGATTGATATTTGTATGGGATGGAGAAGATGAAATGAGCATTATCAGATCGCATAACACCGTTTTAGGGGGGAAGCAGCAGGAGCGAGATATACGATTGATCCCAATGACGGACACGCACTTGCCGCTTTTATATGAATGGAACACGAGATCGGAGGTCCTTTATTGGTGCGAGGGTGACGATGTTCTTACAAACAGTGAAGAGGATGTAAGGAATATCTATAGCAGCATTTCTCACAAAGCACACATGTTTATCATTGTTGCCAACGGTATAGCCGTGGGGGACTGTTGGCTTCAGGATATGAACCTTTCTGATATAAACCAAGAATACTGTGATAAAAACACAAAGAGAATTGATGCCACAATTTATGAAAAAAGGCTTTGGGGAAAGGGTATAGGCAGGTGGGTTGTCCAAAGACTGTTGGAGTTTGGATTTAAGGAGCAGAATGCTGACCTTATTTTTGCAATTACAGAGGACTATAACATACGATGCCAAAAATGTATTGAGAGTTGTGGCTTTTCATTTGAACGAAAAATTGCACACCCGCAAACATCAAAGGGCTTGTATGAGTATTGTTACGCTATGTCCAAAGAACAGTTTGCCAGGCGATAGAACCCGTAGGCCACTCATGTGCGGAAAAGCACCAAACATGAAGCAAAGGGGAGGCGCGCATCCTGCACGTCTCCCCTTGTGTGTTCTTAGGGGTGTTTATTGTCCTTTGATGTTATTCCAGGCATCGTTGTAAACGTTGATGAAGTCGCCAAGATCATGGAAAATCTCGCACTTGTCAAGAAGCTCTTGCGGCGGGTTGTAGATGGGGTTCTCGGTGTAGCTTTCATCAAGCAGGGCGAGCGCAGCCTTGTTGGGGGTGGAATAACCGATGTATTCCGTATTGGCTTTGGCAACCTCTGCATCGCACAGGAAGTTGATGAACGCTTCGGCTTCCGCCGTGTGCTGGCTGGATTTCGGGATGATGACGTTGTCAAACCAAAGGTTTGAACCGCTTTCCGGCACGGCGTAATCAAGATCCGGGTTGCCCTCCTCGGGGTCAATGCACCACATGGCGTCGCCGGAATAGACCACTGCGAGCGCTCCGTCTCCGTTGATCATGCTTTCCTTGATGTTGTCGCCCAGATAAGCCAGTACAAGGGGCTTCTGCTCAATGAGCGCGGTTTCGGCGGCCTTGATATCCGCTTCGTCACGCGTGTTGATGGAAAGGCCAAGCTTCAGAAGTGCCACACCGATGGTGTCGCGGATGCTGTCATACATGAAAATCTGCTGGTCGTATTTTTCATCCCAAAGGATGTCCCAGCTCGTGACCGGCTCATCCACCATGGTGGTGTTGTAAAGGATGCCTACCGTACCCCACATATAAGGCACGGAATATTTGTTTTCGGGGTCAAAGCTCAGGTCGAGGAAACGCTCGTCGATGTTGGCGAGGTTTGGAATGTTTTCCTTGTTGAGCTCGTGCAGGAGATCCTTCTCAATCAGCTTTTCAATGATGTAATCCGAAGGGAAGCAAACGTCGTAAATGCAGTCGGAGGCTTCCAGCTTTACGAGCATCTCCTCATTGGTGGCCATGGTTTGGTAATTTACTTCAATGCCGGTTTCTTCGGTGAACTGATCAAGCAGGTCTTCATCGATATAATCGCCCCAATTGAGCACATTGATGGTTACCTTGCCGCTGTTGCCACAACCGGCGGCACAGAGCGACAAGGCAAAGACAAGGACAAGGAATACAGCAAGCTTTTTTTTCATTTTATGAAATCCTCCATTCGTTTTGTTTTATTTTAAGCGTCCGGGTTGCCCCGGCGCGCTTTTGTGTGGGGCGGCTCAGCGGCTCTTGGCCCTGAGCTTTTTGTTTTGGATATCCGCCTCGCGCTCTTCGCGGATGGATTTTAGGTTGATGAACAGCAGCAGCGTAACAACCGCTACGAACATCAGCGTGGAAAGCGCGTTGATCTTCGGGCTGATGCCGCGCCGTGCGCTGGAGTAAATGTAAATTGAAAGGTTCTGAATGCCGTCTGTTGCAAACCAGCTGACGACGAAATCATCCAGGCTCAGTGTGAACGCCATGATAAACCCGGAAACGATGCCCGGCATGATGTCCGGGATGACAACGCGCGTGAGCGCCTGCCAGGGCGTGCAGCCGAGATCCATTGCTGCTTCATACAGCATGTTGGAACTCTGGCGCAGCTTGGGCATCACGGAAAGGATCACGTATGGAATGTTGAACGTGATGTGGGCGATCAACATGCGCGTGTAGCCATCGCGGATGCCAAGGGACGCGAAAAGCATCATAAAGCTGATGCCGGTCACAAGATCCGGGTTGACAACAGGCAACTGCGAAATATTTTCGATCACCGCGCGCGGCCGCTTTTTCATCGAATTGAGGCCGATGGCCGCAAACGTCCCGATGAATGTGGAAACCACTGCGGAGATGACCGCCACCGAGAGCGTCACCCAAAGCGCGTTCATGATGGTGGAATCGTTTACAAGTGCCTCATACCAGCGCAGCGAAAACCCCGTCCAGTTCCCCATGGTCTTGGAGCTGTTGAAGGAGAAGATCATCAGCACAAGGATCGGCGCATACAGGAACACAAGCATCAGGCCAAGGTAGGTTCCCTTGAAAAACGTGCGCAGTTTCTTTACCACAGCTTGCCGCCTCCTTCCTCACCCGCTTCGCGCTCTGCACGGCGCATAACCGCCATGGAAATGAGCACCAGAACCAACAGGATGAATGAGAGCGCACTTCCGCTGCCCCATGCATCCACGCCGAGCGTAATAAACTGGTTTTCGATCAGGTCGCCATACAGCATGAACTTGCCGCCGCCCAGGAGGCGGGAGATCGCAAACGTTGTGATGGCCGGGATGAATACCATTGTGATGCCGGAAATCACACCCGGCATGGAAAGCGGAAGCACCACCTTGAAAAACGTGGTGGGCCCGTTTGCGCCGAGGTCATGTGCCGCTTCGATCTGCGATTGATCCATCTTGGAAAGTACGGTGTAAATCGGCAAGATCATGAACGGCAGAAAATTGTAGACCGTGCCGAGCATCACTGCGCTTTCGGTGTAAAGGAACTGCTGTGCGGGCAGCCCAACCGCTTTGAGAAGATTGTTCAGAATGCCGCTTGGGGAGAGCAGCACCTGCCATGCATAGGTGCGCAGCAGGAAGTTCATCCACATCGGCACAATGAAGAGCACGGAAAGCAGAGATGCAGTGCTCCGTTTCATCTTGGAAAGCAGGTAGGCAATCGGGTAACCCAAAAGCAGGCAGACAACCGTGGCTTTGAGGGCAATCCAGACCGAACGCAGCAGCACCTGCATGTACATTTCATTCGTGAGCGCACCGGTGAGGTTTGCAAGGGTAAACGCGCCATCCGAAGTGAACGCATAGTAAGCGATCATCAACATCGGCGCCAGGATGAAGATCAGCATCCATACAACATAGGGGTAAGCAAAAACGGTGCGTTTCATCCGCGCATCCTCCTTCCGGCGTTATTCTTCGGGCAAAAGCTCCGGGGTATCTTCCGGCAGATCCTCTTGCGGCAGAGGTTCCGCCGCATCCGGCGCGTCGCTCTTGTGCATGATGTGGATCGCATCCGGAAGGATCACGACGCCTACTTCGCAGCCGGGTTCCACGTAGTCCGTGGAATGCACAGTCAGCATAACGTCGCCGCATTCCACACGGAACTCGTAATGCACGCCCATGAACAGCACGCTCTTCACGATGCCGCGCAGCATGCCCGCATCCGGCGCGACAAGGTCGATATCCTCCGGGCGAATGACGACGTCCACCGGTTCGTTGGGCGCAAAGCCTTTATCCACGCAGGTGAAATCCATGCTGTGGAAATTCACGAGCAGGTCCCGCTTCATCGTACCGGGCAGGATATTGCTTTCGCCAATGAACTTGGCGACGAACACGTTTTTCGGTTCGTTGTAAATATCCGTCGGCGTGCCGATCTGCTGGATCACGCCCTCATTCATGACGACGACGGTGTCGCTCATGGTGAGCGCCTCTTCCTGATCGTGCGTCACAAACACGAACGTGATGCCAAGATGCTGCTGCATGCGTTTGAGTTCAATCTGCATGCCCTTGCGCAGCTTAAGGTCCAGCGCGCCGAGCGGTTCATCCAGAAGGAGCACCTGCGGCCGGTTCACCAGTGCCCGCGCAATGGCAACACGCTGCTGCTGTCCGCCGGAAAGCTGTTCGATCCAACGCTTGCCATACCCCTTGAGGTTCACAAGCTCAAGCATCTCGTTTACGCGGCGGTCGATTTCATCCTTTGGGAGTTTCTGAATCTTCAGGCCGAACGCGACGTTATCGTACACGTTCAAATGAGGGAACAGAGCATATTTCTGAAACACCGTGTTCACGCGGCGCTTGTAGGGCGGAATGGCGGAAACATCCTTCCCATCGATCAAAACCCGGCCTTCCGTGGGCATGGTGAACCCGGCAATCAAGCGCAAAAGCGTCGTCTTTCCACAGCCGGAAGGGCCGAGCAGCGTTAAAAACTCGCCGTCCCGGATATAAAGATTGATGCGCTTGAGCGCGTCCTCCGTGCCATAGGATTTGCGGATGTCGATCAGGTCGATCAGATGCTTGGACATAACGGTACCTCTTAATATTTATTAAGTAATGATTCCGATGAAGCCGCGCTTAAAAGCTCGGCGGTGTGGAAACCCAAAGCACACGCGCTTCCGTTTTGCCCGGGTTTTCAATAAAGTGCACGCTCGAAGGCTTGAAGCAGAAGCTGGAACCGCGCCGCACACGGAAGCTGCGTTCGCCAAGCCGAAGCACAACGCTGCCCGCAAGCACATAGCCGAACTCTTCCCCTTCGTGCGGATCATCCTCCCACGTGCGCCCGCCGGGCACAAGCGTAACAAGGATGGGCTCAAGCGAGTTCTTCTGCGCGTTGGGAATAAGCCAATGGATTGCATGGCCCGCTTCGGCGTCTTCCTTCACGAACACATCGTCCGCGCCGAACACAACTTTTTCCTCCGTTTGCTCCGAGAAGAAATCCGAAAGGTTGGTGCCCAGCGCTTCCAGGATGTCTCCCAGCGTTGCGATGGAAGGGGAGGTGAGGTTGCGCTCAAGCTGCGAGATGAAGCCCTTGGAAAGCTCCGTGCGCGCGGCAAGCTCCTCCTGCGTCAAGCCAAGTTTGATGCGCCTGCGCTTGATTTTGCCGCCGATATCGATCAATTGAATCCCTCCCAATAAGCATAAATAAACTTTAAGTTTACAATTCCTAAACCAACCAGCGATATTAAACCATGTTTTGCGAACCTTGTCAATATAGTATTCCTAAACTTTTGGGTTAGATATGCTGTCTTTCACAAATGCGCCGGTAGAAAGGAAGCGGGGAAGAAAAAAGCCCCGCGGGGCTGAGACGGTGTTTACGAATTTGCGTTTTCGGAGCACCCCTGCATCAGCAGCAGGAAGGCAGCGCGCTGCTCTGCCGTGAGCATGTCCCAACGGGCGAGCAGTGCCTGTTGCTCCGCCGTGAATGCCGGAGCCTTTTCGCCGGGCAGGGTGAAGAATTCGGCCATGGTGATGCCAAGCGCACGGCAGATATCTTCCAGGGTGAATATGGTGGGGACGTTGTTGCGCAGCCAAAGGTTGTTTATGGTTGTTGTCGAAAGGCCGGCCTTTTTTGCGAGGCGGTAGCGCGTCCATCCTTTTGCGTGCATAAGGGAAGTCAAGCGCGAAAGCACATCAAAATGCTGCAAATTGTTGTCCTTCTTATCCATACTCCAATAATACTACTCATTTGAAATATAAAATATACATCAAATGTATTGCAAATATAGACAAGAAGACTTATAATACAACTCAACAGAACGATGAAAACTGAATTATCTACATTTGGCTTGATGGGAGGGCAACATGTTTATTGCGACTCTTGCGGTAATTATTTTTGTGGTTGTGCTGGCTTTGGTGGTCAGGAAGCAAAACATTGAAAATCAGAAGAGGGTGAAGGAACTCGTATTTCTTTCAGCATGCGGTAATGAGGAAGCGAAAAGAGCATTAGAGAAAGCGAATCTTAGCCCCCAGGAATACTCCCAACTTCTTGAAACGGCGCTTCGCGAAAAGGCAGAAAACGGAAGCAGCGTAGCGGCAAGACTGTTGGGCACTCGTTTTTATACAGAAGGCGATTTCAAGCAAGCTTACAAATGGTACAGAAGAGCTGCCGAGGCAGGGGATCTGCCAGCTATGCATCAGCTTGCAGAAGATAGATTCGCCGAACGTTGCGGCATGAATCCTGAGGAAAGTTTTAAATGGAAGCTTTATGCTGCAAATCATGGAGACGGTGAGAATATGTTCTATACTGCGATGTCGCTTGCTACAGGAGTCGGAGTGCAGAAAAGCATTAAGCAAGCCGGACGACATCTATTACCGGTATTGCTGGGGGTACGACTACGGCGATTGCCCGATTTACAAGTCTTCAACGAGATAACGGAATATGCAGGGGACAGAAGCGCAATGCCGGCGGCGTATCCATAAATAAAACGATGAAGCACACCTGCAATTATTGCGGCGGCAGCGGCATGGTCACATGCCCGCGGTGTGGAGGCACAATGCGCAGGAAGGACGCGTAAGCGGTTCGCTGCGTTGTTAAAAGGAAGCGCGGAAAGCCAGCCTGGATGGATAGATTTCCGTGCTTCCTTTTCTGTGCGTTTTTGTTTTACAGCGCGAGCTTGACGGCGCGGACGGCTTCAACGCACCCTGCGTGTACGGATCCCCGAAATTGCCGCGGAATAGAGAACGCCCCCTGCGCTCAAGGGAGTTTTTCGCAATGAAACAGCTGCAAACGGAAATGGACGGGCACGCTACACCTTTTCTGCCATTCTGTACCCGACGCCGATCTCCGTGAGAATATATTGCGGGGACATGCTGTCCCGCTCGATTTTGCGCCGGATGTTGGACATGTTCACGCGCAGGATGCGGTTGTTTTCCGCATCCGCATAAGGTCCCCAAACATGGCTGATGATGTAGCTGTAGGTGAGGACTTTCCCGGGCTGCCGCGCAATCAGTTCCACGATGCGGTATTCCACCTGTGTGAGGCGGATGGGCTCCCCGCCGATCGTGACGCTGCGCTTGGAAAAATCAATTTTGAATTCTCCAACGCTGTAAATATCGTCCGGCGTGGCGGACGACGTGTTGCGGCGGAGGACGGCGCGCATCCGGGCCAGCAGCTCAGGCGCGGAAAACGGCTTTGTAATGTAATCATCCGCGCCGTTGTCGAGCGCGAGAATTTTATCTTTTTCCGTGCTGCGCGCACTGACGACGATTACAGGCACTTTGGTCCATGCGCGCAATTCTTTCAAAAGCTTTACGCCGTCAACATCCGGCAACCCCAGATCAAGCAGCACCATATCCGGCATATACGCGGAGACTGCGGCACGCGCATCGGCGCCGTTCTGCGCGGAAAGGACGCGGTATCCGCCCGCATACAGCACGGTTTCCAAAACTTTTAAAATGTAGCCTTCATCCTCAATGATAAGAACGGTTGGCTTCACGTTCATCATCAGAATCCTCCTTCGGAAGCGTCAGGGTAAACACGGCGCCGCACGGGTCGCCGTTGTGCCCGTGGATTTCACCGCCATGGGCCCGGATAATGCTTTTGCAGATGGAAAGCCCAAGGCCCATGCCATGCTTGGAATCCCCGGTGCGGCGTGCTGACGGTTCAAACAACGTCGCCAAATCATCCTGGCTCAAGCCGCGGCCGTAATCGCGCACGGTAAACGAAACAAACGCATTACCGTCCTCGGCAATCAGGTCGATGCGGGCGGAAGGCCCGGAATACTTCACCGCGTTTTCAATCAGGTTCATCAGCACCTGCACGATCAGCGTCGGATCCATCGGGATCATAAGAAATTCGGCGGGCTGCACAACTGTGATCTTCGCATTGGGAAAGCGACCGCGCGCTTTTTCCAGGGTTTCCAAAAGAACTTCCTCAATCGGTTCACAGCTTTTGTTGAGTTTTGGCCCGCTTGACCCTACCCTTGTGACGGACAACAGGTTTTCCACCATGCGCAGCAGCCATGCGGCTTCTTCCCCAACGCTCTGAATCAGGTCGCGCCGCGCGGCATCATCCAGCGCTACATCCTCCTGATTCAACGCGGAGCATGCGCCGATGATCCCGGTAAGCGGCGTGCGAAGATCGTGTGAAATGGAGCGCAGAAAATCTGAACGCATGCGTTCCAGTTCTTTTTCCATTAAAATTTTTTGCTCACGGCGCATCAACGCAAGACCCTTGAGGGCCACGCCAACGCGCACCAACAGCAATTCAGCCGTCTGCAGCTGATAAACGCTTACGCCGCGCCAGACATCGATCAGAACGCCGGCCACGGCGAGTACCTCTCCATCCGCCATAACAGGAAAACAACAGAGGGGATTTTTGCCGCAGAGAGACGTCCCATATCCGGTGCGCTCTCCTGTGCGGAAGCAGGCTGAAACGGAGTCATCCACAGGGTAAAGGAGCAGGCCTTCGGGGTAGCTGCCTGCACGGCGGAGGCCGCCTTCGCCATCCGGAATAAAAAGGACTGCGGAACATTCCGTGACGCTGAACAGACTCCGGAGCGTCAGCGCGTACAGCTCCTCCGCCGTGGCGGCGGTCAACAATTCCGTGCTGAGCGCGGAGATGGAGCGCTCGCGGGCGCTCTGCTCGCCGTAGGAATCACGCTCTGCGCGGATGCGCCAGTAAAGCCCGCCGCCAATGAGCGCAATCGTGGTGAAAATGCACGCAGCGTAAACCGCGAAGATGGGCGAAAGCGGCGTTGCACCGGCATTTACCGTGAATTCCAGCAGAGAAAAAACAAGAACCGCAACGCAGGCGGATGCGGCGCGCCAAGCGGCATTTGTTGCCGCGATAGCGAGTGGAAGCGTAATCAGCGCAAGCAAAGGCACAGCATAAAACGAGCTTTGGAACACAACGCCGGAAAACAGGAAAATCAATGCGGATGCGAGCGCGGCAAGCAGAACTCCGCGAAGGTTTTTCACGGAAGCTGCAGAGAGCCTGTAAGCATGCTTTCCCATCGCTGAAGCGCTCCTCGCCTGAATTTAACTGCCATCGGTTGGCGGCATGTGCTCTCCCGGCAACCATGACATCTTTAATTATACACGCATCAACCTGCGCGAAAAAGGCCGCCATGCTAAAAAAGCGCTAAGGATGCGCCCATTTTGTTGCGGCGCCGTTTTCAAGGTTATACGATAAAAACAAGAAAGGGAGCCCTACAGATCTGCTGTCTCCTAAACTTCAGGGTGAACCCCGCAATATCAACAAGGAGGAAAACACATGAAACGCGCACTCGCATTGTTGTTGGCCCTTTTACTCGTGATCCCCATGGCCGCATGCCAAACAGGCAATCCCTCGGCGGCTGACCCGACCGAAGCGCCCGCCCCAACGGCCACGCAGGAACCGCAGGATGTTCAGAATGCGGCCGAAGGCATCATTAGCGACAAGGAATACCTTAAGGTTTACAAAACATCCTTCAGTTCATCCTATTCCTCGTTTAACTATTTCTCAACTGCGTATTCGACTGTCCGCTCCATCGTTTCCAACTGTATCGACGGCCTTGTCGAGCCGGATATCTATGGCGTATATGTTCCCTCCATCGCGGAGAACTGGGAAACCAACGAGGATCAGACCGTTTGGACGTTTAAAATCCGAGAGGGCGTGAACTGGGTAGATCATGAAGGCAAGGACACCGGCCTTGCAGTGACCGCCGAGGATTTCGTGGACGGCATCCGCTATATCGGCGATCCGCAGAATGACGCTTATTCCCTGCGCGTGGTGCGCAACCTCATTGAAGGCTTGTATGATTACTATTGGAACCTTGATGATATCGATGATCCCGAAGTGCAAACCGACCTTGTGCGCGACGAAGTGATCGCAAGCTTTGATGAGACCGTCGGCGTCAAAGCGCTGGATGAATATACCGTGCAATATACGCTTACATCCAGCGCACCGTACTTCCTTTCCCTCATCGAAAGCAGCATGCTGCTGCTGCCGGTTGAGTATGATTACGCCATGGAAATGGGGGACGACTTTGCGGTTGACAATGAGCACATGCTTTATTGCGGCGCATATTACATTTCCCATTTTGAGCGCGATAAGGCGATTACGCTCACCAAAAACCCGCTGTATTGGGATCTTGAGCACATTACAGTGGATACCGTTGAATATCAGATGGTTCCGGAAGGAACAACCTCCCTTGAAATGTTCAAACGCGGTGAAGTTGACGACACGAGCGTTGAAGCGGAAGAATATCTTTCCATGGCCGGAACGGAATGGGAGGATAAGCTGATCCCTTCGGAGCGCAGCCTTTCCACAAACTATCTCTGGCTGGACTTCCAGGGGGAGAACCCGGAATTCAACACCTTTATTCAGAACGAAAACTTCCGTAAGGCGCTGCAATACTCGCTCAACCGTGAGGCGATTGCAACGCTGCGCGACCCCGTGAACCCGGCGCGCATCCTGCGCAACACCATCAACGCGGAAGATGCCATCTATGACGGAAACGGAGTGGATTATACCGACTACGAACCGCTCAAGGCAATCAAGGAGACGAATTACAGCAATCCCGAACTGGCACGCCAGTATATGGAAGCTGCTGTGGCCGAATTGTGCGAGGCGGACGGAACCATCAAAGGCATTGAAGCATGCACGGTGGATTACCTGCCGGTCGGCACGTTTGAAGTGGACGGCAAGCTTCCTGTTACCGTCATTTACGTTGGAACAGACGACGAGAGTGAGATCATCATGGCACAGCTGATGAAGGCCATGGTGGAAGAAGCCATCGGCACGGATCTCATCAACTTTGAAATTGCCGCGTTCAGCGGCTGGACATATGGTACCGTTGCGGACCCGCTGAACTACGATATCTATTTTGACTCGCTTTCCACCGGCTATGCTGATCCTTCCGGCTTGCTGACCCGCATGACCACAGACGGCGCCGAAAACGTGGGCTGCTATGAGGTTCCGGAATATGACGCGCTGATTGAAAAAGCGCTCAACGCCGCTACGTTTGAGGAACGCCTGCAATACTTTGCGGAAGCGGAAGCCTATCTCTGCAACGGTGCGTATGTCATCCCGTTCATTTCCTCCCTGCGCGGTTACTACATGACCAACTCCATGCCGTTTACAAGCCCGCTGACCCTATATGGCAACAGCAAATACAAGGGCACGCTCGTGATGGAAGAACCGCTTACCTACGATGAGTACAAAACGCTTGAAGCCGCCTATGACATTGCGCGGACGGAAGCGCTCAAGGAAAACTGAGGGATAACCGCTGCTTCAACAGCACAACTCCGGCGCGCCACCCATCGGCGGGCGGCGCGCCGTTTCCTTGTTTGACTGCGCAAACCGTTTACTCAATTTGAAACGGAGGAATTTCTTTGACAAAGTATATCCTTTCAAGAACGTTGCGCTCGCTGCTGACCGTTGTGATCGTTTTCGTTACGGTTTTCATGCTTCTGCGCCTGATGCCGCTCACCGGCTATTTCCCGCAGGAGATTTTGAAGGAGACCGACGAAGCCACGCGCATGACCTATCTGCGCAACCAGGGCCTTTTGGATCATCCGTTCGTGCAGCTTTGGCGCTTTGTGAAAAACCTGTTCCAGGGAGATTTGGGCAGAAGCCTTACGGTTTACCCAAAAGTCCCTATTGCAACACTGCTAAAAGAAAAAATTCCGGTAACGGCCGCTTTTGGCTTTTCGAGCATGGTTCTTGGGATCATTCTCGGTATTTCTCTCGGCCTTTTGATGGTGCGGTATAAGGACCGGTGGGGCGACCGCCTCGGAACGTTCTATATTCTCGTCGTTCGCGCTGTGCCGAGTCTCATTTATCTTTTCTTCATTCAGGTGTGGATTTCAAAATGGTTCAACCTGCCGCTTGTGTTTTACAAGGACAGGCCGGAATCCTGGATCCTGCCCACGATCTGCCTTTCACTCGGAAGCATTGCATATTATGCGCTTTGGCTCCGCCGTTTCATGGTGGATGAGGAAAACCGCGATTATGTGAAGTTCGCGCAGGTAAAGGGGCTGCCGAAGAAGGTTGTCCTGCGCCGGCATGTGTTCAAAAACGCTATGATTCCGCTTGTGATCTACCTTCCAAGCGACTTGCTGTTCATCATTTCAGGCTCCCTTGTGATCGAGAGCCTGTATGCAATCCCGGGGACGGGCGGCCTGCTCACCAATGCGATCAAGAGCCAGGACAACAATCTGGTGCAGGTAATCGTGCTGATGTATGCGATTCTTTCAGTGATCGGCGTATTTTTGGGAGACCTGCTGGTTGCCTTTGTGGATCCGCGCATCAAGCTGACGGAAGGAGAATGAAATGGAGAGCAAAAAAATACCCAACGCGGTTCTGAACCCACTTAAGTTCCGCGCGGCGGTTTTCGATACCATCAACAGCGAGGATACGGGCTTCTCAAACTATTCCTATTGGCGCTCCACGATCCGGACGTTCTTTAAGAACAAGGCTGTGGTTGTGCTGGTGGCGCTTGTGTTCGCGATGATCGTGATGAGCATCTTCTACCCGATTTTTTCAGATGTGGACCCCACGGCAGTCAGCCTCTTTCCGCTGGACTGGAACCTGCGCCCGAGCGCGGAACACTGGTTTGGAACAGACACCCTTGGGCGTGACATTTGGGCCCGCGCCTGGTATGGCTGCCGAAATTCCTTCCTACTGGGCTTCTGCATTGCCCTTTCAGACGTGGGGTTTGGCATGATAGCGGGCGCGCTTTGGGGATATAACAAGAAGCTGGATCCATTTATGATTGAGCTGTATAACATCATGACAAACATCCCGTCAACGGTTTACCTCGTGCTGCTTGCATACATCATGAACACGAGCTTCCTTACGCTGTTCATCTCCATGGCTTCCCGCGGGTGGATTGTGGAGGCGCGCTTCTTCCGCAACCGCATCCTTTCCCTGCGGGACAGCGAATACAACATCGCTTCCAAATGCCTGGGCACGCCGATGCGCCGCATTGCAACACGCAATATCATTCCGCACATTGTAAGCCTCATCATCATGGAGGCGGCGCTTTGCATCCCGTATTCCATCGGTTCTGAGGTGTTTATGGGCTTTGTGGGGGTCGGCATGCCGGTGGATGCGATTACGCTCGGAAACATAGTAAACCAGGGGCGCGCGTCGTTTACGCTGCACCCGTACCAGATGCTGCTGCCAACGGTCATCCTTTGTATCATCACCGTTGCGTTTTACGTAATCGGCAACAAGTTCGCGGACGCTTCCGATCCGCGCAACCACGTTTGAGGAGGGCGGAACCCATGGAACAAATCAAAAACGGCCATGCATCGCCGCTGATCCTTTCCGCAAAGGATGTTGAGGTAAAATTCAACCTGCGCGGCAAAACGCTTACCGCTGTGCGCGGCGCGTCGCTGGATCTTTACGAAGGGGAAACGCTCGCCATCGTGGGCGAGTCCGGCTGCGGAAAATCCGTGTTTACCAAGTCCTTCATCGGCATGCTGGATAAAAACGGTTCCGTGACCGGCGGGGAAATCCTTTACCGCGGGGAAGATCTGACCAAGTACAAAACCGAGGCGGAATGGCTTCGCGTGCGCGGCAAGAAGATCGCCATGGTGTTTCAGGACCCGATGACGAGCCTGAATCCCGTGCGCACCATCGGGGAGCAGATCACGGAAGTTATCACCTGGCACTTCGGGACGGAGCATGAGGAGGCCAAGCGCGAGGCAATCGAGATTTTAAAGCGCGTCGGCATCGCGGATGCGGAGACCCGCTATAAGCAATATCCCAACGAGTTTTCAGGCGGCATGCGCCAGCGCGTTGTCATCGCTACGGCAATTGCCTGCCGCCCCGAAATCTTGATTTGTGATGAGCCGACCACCGCACTTGATGTTACCGTACAGGCACAGATTCTTCGCCTGATTAAGGAGCTTCAAAAGGAACTCAAAATGACCGTTGTTTACATTACGCACGATCTTGGTGTCGTCGCAAACGTAGCAGACTGGGTAGGCGTAATGTATGCCGGGCAGATCATCGAATATGGCACGGTGCGCGAAATTTTCAAACAGCCTGCGCATCCATACACAAAGGCGCTGTTGCAATCCCTGCCGCAGCTTGGGGTGAAGGGGCATGAACTGTATTCCATAAAAGGCACGCCGCCAAGCCTGTTTAAAGAAATCCACGGCGATGCGTTTGCGCCGCGCAATCCGGAGGCGATGGAGATCGACTTTGAACAGGAGCCTCCAAAATTTCAGGTTTCGGATACGCACTGGGCGAAAACCTGGCTGCTGCACCCCTATGCGGAAGAATACCGAAAGGAAATCGAAGCCGCGGAAGCGACGCACCGGGCAGAGCACGCCGAACCCGCGGAGCCGTTTGATTACGGCGCGCACGCGGAGAAGCTTTTGCAGGTGAAAAACCTGACCGTCAAGTTCAAGCTGGCCGGGAAGGAATTCCGCGCTGTGGACAATGTAAACTTCGATATTTACAAAGGAGAAACGCTTTCGCTCGTGGGTGAATCGGGTTCAGGCAAGACGACCATCGGCCGGGCGATCATGCGCATTTATAACAGCAACGTGGACGGCAGCATCCTCTATAAGGATAGGGCGATCACGGGAAGGCTTGACAGGGATAAGGTGAAGCATCTTCATATGGAAATGCAGATGATCTTTCAGGATCCGATGGCATCGCTCAATGAGCGCGCAAAGGTGGATTACATTATCTCCGAAGGCCTGTATAACTATCATCTGTTCGATAACGAGGAAGACAGGCTGCGCAAAGTGGAGGAGATCATGCAGGAAGTGGGCCTTTCCAAAGACTTTTCCTCCCGCTTCCCTCATGAATTTTCCGGTGGGCAGCGCCAACGCATCGGCATTGCGCGGAGCCTTGTCATGAATCCGGATTTTATCGTGGCAGACGAGCCCATCTCCGCGCTGGATGTCTCCATTCGCGCGCAGGTCATCAATCTGCTCAACAAGCTCAAGCGGGAGCGCGGGTTGACGTATTTGTTTATTGCGCATGACCTTTCCGTGGTTCGCTTCATATCGGACCGCATTGCTGTCATCAACAAGGGGAGAATCGTGGAACTTGCGGCCTGTGAGGAGCTCTTCCGCCGCCCGCTGCATCCTTACACAAAGGCGCTGCTTTCCGCCGTGCCATACCCTGATCCGGATCTTGAACGGGGCAAGGAACTTCTTGTGTATGACCGCGCGATGCACAATTACAAGGACGATGCGCCCACATGGACTGAGATTATGCCCGGCCACTTCATCCTTGCAAACGAAGCGGAGCTTGCAATTTACAGAGAGGAGCTGCAAGCATAATGGAAGCCATCCAGCGAAAACGGTATTTCCGGTTGATCTACTCCAAAACGCTCAGTTACTTTGCATGGGCGCTCGTTGGGTCGGCGTTCGTCGCGGGAATATACGGAGAGCGGGTATATTTCGTGTTCGCGCTTTGCGCGGCAGGCTGCGTATTCCTTGCATGGAGCTGGTTTGCGCACCTGCGCGCAGAAGGGTTCCGGCTGCCGGCTTTTTGGGTGCGCAAGGCAAAGCGCAGCGTGCCATATATCCACCGGCGGGATAAAACAAAGCTGCACAGGCCGTCCTTTGCGATGGACAACACGGACTTTGATGATGACCTCGTTTCAGCCACGGCATGTAACGAGGAGGAATTTGAGCCGAAACAGAGGGACAAGGCACGCGTTCTTGCGCGGGCAGCCTGCGGGCTTCTGCTTTTCCTGGTTTCGCTTGCAATTAAACTATGAGGTGCATATGAGAATTCAAAACGGTACAGTGCTCACTATGGAAGGCGAGCGCTTTGAAACGGGATATGTGGAGTTTGAAAACGGGATTATCACGGCCTGCGGGGATCTGCGGAACGCGCCCGCTTATTGTGGGGAGACGTTTGACGCTGCGGGTGGATTCATCCTTCCCGGGCTGATCGATGCGCACACGCATATTGGCATTTCGGAGGAAGGCCTGCGCTGGGAAGGGGAGGACTGCAACGAGACGACTTCCCCCGTCACACCGGACGTGCGTGCGGTGGATGGATTCAATCCGTTCGATACGGCGATCCCGAAGGCACGGCGCGCGGGCGTGACAACCGTCGCAGTTGCCCCGGGCAGCACGAACGTGATCGGCGGGCAAATCGCCGCGGTTAAGCTCGCAGGAATCAACGTGGAGGAGATGACGCTCAAGGCTCCCTGCGCAATCAAGTTCGCGCTTGGGGAAAACCCGAAACGCAATTACGGGGAAAACAAAGGGCGCGAGCCCATGACGCGAATGGGGACGGCGGCAATTATGCGACGCACGCTCACCCGCGCACAGCGCTATTTGGCCAAAAAAGAAGCGGGAGAGGATGTATACGAGCCGGAGATGGAGGCGCTCATTCCGCTGCTCCGGCGGGAGATTCCCGCACATTTCCATGCGCACCGGGCGGACGATATTCTGACGGCGGTGCGCATTGCAAGGGAGTTCAACTTGCGTTATTGCATCCTGCATGCTACGGGGGCGGGAAAGATCATCCCATGCCTTGCGGCGGAGGACATGATCCCTGTGGTGGGGCCTTCGATGGGGCCTGCCGGAAAGCCGGAAACCGTGGGCGGTTCGTTTGAAACGGCGGGGCAGCTCAGCCGGGCCGGCATGAAGGTTGCAATCACCACCGACCATGACGTTACGCCGCTTTGGCTGCTGCCGTCATTTGCTGCAATGTGCGTGCGCGAAGGGCTTTCGGAGGAAGACGCGCTCTGCGCCATTACCATCCACGCCGCGCACGCGATGGGTGTGGAAGATCGGGTAGGCTCCCTTAAGCCGGGCAAGGATGCGGACATCGCTGTGTTCAGCGGCCATCCGTTCCATTATCTGACCCAAACGGCCGCCGTATTTATTGGCGGGAAGCGCGTGGAATAAAATGATTGAACGCTAAAAGGGGCTGCCCTTCCTTGGATTCTGCTTGAATCATTCGCGGACAGCCCTTTTGTGATGCGCAGTGATAGGTTGATATGCTATAATACTGATACCACAAAACCACAGGTATCTTCATCAATGGGTGGAGAAGCCCGGTACATTGCAGGGAGGAGCAGCGCATGCCTTTTACAATCGTTCGGAACGACATCACGAAAATGAATGTGGATGCGGTTGTCAACGCTGCCAACCCGGCGCTTTGCATGGGCGGCGGCGTATGCGGGGCGATTTTTCGCGCTGCCGGGGAAGAAGAACTCTCAAGAGCCTGCGCGGCGCTTGGCGGATGCGAGACGGGACAGGCGGTGATAACGTCCGGATTCGGGCTTTCTGTGCAATATATCGTGCACGCCGTCGGGCCGGTTTATCGGGATGGCAGGCATGGAGAAGCAGCGTTGCTGCGCGCGTGCTATCTCAACGCGCTTACCCTTGCGGCGGAGCGGGGATGCCAGTCCATTGCGTTCCCCCTCATTTCAAGCGGGAGCTATGGCTATCCAAAATCGGAAGCATTCGGTGTTGCGGCCGCCGCTATCGCGTCGTTTTTGCAGGAACATGAGATGACGGTGTACCTTGCCGTGTTTGACCGTGCGGCGCTCGCCGTTTCGCAGGCGCTTCTCGGCGCGGTGCAGCAGTATATCGACCAAAACTATGTGGATGAGCAGACGGAGCGCTTTGCCCGGCTGCGCAGTGCGGAGACGGTTTCCGCCCCGCTCCTGCAGCCGTATGCTTCCGCGCCGGAACAGGCGGGAAAAAAACGGAAGCCAGCGCGCGCACCAAAGCCACAGACAGAGGAAGCGCAGGGGCTGGACGCGCTTGTCGGCAGGCTGGATGAATCCTTTTCCGAAACGCTCCTGCGCCTGATCGACGCAAAGGGAAAAACGGACGCAGAGGTTTACAAGCGCGCGAATATCGACCGCAGACACTTTTCAAAAATCCGCAGCAATCCAAACTACATGCCGGGCAAGCGCACGGCACTCGCATTCGCGGTGGCGCTGGAACTCACGGAAGCTGAAACGCGGGATTTGCTTTCCCGCGCGGGATATGCACTTTCGGGCAGTCAGAAACTCGATGTGATCGTGCAATACTTCATTTCAAACCAAACCTATGATATTTTTAAGATCAACGAGGTGCTGTTCCATTACGATCAACCGTTGCTCGGCAGCTGATTTGTCGCCCGCCATGCGACCTGGCCCGTGCAAAAACGCGGTATCCTGTTCCTGCAAACAGGAACAGGAGGTTGAAAAAACATGGAAAACAGCACGGAACTGGTATTTATTTTGGACAGGAGCGGCTCCATGGCGGGGCTTGAGGCGGATACGATCGGCGGATATAACGTAATGCTCGAAAAGCAGCGCGCCGTTCCTGGGGAAGCGCGGGTCACAACAGTGCTCTTCGACAACCAATACGAGCTGCTGCATGACCGCATCGATTTACGCGCCATCGCGCCCATCACGGAAAAGGAATATTTTGTGCGCGGTTCAACGGCGCTGCTCGATGCCGTCGGAAGCACAATCGAAAAAATTGGCAACGCGCAGAAGCGTACGGCAAAGCCCTATCGGGCGGACAAGGTGATTTTCATCATTATTACAGATGGGATGGAGAACGCGTCCCACACGTTTGATTACACAAAAGTCAAGGCCATGGTTGAATGCAAAAAGCAGGAGTTTGGGTGGGAATTCATTTTCCTCGGCGCGAACATCGATGCGGTGGAGGTTGCGGGGCGCTTTGGCGTTGCGCCGAACCGCGCGCAGAGCTATCATGCGGATGGCGCGGGAACGCGGCTCAACTACGAAGTTACGGCGGAAACCGTCGCCTGCTTCCGCGAAACGGGAGCGGTGCCGCAGGCTTGGAACCTGGAAATTGAAAAGGATTACCGGAAACGCGGAAAAAAGAAAAAATAAGAAAGCGCGCGAAGCGCCTCGACTGGAGGCGCTTCGCTCCGTTGATGAAAAACGCTGCTACGCTGCAATATCCTTTTTGGTATAGCGTGCGAACGCAAGGCAGACGCCCGCCGCCGCATAGCCAAGCCCGAGCAGGAGCAGCGGCACGTTGAGCGCACGATCCCCGAGAATATCTGCCGCCTCTGCGTAGTGGAACGGGGTAATATAATGCAGAAATTCCGCCGCTTCGGAAATGTTGCCGATGAGGTTTAGAAAGTACAGAAGCGCCGCAAGACCGAGCCCCGCGCCGACATTGCCCCGCCGCGCAAGCGCGGACGCGCCGAAGCAAATGCAGCCGATTTCCAACTGCAGGCAAAACTGGGCCAGATGAAACAGCGCAAACTCCCGTGCTGCCGGCTCTTCGCCGATTCCTGTGAAGGAAAGCAGCGATAAGCAGATGCAGACTGCATTGAACAGCACAAGCTGCACGAGCAGAGCGGCAAGCTTTTCCGCGACAACGCGCGCGCGTGAGACCGGATGCGTCAGAAGAAATTCTGCCGTGTGCCCGCCTTCTTCTTTGGAGAGGAGGCGCACGCCAAGATAGGCTGCAAACAAGGCTCCGCCAATGCCGAGCACATTGCCGCATTCGATGCCGTAAAACCCCATCGGCTCTGCGAAGCTGATTCGATCCATCCCGAAGGCGGCGGTAAAGTCGCCCATTTCGGAAAACAGATCGTTTACGCTGTCCATTTGCCCTAACATCTCCGGAAAGAGGATCATGCAAAGGAAAATCATCCCGCCTACGATGGCGCACCATACGGCAAGCGGTTTTGCGTTCTGCTTCATTTCATGCATGAAAATGGTCATCGGGTGTCCCTCCGTTCTGATAAAAATGCAGAAAAACCTCCTCAAGATCTGGTTCTGTAATGGTGAGGTCTGCAACGGCAAGGCCCTGAAGCGCTGCAATGAGCGCGGGCATTTCGCCGGTGTATAAGAAGCTGACGGAATGTTCCGTGCGCGAAACATCGGCCATGCCGGGCAGGGCGAGGGCTGAAATGCCGCGCACGTTTACGCGCCGCGCAGCTGTGCGTGCGAGGCGCTCCACCGTATCACAGGCAACGAGCCGCCCCTCCCGGATGATAGCGGCACGGCTGCAATGGCGCTGGACCTCAGAAAGCACGTGAGAGGAAAGAAACACCGTGGCGCCTGCGCGGTGCCGCTCCTGCAAAATGGCAAAAAACTCTTTTTGCATCAGCGGGTCAAGGCCGCTCGTCGGTTCATCAAGGATGGAAAGGCGGGGCTTGTGCTGCAGCGCGCAGATGATGCCCAGCTTTTTGCGGTTGCCAAGCGAGAGCTCTTCCACCTTCCGGCGCGGGTCAAGTGCAAGGCGTTCGCAAAGCGTAGCAGCCTCCTGTGCACAGTCCACACCGCGCAGCTTTGCGGAAAAAGCAATGACCTCGCCTGCACGCATGCCGGGGTAAAAAGCGGCTTCGGAGGGAAGATAGCCGACCTGCGCAAGAATTTGCTTCCGGCGCTTTACGCAATCGAGCCCGAAAAGCTCAGCCCGTCCCGCAGTGGGGGAAATAAGGCCGAGCAGCGCGCGGATGGTTGTGCTTTTGCCTGCGCCGTTTGGCCCGATGAAACCGAAAAACTCGCCTTCGGCAACCGAAATGCTGAGCGCTTCAATTCCGCGCGCTTTTCCATAGCGCTTGGTCAGATCCTCCGTTTTAAGAATCGCATCCATTAAAGGAATTCCTCCTTATAAAATTGCTTTTTGAGCAGCCCAACGTGCGCCAAAAACGCATCGTTGAGCGCATCGAGATCCTGAAGCTGTTCCGGTGTTCTGCTGCGCATGAAACCGTCCGCCATCCAAAGCACGATGTTGAGCAACGCCTCTGCGGAAACGCCTTCCCGCAGCTTGGAAGCATCCGCCCGAGCAAGAAAACGCGCGCTGCTGTCCGCAACGATTGCGCTGAAGCTGTCCGCAAGGGCGGGGCGCACGCAGGGATCCTCTTCAAAATATGCGTTGGTGATAAACTGCATCGCATAAGGGTGCGCATGCAAAATAGCGATCTTGGAAAGCTGCGCGTTTATAAGAATGTTGAAAAAGTCCGTTTCAGAATAATCGTGCGCGGCGGACATTTCCCGTATCATGAGCCCTGTGGCGTATTCGTAAAGATAAAGATAAAAGCCCCGTTTGTTTTCAAAATAGTGGAACAGCAGCGCTTTGGAAACGCCGGCAAGGCGTGCAGCTTCCTCCATGGAAGCCTTGGCATAGTTTTGTTTTGCGAATACTTCAAGGCCGGCATTGCGCATCGCGGCCTGCCGTTCTTCGGGAAGTTCAAAAAAGCGTGCGTTCAAGCCTGTTCCTCCAATTGTTGACCGAAACGGTCAACAATATTGTACCATGATTGACCGGTTTGGTCAATGCACGGTTTGCAGTCTGATTTAAGTGCCAAAAAGATAACGAGCAGAGAGCCTTTACAAAGTGCAAAAGAGGGAGTATAATAGCGCACATAAAGGTAATACCTTTAAGGTAATACCTTTAAGGTAATACCTATTTCAAATTCGGAGGGAACGGAGCGTGGAACAGCAAGCGCCGGAGCAGAGCAACCCCGTCCGCACGCGCCTACTTATGGCCATGCAGGATGGGATTTTTGCGCACAGCGAGCGCCTGCCGCGCGAAAGCGTTTTGGCGGAACAGCTTGGCATCAGCCGCACCCAGCTGCGGGACAGCCTTGCCACGCTGGAGCGCGAAGGATTTATCACGCGTCGCCATGGCGTTGGGACCATCATCAACCGGCACGTGCTTGCAGTGCGCACCCGCATGGACATCGAAGTTGAATTCATGGACATGATCCGCCAGGCCGGGAAGGAACCGGGCGTGGCGTTTATTGCGGCCGAATGCGTGGCGTGCGGTGCCGATGTGGCCGAACGCCTGAAAATTGAACAGGGAGAAATGGTTCTTAAGGTATGCAGGCTCGTCACCGCGGACGGGAAGCCTGCGATCTATTGCGAGGATCATGTGCCGTGCGGCCTGATAAAGCGCCCCTCGGAAGAGGCGGACTTTACCCGGCCGATTTTTGATTTTCTGCGCGAATTCTGTCGCGTGGAAGCATATATGGATCTCACGGAGATTCGCCCCGCCGTAGCGGATGCGCATCTTGCACAGCTGCTTTGTGTGCAGGAAGGCGCTCCGCTTCTTTACATGGACGAGGTGGACTACGACATTGAAGGCACGCCGGTGCTCTATTGCGCGGAATATTATGTCGACGGCATGGTAAAGCACACCGTGATGCGAAAACGGTTGTAGGGCAAAACACGGTTTTAAACATTAAGAAAATACCAAAGGAGAAGGCATGAAAAAGATTGCGGTTTTGATGGGAAGCGACAGCGACCTGCCTGTTGTGAAGGCAGCGTTTGCGCTGTTCCGGGAATACGGCGTTCCATATGAGGCACATGTAATGAGCGCGCACCGCTCGCCGGAGGCTGTGCGGGAATTTTCCGCTGCGGCGCGGGAACGCGGCTTCGGCGCAATCATCGCAGCAGCAGGGAAGGCAGCGCACCTTGCGGGCGCGGTGGCCGCCAACACGACGCTGCCGGTCATTGGCATTCCGGTGAAATCTTCAACGCTCGACGGGCTGGATGCGCTGCTTGCAACGGTGCAGATGCCTTCGGGCATACCGGTGGCAACCGTGGCCATCGATGGCGCGGCGAACGCGGCGCTGCTTGCGGTGCAGATGCTTTCAATGGAAGATGCAGTGCTTGCTTCGAAACTGGACGCAAAGCGCGCCGCCATGCGCGCGCAGATCGCAGAGAAGGACGCGCGCCTGCAAAAAGAACTGGAAACCCTGTAAAGTTTATATAGTTTAATATTTTTACCGGAGGAGACTGCAATGAAAAAGCTCGAACAGGTTTATGAAGGCAAAGCCAAAAAGGTGTTCAAAACGGACGATGAGAACCTTTTCATCGTGGACTACAAGGACGACGCAACCGCGTTCAACGGCCTGAAAAAAGGCACCATCGCCGGCAAGGGCGCAATCAACAACCGCATGACCAACAGCATGATGCAGCTTTTGGAGCAGCACGGCATTCCGACGCATTTCGTAAAGGAACTTTCCGAGCGGGAGACGCTTGTCAAGCATGTGAAAATCGTGCCCATTGAGGTGATTGTGCGCAACGTGGCCGCCGGCTCGCTTGCAAAGCGCCTGGGCCTTGCGGAAGGCACGCGCCTCAAGAGCACCGTGCTTGAATACTGCTACAAAAACGATGAATTGGGCGACCCGATGATCAACGATTATCACGTTTACGCCATGGGCCTTGCCACGAAGGAAGAGCTTGAAAAGATCGCGGCATACTCCTTCAAAATCAATGAGATCATGACCGCGTTCTTTCAGGAAATCGGTGTGGATTTGATCGACTTCAAGCTGGAATACGGAATCACCAACGACGGAACGCTCGTGCTTGCAGATGAAATTTCCCCAGACACCTGCCGCTTCTGGGATGTGAAAACAGGCGAAAAGCTTGATAAGGACCGGTTCCGCCGCGACCTTGGCGGCGTGGAGGAAGCATATCAAGAAATGATGAAGCGCCTCTTGGCGCACAATGCGGGCGGGCAGAACTGACATGGGCCAGATTCATGAAGAATGCGGCGTGTTCGGCGTTTACTCGCCGGAGCGCGCGGATGTGGCTTCCCTTGCATATTACGCGCTGTATGCGCTGCAGCACAGGGGGCAGGAGAGCTGCGGCATCGTCGTGAACGACGATGGGCTTTTCAACTTCCATAAGGACACGGGCCTTGTAAACGAAGTGTTTGGCGCGGAAACGCTCCATAAGCTCGGGCAGGGCAACATTGCGGTTGGTCACGTGCGCTATGGAACGACCGGCGGGAGCCAGCGCAGCAATGCGCAGCCCATCGTGGTGAACCACCGCAAAGGGCGCATGGCGCTTGCGCACAACGGGAACCTCGTCAACTCACAGGAATTGCGCGAGGAACTGGAGCTCGGCGGCGCGATTTTCCAAACTACGAGCGATACAGAGGCGATTGCCTATGTCATTGTGCAGGAACGCCTCAAGGCGGCTTCCATCGAAGAAGCGGTGAGTCGCGCGATGGATAAGCTCGAGGGCGCGTATTCCCTCGTGCTCACTTCGCCCACCAAGCTCATCGGCGTGCGCGACCCCAACGGATTCCGGCCGCTCTGCCTGGGCAAAACGCGGGGCGGGGCATATGTGCTTGCATCGGAATCCTGCGCGCTGGATGCGGTAGGCGCCGGTTTTGTCAGGGACATTGAGCCGGGCGAGATCGTTGTGATCGACAAAAACGGCGTCAATTCAATCACCGGGCGCTGCAATCAATGCGATTCAACGCTTTGCGTGTTTGAATTCATCTATTTTTCCCGGCCGGATTCCGTGCTGGACGGCAGTTCCGTTCACATTGCACGCCAGCGCGCTGGCGCGTTTCTGGCGCTCGAGCACCCCGTGCAGGCGGATATCGTCATCGGCGCGCCGGATTCGGGGCTTGATGCTGCGCTTGGCTTTGCCCGGCAGTCCGGAATCCCGTATGACATTGGCCTCATCAAGAACAAATATATTGGCCGCACCTTCATTTCGCCCACGCAGGAGCTGCGTGAAAATGAGGTGAAAATTAAATTGAACGCAATCCGCTCCGTTGTGGAGGGCAAGCGCGTGGTGCTTGTGGACGACTCCATCGTGCGCGGCACGACAAGCCGCCGTACCGTAATGCTGCTTCGGGATGCGGGGGCAACGGAGGTGCACATGCGCATCTCTGCGCCGCCGTTTGTGAATCCGTGCTATTATGGCACGGACATCGATTCCAAGGAGACGCTCATTGCGAACAACCATACGATTCCGGAGATTGCAGAGATCATCGGTGCGGATACGCTCGGGTATCTGAGCCTTGAAAATGTCACAAAACTTGCCGTGGGCTGCAAGCGTGGCTTCTGCACGGCATGCTTCGGCGGCGGGTACCCAACCCGGGAGCCTTCCATGGCGAAGAAGGACCGCTTTGCCTACAAAATCAGCGAAAACGAGGAGCATAAGCATGGAAAATAAGCAGAGCCACAGCGAAAGCTACCGCGCCGCAGGCGTGGACATTGAAGCGGGGTATAAGGCGGTTGCGCTCATGAAAGAGCATGTTGCGCGCACGATGATTCCGGGCGTGGTTTCAGACATCGGCGGCTTCGGGGGCCTGTTTGCGCCGGACCTTACCGGCATCCGCGAGCCCGTTCTTGTGAGCGGCACGGACGGCGTGGGCACGAAGCTTAAAATCGCATTTCTGATGGATAAGCACGACACTGTGGGCATCGACTGCGTTGCCATGTGCGTAAACGACGTGGCCTGCGCGGGTGCAAAGCCCCTCTTTTTTCTCGATTATGTTGCGGTGGGCAAGAACGAGCCCGAGCGTGTTGCCGCAATCGTATCCGGCGTGGCGGAAGGTTGCGTGCAGGCAGGCTGTGCGCTGATCGGCGGCGAAACGGCCGAAATGCCGGGCTTTTACGGCGAAAAAGAGTATGACCTTGCGGGGTTTGCCGTGGGCCTTGGCGACAAATCCAGGCTGCTGACGGGCGATACCGTGCAGGAGGGGGATGCGATCATTGCGCTTGCTTCAAGCGGCGTGCATTCCAACGGATTTTCGCTTGTGCGCCGCGTGTTCGATGTGGAGAACCGCGACCTTTCCGTGTACTCGGATGAACTCGGCGCGACCATTGGGGAAACGCTGCTCACCCCGACGCGCATCTATGTAAAGCCACTGCTTGCGCTGATGCAGGCTGTAACCGTAAAGGCTGCGGCGCATATTACCGGCGGCGGTTTTTATGAAAACATCCCGCGCTGCCTGCCCAAAGGGCGCGGCGCAAAGATTGAGCGCAGTGCAGTGCAGGTGCTGCCGGTATTCGATATGATCGGGAAGCTTGGCAACATCCCGGAACGTGACATGTTCAACACCTTCAACATGGGCGTGGGCATGTGCACCGTCGTCCCGCAGGCGGAGGCCGATGCGGCCATCCGCTGCCTTGAAGCAAACGGGGTGCATGCCTATGCGCTCGGCGAGGTCACAGCGGACGAGGGCATTAAAATATGCTGAAGCAGCGCATCGCCGTGCTTGTTTCGGGCGGCGGAACGAATCTTGAGGCGCTGCTCAGGGCGAAGCGCGCGGGGCAGATTCCGCATGGCGAGATCGCGCTTGTCATCGCCTCAAACCCGGAAGCTTATGCGCTCACGCGCGCGGAAAATTACGGCGTGGCGCATGCGGTCGCAAACAAAAAGGCGCTTGGAACAGATGCGTTTGAAGCGCGCATCGAGGCGCTGCTGAAGGAGCACGGGATTGACGTAATTGTGCTTGCGGGCTTTTTGAGCATCCTGAGCGCCGCGTTCGTGCAGCGCTGGCCGAACCGGATCCTGAACGTGCATCCTTCGCTGATCCCCGCGTTCTGCGGGAAAGGCTGCTACGGGCTGCATGTACACGAGCGTGCGCTTGCATACGGCGTGAAGGTGACGGGGGCCACGGTGCACCTGGTGAACGAGGTGCCGGACGGCGGGAAAATTTTGCTGCAAAAGGCGGTGGAGGTGCAACCGGGCGACACGCCGCAAACCCTTCAGCGCCGCGTGATGGAAGAAGCGGAATGGCAGCTCCTGCCGCGTGCGGCGGAGCTTGTGTGCCTCGCGCTTTCGGAAGGAAGGGAGATTTAACGTGAAAACGCAAAAAATAGAAACGATTTTAAAAGAAAACGGCTATGTCGGCCGCGGCGTGCTGATGGGCATGAGCCCTTCCGGCAAGAAAGCCGCAATGGCTTATTTCATCATGGGCCGCAGCGAGAACAGCCAGAACCGCGTATTCATCGAAAGGGGGGAGGAGCTTGTCATCCATCCGTTTGATGAAAGCAAAGTGGAAGACCCAAGCCTCATCATTTATGCGCCCGTGCGCGTGTTCGGAGAAAGCACCATCGTTACCAACGGGGATCAGACCGACACGGTTTACGAGTTTCTTGCCGCGGGTAAACCCTTTGAAGCCGCGCTTCGCACGCGCTGCTTTGAACCGGATGCGCCGAACTTCACCCCGCGCATCAGCGGCATGATGACGGTTGCGCCCGGCCGCTGCGCTTACAAGCTCTCCATTCTCAAAAGTGCAGATGCGGCGGGGGGGGAGCGCCTGCCTGCGCCAAACGTTTGAATATGCGGAGCCGTTGTCCGGCATCGGACATTTCATCCACACCTATAAAACGGACGGCAACCCGTTGCCCACATTCGCGGGCGAGCCGGAGCAGATCGAGATCCCGGAAGACGGCAGTGCGTTTGGAACGCTCCTTTGGGAAAATTTGGATGCCCGCTACAGGATTGCGCTGTTTGTGCGCTATATCAATCTTGAAAGCGGGGCGGCAGAAACGCATGTTTTCAACAAACACCAGAGATGAGGAGGACGGCATGAAAGAACTGGAACTGAAATATGGCTGCAACCCAAACCAGAAGCCCGCGCGCGTATTCATGGAAGATGGCGAGCTTCCGATCGCCGTGCTCAACGGCCGCCCGGGCTATATCAATCTGCTGGACGCGCTCAACGGCTGGCAGCTTGTGCGGGAACTGAAAGCGTCGCTCGGCCTTCCGGCGGCCGCTTCGTTCAAGCATGTGAGCCCTGCGGGCGCGGCGGTTGGCGTGCCGCTTTCCGAAACGCTCAGAAAAATATACTTTGCCAATGAGATTGAGGGGCTTGCGGATTCCCCGCTTGCAACGGCTTATGTGCGTGCGCGCGGCGCGGACCGGATGTCCTCCTTCGGCGATTTTGTGTCCCTTTCGGATGTGTGCGATGCGGCCACGGCCCGCGCGCTGCAGCATGAGGTTTCCGACGGCGTGATCGCACCCGGATATGAGCCCGAGGCACTTGAGATCCTCAAAGGCAAACGCAAGGGAAACTATACTGTTTTACAGATCGACCCTTCTTATGAACCCGCCCCCGTCGAGCGGAAACAGGTGTTTGGCATCACGTTTGAACAGGGGCGGAACAACGCGGCTTTCGGGGAAGAAACCTTTGCAAACATCGTAACGAAAAACAAAACGCTTCCCGAAAACGCAAAGCGCGACCTGATCCTTGCGCTCATTGCACTTAAGTATACGCAGTCCAATTCCGTCTGCTTTGCAAAAGATGGGCAGACCATCGGCGTGGGGGCTGGCCAGCAATCCCGCATCCACTGCACGCGCATCGCAGGCAACAAGGCCGACCTTTGGCATTTGCGCCAGCATGAAAAAACGCTTGCGCTCCCGTTCCTGCCTGGCGTCAAACGGCCGGACCGCGACAACGCCATTGACGTTTACCTTTCCGATGAGCCGGACGAAGTCCTTGCGGACGACCGCTGGCAGAACCTGTTCAGCGAGCGCCCCGCGCCCTTCACAAAGGCGGAAAAGCGCGCTTACCTTGATCGCGTTTCCGGCGTCGCGCTCGGGAGCGATGCATTCTTTCCATTTTCGGACAACATCGAGCGTGCGAAGCGCAGCGGCGTCAGCTACATCGCAGAACCCGGCGGCTCCGTGCGGGATGACCTTGTCATTGAAGCATGCGACGCATACGGGATCGCCATGGCATTTACGGGCCTTCGGCTGTTCCACCATTAAAGGAGGCGCACACTGCATGAAAATCATGGTCATCGGCGGTGGCGGGCGCGAGCACGCTATCATAAAAGCAATCAAAAAGAATCCGAAGGTAAAAACGATCTATGCGCTGCCGGGAAACGGCGGCATTGCGGCGGATGCGGTATGCGTATCCATCGGCGCAAAGGAAATTGACAAAATCGCGGCATTTGCAAAGGAACAGGCGGTGGATTTTGCCGTTGTCGCGCCGGATGATCCGCTTGCGATGGGCGCAGTGGACAGGCTTCACGCGCTTGGCATCCCCTGTTTTGGGCCGGATGCAAAGGCAGCGGAGATCGAAAGTAGCAAGGTGTTCGCCAAAACCCTGATGAAGCGTTATGGTATTCCCACGGCGGCTTATGAGGTGTTCTCCGAAGCGGAGGCTGCGCTTGCCTACCTGAAAAAAGCAAGTTATCCTGCCGTAATCAAGGCGGATGGGCTTGCACTCGGCAAGGGCGTGATCATTGCGCAGAACTACGGCGAGGCGGAGGCGGCAATTGATTCCATCATGTGCGCGCGTAAATTCGGCGCAAGCGGAAGCCGCGTTGTGGTGGAGGAATTCCTGAGCGGGCCGGAGGTGTCCGTGCTCGCGTTCACGGATGGGAAAACGCTTGTACCGATGGTCTCCTCCATGGATCACAAGCGGGCGCTTGACGGCGACCTCGGCCTGAACACGGGCGGCATGGGAACCGTTGCGCCAAACCCGTATTATACGAAGAAAATCGCGGATGTGTGTATGGAAACGATCTTCCTGCCCACCATCCGTGCGATGGCGGCGGAAGGAAGGCCCTTCCGCGGGTGCCTGTATTTCGGGCTGATGCTTACTGCGGACGGCCCAAAGGTGATTGAATACAACTGCCGCTTTGGCGACCCGGAAACGCAGGTCGTCCTGCCGCTCTTGAAGAGCGACCTTTTAACGGTAATGCAGGCTGTGGAAGAAGGGCGCCTCGCAGAAACCGAGGTCGCGTTTTCGGAAGGTGCAGCCTGCTGCGTGGTCATTGCCTCCGGCGGATACCCCGGAAGCTACGAGGGCGGCAAGGCAATCTCCTTTACGGATACGCCAGCCTTGCGGGAAGCAACGGTGTATCATGCCGGCACAAAGCTGGACGGAGCCGGCACGCTCGTAACATCAGGCGGCCGTGTGCTGGGCGTTACGGCTGCGGCGCCCTCTCTCGTGGAGGCCGTTGCAAGGGCGTACCGTGCGGCGGAGGGGGTCTCGTTTGAGGGCGCATATTACAGGAAGGACATCGGCGCACGCGCGCTTGCGGCACACGCCGGATAAGGAGAAGCATGGTTTACCGTATTTTTGTTGAAAAAAAACCCGCGCAGGCCAACGAGGCAAGGACACTGCTGGGCGAGCTGCAGACGCTCCTCGGCCTTTCCGGGATTACGGAGCTTCGGCTGTTCAACCGTTATGATGTTGAGGGCGTATCCGAAGCGCTGTTCCGCCAGTGTGTGACGAACGTGTTCTCCGAACCGCCGGTGGACGACACCTATGAAGCGCTGCCGGAAACGGACGCTGCCGCCGTGTTTGCGGTGGAATCCCTGCCCGGCCAGTTTGACCAGCGCGCGGACTCGGCAAGCCAGTGCATTCAGCTCATTTCTCAGGGGGAGCGCCCGCTCGTGCGCGCCGCGAAAGTATACATGCTCTTTGGCGCGGTGGACGAAGCCGTGCTCCAGGCCGTGAAGCAATATGTCATCAACCCCGTGGAAAGCCGGGAGGCCTCGCTTGCGCCGGTGGAAACGCTGCGTACGGAGCTGGAAGCGCCCGATGGCGTGGAGATGCTTTCCGGCTTCACGGCGCTCGGCCGGGAGGGGCTCCCTGCGCTGCACAAGCGCCTCGGGCTTGCGATGGATCTTGATGACCTGCTCTGCTGCCAGAAGTATTTCCAAACCGAGCGCCGGGACCCGACCATCACTGAGGTGCGCGTGCTTGACACCTACTGGTCGGATCACTGCCGGCACACGACCTTCGGTACGCGGCTGACGGACATCGCTTTCGACCATCCGCGCGCGGCGGAAACCTATGCGCGCTATCAGGCCATCCGAAATGAAATGGGCGCGGAAAAACCCGTTACGCTTATGGATCTTGCAACGCGGGCGGCAAAATCATCGGCACCGCTGTCAGTACGGAAGCAACCGCTGACCTTCTGCTTT
>OKVK01000159.1_pt1 | contig 50552 bp, 44 predicted proteins | sample 1604771 | NCBI WGS metagenome assembly OKVK01 (sample SAMN01760906, study PRJEB22395) | human gut metagenome | reverse complement strand
GGCTACGCCCCAAACCCCATTTTCAAAAATTATATAGGTTTATCGACAGTCTGAGGCAGGCACTTTTGAGCCTGCCTTTTTATTTTTATGAAATTCTGAACCAAACTTTATATTTTTGTAAATTTTACTTTTCTTCTCCGATTTTTCTGAGCATTATATCGGGGTGAGATGCGTGCTTGACAAGCTCGCTCTTGCTTATCTGACCGTTTCTGTACATATGCATAAGGTAGGAGTCCATAGTAAACATACCCGATTCACCCGATGCTGTGATAACGGTGTCTATCTGGTGGGTCTTTGACTCTCTTATCATATTTCTTATAGCGTTGTTGCACTTCATGATTTCAAATGCAGGACGCAGTATTCCGTCTTCGCAGGGGATAAGCTGCTGAGATATTACCGAGCATAAAAGCTGAGAAAGCTGGATACGAACCTGCTGCTGCTGGCTCGGCGGGAAAATATCAATAATTCTGTCTATCGTGTTCTGCGCTCCGACAGAGTGCAGAGTGGAGATAACAAGGTGACCTGTTTCGGCGGCTGTAAGCGCTGTGCTTATCGTTTCATAGTCACGCATTTCACCGAGCAGTATAACATCGGGGGATTGACGCAGGCAGGCTCTTAACGCTACAATATAGCTCTTGCTGTCGCTGTTTATTTCACGCTGGCTTATTATACTCTTTTTGTTCTTGTGAAGATACTCTATAGGGTCTTCCAGTGTGATTATATGGCTGTTTCTCTGCTTGTTGATTTCGTCAATTATGCAGGCGAGCGTGGTAGATTTACCGCCGCCTGCGGGGCCTGTGACAAGCACAAGACCTTTTGTTCTTGCTACTGTATCGGTTATGATCTCCTGCGGAATATTAAGCTCATTGTAATCGGGTATATCAAATTCAACTACACGGATGACCGCCGCCATACTTCCTCTTTGCTTGTACGCACTTATACGAAAACGGCTGAGTCCTTTTACGGATACCGAAAAGTCATCGTCGCCCGTTTCCTCGTATCTTGATATATCCCTTCCTGCAAGACAGTATATTTCTTTTATCAGCCTTTCCGCCTCGGCAGGCAGTATCATATTGTCGTTTTGCTTGGTGATAATGCCGTTTTCCTTATATGTCACGGCAAGACCCGATATAATAAAAATATCCGAGGCTTTCTTTTCAACTGCACCCTTAAGTATTTCCATCAGTTCCATAATGTTATCCTTTCACTGTCGGCTGTTTTTATACCGGTAAACTCTCGCCGTTCCACACAGGAAGCGAGTTTTCTTCTTCGTAATAGTTATTGCTTATAATTTTCCAGCTTGTTATGACGAGATTTTCGTTTTCGTATTCCGCCTTGCAGACAAGCCTGCTCCCGCTGTTTACGGTTTCGCTCCACGAGAATGTCAGAACACGGTTTTCACGGTTACCGCCTGTCACTTCAATGCCAAGCTCCCTTGCCGCCGCAGAAATGTCCGTTACACTGTCGTTAGCAAGAAGGAGATAAAGGCTGTCGAGCTTTTCGGTCGCCTTAGTGTCGGCAGAGTAATATTCCTCGTGCGTTACGGCGAGTTTTTTTGCTCTGTCAAGGTCCTGCCTTACCGTAATAAGACACATGACCGACAGTGTGACCGACGCCAGCACCACGAATATGACAAGAAGCGAGGACAGCCCGATGCTGTTCAGGCTTTTTCTGCTGTTCTCACTGCGTGCGCTGTTTTTCAAGAGGCAACCCTCCTTGCACTTGTTATGGTGATATATGTGTTTTCATCGTCCGAGGCGGTGATGTCAAGGTACTGTATGTTTCCTGATGTCCTTTCGTAAAGCTGTATCCTGATGTCACCATCGGCATATCGCTGTGACAGCTCGGATATGCTTTCGCCGCTTTTATAGCACTCGGCGATGTCGGCTGTTTTTATCTGTGCGTCCGACAGACGCTCGGCATATTTCATTTCGCTTGCCGCAATTCCGATAACTCTCACGCAAGCCGCCGCACATACGGCAAATATTGCGATTACCGTCAGCAGTTCGATAAGGAATGCTCCGTTTCTTGAACGTCTTTTTATGCTCATCCGGCACCTTCCTTTCCGCTCCTCAGACAGTAGTGCGACGAGGTCTGCACACCGTTACAGGTTATCGTGAATTCTATCATATTTTTGTCGGCGGTCGCTGTGAAATTATCCGCCGGGAACAATGTGTTTCCGTTTTCGGCAACAAAAGGAGCGGAGCTTTCGACAAACAGTTCCCTCAGTTCCCCGTCATAGCAGTAAATATACGTTATGTAGCTTTCGCCGTCTATCGTATCCGAAAAGCCGAGATAATCCGTATCTCCCTGCTTTCCGACGGATACTGCACCGCTGTCATAGCTGCGGAGCTTCTGAAGCACAAGAGTCTGTGCGGTAGCGGTATCAAAGCGCTTTTCGATCTCGCTTCCGAAATGCTTATATGCTTTGGCAAAAGCAAGCACCGCCGCCAGCAGACAGCACACGAACAGTACAAATACTGTCAGCACAAAAATCATATCTACGCCGCTTTTATTCGTTTTTAACGTATTTGAACGACTTCGGAGCATCTTTCCCTCCTGACTTGAATGTTGGGTTTCATTTAGCAATTACTTTTATATCCGGCATTATATTTGATGAAACCGGGCTGTAATGCACTATACAGCTGTTTTTATCTATATGCAGGTCATAATTTTCAATAAGGTATCCGATATTATCGGGGTAAAATCCTTCAACGGCATAGCATTCCGCCGCCGCCTTGCGTACACCGTTTTCGATTATTCTGAGATTTTCGCTCCTGCGGTTTTCCTCGCTGCCGGCTATCGACAGCGTGACAATCGCAACAGCCGCCGCAGAAAGAGCGACCGCAATGACCGCATCTCTTATTATGTAAAATGCACTTGAATGATTTCTTGTTTTCATATTATCACCGATATTATCCTATGACCGTCATTACGCTCATCAGCGGTATCATTACGGAAAGGAGTATGAAGCCTACGGCTACAGCCATAATTATTACCATAGTAGGCTCAAAGCGGGCAACGGAGGTCTGTATAACAGCCGAAACCTTCTTTTCCGCATTTTCCGCTATCGTTGCCATAGTCTTGTCGAGCGTACCTGTGCTGAATGCGATGTTTATCATTCTCATATTGACCGCAGAGAACATACCCGTATTGTCGAGTGCGTCAACGAAAGGCTTTCCGTCTGCCATTTCCTTACGGCAGAGGCTCAGCTTTTCACGCATATATTCGTTTTCGAGCAGATTTTCGCACATATCGAGCGATTCGTCTATATCCATTCCGCTGGAAAGCGTCATCGAAAGAGCGGCTGAGAATCTTGCGGCATACAGAGTTTTTGCCGTTTTCGTGTGAGAAACCGCACGAAGAACCGCTTTTCTGAAAGGCCTTACAAAGTTGTAAAGCACAACGCCGAGTATTATCACAAAAGCGAGTATTCCGATTATCAATATAGCGACATCGCTTATGACGCCTCCGACGCTCATAATCCACTGTGCGCTGTCGGGCAGGGTAAGTCCGAGCTGTGCGAATACGTCTGAGAATATCGGAAGCACATAAACCGACAACAGAATAATTACCGCAAAAACAATGATAAGCAGTACCGAAGGGTATGCAATCGCACTTTTGATCGAGGTGCTTATTTCGTCTATGCCTGCGTAATAGTCGGCAAGAGAAGCCAGTACGGTATCAAGCCTGCCGGTGCTTTCTCCGACCTCAAGCATCTTTATGAAATAGTTAGGGAACACTTCGGTTTTGTCAAATGCTCTTGTTATACTACTGCCGGTTTCTATAGAGCGGAGTATCTTTTCAAGGAGTGCCGCCTTGTTCTTATCCTCTCCGTCCTGCAATATGACGAGTATCCCGTCTGTTATTGTAAGGCCTGAACTTACGACCGATGCAAGCTCGGAGCAGAGTATCGAAATATCCTCGTTTGAAAGGTAGTGCTTTTTGCTCATTTTATCCCTCCGTATCATTTTTCGCTTATCAATAATAATATATCACGGAATAGTTGCTTCCGTCCGATATGAAATCAACTATGCTTTTATAATCGTTTTCGTCCTTTGCGCTTGCCGCAAAGGTGGGGTCCATTCTGTTCCATTTGTTGCCGTCAAAATAGATATAGCCGTCTATCCAACCGCTTCCGTCTACATACACGCTTATCCATGCGTGATATATGTCGCCTGCGTAGCCGACAACAACCTTTGTCGGAATTTTTTGCGAGCGGAGCATTGCCGCCATAAGCGAGGCATAGTCAAAGCAGATTCCGCTCTTGTTTGCAAGCACCGTGTCGGGTACGGGAATATAGCCGTTTGCGCCGTTTTCAGCAGTGGAAACATAGCTGATGTTGTTTATTACATAATCATAAATCGCCGCTGTTTTTGCTATAGTATCCTTATTTCCTCCGCACAGCGTTGATGAAAGTGCAACGCACGATGAACCGGAATTATACATACAGAACTGGTTCGGAGTAAGGAACGGCAGGAAACTGTCGGAAACCGAAACGCTCAGCGCCTGCTTGAACATTACCGTTCCTTTTCCTGCGCTTGTTACTTTAAGGACACTCACGGTATAGCTTCCGCTTCCCTCTGTTATCGGTATGACCTCGTAGTTTCCCGAATTATTAAGCTGGAACGTGTAGCGGACGTTTATATCATCGGCATTTACCAGTATCCTGTAGCTGCCGCTCATAGCTTTTTTCAGCTTTATCATCAGATAACCCTGCGATGAATTTGATGCGTCAATAAGTGCGTCGCCGTTGCTGTAAACCTTGACCCCGTCAGCTGTCGGAGTGATTATATACGGCGGTGACGGCTCTGTCTGCGGTGGGTCGGTCTTAGGTGGATCTGTTATAGGAGCGACTGTCGCAGGCAGCTCGGTTTTCGGCGGAGCGGTTTGTTTTGTTGTGGTGACAGCCGAAGTAGTTGTTTCTTTTGTTGTTACAGTGGTTATTGACGATGCCGAAGATGCGGTCTGCGGTGAAGTCTGTGATGTTGTGGTGCTTTTTACCGTTGCCGATGTTGTGACGGAGGTTGTGGTCGTCTGAACAGAAGATGTCTGCCCCTCTCCGTTACAGCCGCCGAGAACGGCACACAGTGCGATTATACCCACTGCAAGCGTTGCCGCCGGTATATGCTTTTTCATGCGCCGCCCCCTTTGCGAATGTTGTAGATTACACTTATTTAAAGTATAGCACAAATGAGAGAAAATGTCTATTAAATATAAAAAGAAAAGCCACGATTTTTACATCGTGGCACAGTCTGTCGAAAAAGTCTTTCATTGTGATATACTTCTGTTATATCATTCAGCCCTGACTATGATAATAGGCTACCGATAGTGCTTTTTGTCGGATAGCACTTCTCGGGTTCGCTATTCCATTTAATAACGTTGCTGCTATTCACGCGGGAGACAACCAAAGGGATCAGGGAGAGTCTGAGCCTCGCTTACGCAAGGCTCGTGCGCTCCGCTAAAGCTCCGCTGGACTGCCGCAGTGAAGCAAAGCGAAACGATTGAGCACTTGCCAAAGGTTAGTGCTCAGCCCTATACCCTGTCCCTTAGGTTTTCTCCCTCGTGGCTCCCTCTTTCCTTACCCATACCCTTACCCCGCTGGGGTGTTGGCAAAACTCGAATAACTGCCTGAACAATGTATATCTTGTCAATGCAGGGACGCTTAACGCTACACGTCCGCATATTAGTACATATATCTTAAGTTAGTGGCGTTTTTTGAAAGGTTAATGTCAGTGCAGTTGCTCTGATGCACTCACGAAATTATTAATAGCTTGTCGGTATGGAAACAGTTTTAAGCGGTGTTGGTGATATATTTCACTGTGTGACTTTAATAATCAGTTTATCGACAGACTGAGCCACGATTTTTACATCGTGGCAATCAATTTTATTCCTTTTTCAACTCGTCTATAATCTCATACAGCTTCACAAGCTCGCTCATCGTAAGCTGTTCTGCTCTTGCGGTAGCCGGTATACCGCCTTCGGTCATCTTTTCCGCAAGCACCGCTTTCGGTATCTTAAAATATGCCGAAACGGGATTTGCAAGCTGTTTTCTACGCTGAGCGAAAGCCTGCTTTATCACCTCGAAGAAAAGCGGCTCGTTATCGACCTTGTACGGCGGTTGTTCATACCGTTCAAGACTTATGACCGCACTGTCAACATTGGGGGCAGGCATGAACGATCCCCTGTTTACCCGAAACAGCTTCTTCGGCTTTGCGTAATAGTTTATAGATGCGGTGATAGCGCCGCACTCACGGCTTCCTACTGCGGCACATATCCTGTCTGCCGCCTCAAGCTGTACCATTACGGTTATCGCTTTTATCGGCAGTTTTTCCTCAAGCAGCTTCATTATTACGGGCGAGGTTATATAGTAGGGCAGATTCGCACAAACTATCACGTCCATATCGGGAAACTTCTCGGCTATCAGCCTGTTCAGGTCTGTTTCCATAACGTCCGCAAAAATAACCTCAACGTTGTCGAATTCTTCGAGTGTTTCGTCAAGAATAGGCTTCAGCCCTGTGTCTATTTCAATAGCTACGACCTTTTCGCAACGCTCGGCAAGCTCCCTTGTCAGAACGCCGATACCCGTGCCTATTTCTATAGCGCCGACATTTTTCCCTGCGCCGCCCATCTCGGCAATTTTAGGGCAGACGGTCGGATTTATCAGGAAATTCTGACCGAGCGACTTTGTAAAAGAAAAGCCGTGCTTTTCAAAAAGCTGTCTTATTGTTGAAATGTCGGTAAGTTTCATTCTTTGTTTCCTTCGCTTTCTTTTGTGAACATCTCAAGCACCTTGAATGCCTGCTGAAGATTTGCCACGCCGTATATGCTTATTCCGTAGTTTTCGCTCTTGTCAAGATTTTTAAGCGAGGATTTCGGCACAATGCACTTTGAAAATCCCATTCGTGCCGCCTCACGCACACGCTCTCTTATATGCGACACCGCTCTTATTTCTCCTCCGAGACCGACCTCACCGAACATCGCTACATCATCGCCTATCGGAATATCACGAAGTCCCGAATAAAGAGCAAGAGCAATCGCAAGGTCGCTGGCAGGCTCGTCTATTTTAAGTCCGCCTATAACATTTATATATACATCATATCCGCCGAAGTTGTAGCCTGTCCTCTTTTCAAGCACAGCGAGCAGAACGCACAGCCTGCTGTAGTCGAAGCCTGTCGTCATTCTGCGTGGAGCGGAGAACGAGGTTTTGCTGACAAGCGCCTGCACCTCTGCCAGTATAGGCCGTGTACCTTCGACGGTACAAAGCACGGTTATACCGCTTACCCCTGCGGGTCTGCCGAGAAGAAGCATTGCAGACGGGTTTTCGACCTGCTCAAGCCCCTTGTCCTGCATTTCGAATACGCCTATTTCGTTGGTCGAGCCGAAACGGTTCTTTGCGGCTCTTAATATCCTGTAGCTTAGCTGTTTGTCGCCCTCAAAGTACAGCACCGTGTCCACTATATGCTCAAGCACCTTAGGACCTGCTATACCGCCGTCCTTGTTTACATGACCTACAAGAAACACGGCTACTTCAAGGCTCTTTGCCATCTGCATAAACGCCGAGGTACATTCTCTTACCTGCACAAGACTGCCGGGAACGGACTGAAGCTCTGTCAACTGCATTGTCTGTATCGAGTCGATTATCACAACATCGGGCTTGTTCTCACGCACGCCCTCTATTATAGTATCGCAGTCGGTACAAGCACTGATATAAAGCCCGTCGCTTGCAACTCCCAGCCTGTCGGCACGGAGCTTTATCTGACGTTCGCTTTCCTCACCGGATATGTACAGCACGGTCTTATCCTGCGCAAGACAGCCGCATATCTGTAAAAGAAGCGTCGATTTGCCGATACCGGGGTCGCCGCCGAGCAGAACGAGTGAGCCTTTTACAAGACCTCCGCCGAGTACCCTGTCAAGCTCCGACATTCCCGTTTTGTATCTTGTTTCATCACTGAACGAAAGGTTGTTTATACTTGAAAGCGGAAGTCTGCCGCCGCCCGTGCTTCTTGCAAGACCGTGGGATTTTGGCTGTATAAGCGTTTCTTCAAGCGTGTTCCATGCGCCGCAGGCATTACAGCGTCCGCTCCATTTCGGATATTCCTGACCACACTCACTGCATATGTATACTGATTTTGATTTTGCCATTTTTTCGTCCTTTCCGATGAATTACTGTCCAGAGCTTGTAATATCACCGCTGTTTTCGGGAATACTGCTCGTTGAAATTTCCGTCCGGCCTGCATTGTCCACAGGCTTTGAGGTGAGATATGTAAGTATCCCGTTGTATATAGTATAGGCTACCTTACGCTGATAGGCGGCGTTCGACAGATTTGCCGCATCATCGGGATTTGAGAGGAATCCGCATTCTATCAGCACGGCAGGTATCTTTGTGTTCTTGAAAAGATACAGCTCGTCGCCCTCCTGCTTTATCTGTCTGTCATTGCCCGGCTGTATTGTCTTGAAATTATCCTGCATTATCTGCGCTATCATACGGTTGTCGGGGTTGTTCGCCGTGTAGAAAATCTGTGCGCCGAAATATTCGGGCTCGGTGAATTTGTTCTGGTGAATAGACAGGAACAGGCAGTCGCCGTACTTGTTTATAATATCAAGACGGTTTTTCATATCGGAAACCTTCTGTTCCCTTGTGCCTTTTACGCCTTCATCGTGTATCGAAATATCGCTGTCACGGGTCAGCACTACGTTAAATCCCGATAAAGTCAGCATATCGCTGAGATCACGCACAATAGCAAGATTGATATTCTTTTCAAGCTCACCGTTTATGCCGACCGCACCGCTGTCTGTTCCGCCGTGCCCTGCGTCAAGTACGATGGTTTTCTTGTTTGTAACGTGAGATGTTGACGCTCTCACGCTCATCTGCGAGTAGTCTGCAGTTGCCGCAATGACGGTAAAACAGCCGAGCAGAACTATAAGTGCAGGGATTCGTGTTCTTAGCCGTTTAAATTCAAATCGTTTCATGTTCAGTTTCATATTGTCCGACCTTTCGGTAAATTTTTGTACATTATATGAAACGAGCAGTGAAATAATGACAGGCTATGCCTGCCAGGCTGTCGGAAAACCTATATAATTTTTATAATGGGATTTTAAGTCTGAGGTTATTATACCATAAATCAAGTCGGTGTAAACCGACACGGCGGTACGCCGTATTTTGTCGTCAGACAAAAGATTTAATGGTAAAATGTTCTCAGACGTGCGGTGCGCCGCAAGCCGTGCTTTTGCACGGCAAAATCCGCTCCCGGCGGATTTTAAGTCTGAGGTTATTATACCATAAATCAAGTCGGTGTAAACCGACACGGCGGTACGCCGTATTTTGTCGTCAGACAAAAGATTTAATGGTAAAATGTTCTCAGACGTGCGGTGCGCCGCAAGCCGTGCTTTTGCACGGCAAAATCCGCTCCCGGCGGATTTTAAGTCTGAGGTTATTATACCACACTTCCCCCACACCCGCAACTTTATCTCCTTTATTTTTAATGAATAGCCGGGATTTTTTGAGTTATCATATTTACGGGCGAATTTAACAGCGTTTAAAAACAACTAAAAACAGTGTGAAATATATGTAACCTAACGTAAAATAATTTTAGTTAAACGAATTTGTAAGTGTGAAAACGGGTTACACCGATACTTACTTAATAAAATCGTGTAACACAGTTAAGTTAGTGTGAATTTTGTTTTTAATGCACATAATAAACAAATATAATTTATGTGTTTTAGCTGAATTTCCTATAGCCGTATTGACTTTTAGCTAAAACGTTGTATAATCTTAAGTGAATTAAGCAAGCGGAAACAGCTTAATAAACATAAGCTAAATTCATTAACTATCAACTAAGGACCAGTGGCTAAGCACTGTCCGACCAGAAAGGAAATTATCACATGAAAGCAAAGAAGATACTCGCAGGTATCCTTGCGGCAAGCACAGCAGTTTCGCTGGCAGCCTGCAACAGTAACAATGCAACATCATCAACATCAGGCAGTACATCATCTTCATCAAAGACAGAAGATAACAGCTCTGCGACATCGGGTGAAGAATCTTCTACTACACCTTCGGGCGAAAAGATCACACTCAAGGTTCTTACTCACCGTACAGACCGTAAGGATGACGGCTCACTCGACAAGATGACAGACGCTTTTGAAGAAAAGTACAACTGCACTGTTGAATATCAGTCATTCAAGAGTTACGCAGATGACGTTTCGACAATGATGAGCACCAAGGAATATGGCGATGTACTCATGATACCCGATACAGTTAAGCTCGCCGATCTTTCGAACTTCTTCGAGCCTCTCGGCAAGTACGATGAGCTTAAGGATAAGTACAAGTGGGCAGATCAGAAGATGTATGACGGAACAGTATACGGCCTTGCACACTTAGGCACAGTAAGCGGCGGTATCTGCTACAACAAGAAGGTATGGACAGAAGCAGGCATTACAGAAATGCCCAAGACAGCCGATGAATTTATCGCTGACTTAAAGAAGATCAAGGAAAAGTTCCCCGATGTAATTCCTTATTATACAAACTTCAAGGAAGCAAGCTGGACGGCTGCACAGTGGTCAAGCCTTGTTGTTCCTTCTTCGGGCAACCCCAACTTTGAAACAGACCTTATCGTAAACAAGGAAGACTTCTTCACAGAAGGCAAGCCCTACTACAACGTATTCAAGCTGATGTACGATATATATTCAGATCCTACTCTTATCGAGGGCGACCCGATGAGTTCTGACTGGGAAGGCTCAAAGCTTATGCTCGCTAACGGCGAAGTTGCTACAATGACAATGGGTTCATGGGCAGTTTCACAGTTCCAGCAGCTCGCTAAGGACAACGGTCTTGATCCCGAAAATATCGGTTATATGCCTGCTCCCTTCTCTAAGGACGGCAAGCAGTACGCACAGTACGCAGCAGACTACTGCATGGGCATAAACAAGAACATTGCCGACGACAAGAAGGATCTCGGCAAGAAGTATATTGAATGGTTCATCGCTGAATCCGGCTTCTCTGAGGCTGAAGGCGGTATCAATACACTTGAAGGCAGCAAGCTCCCCGATTACCTCTCAGCATTTGACGGTTGTGAATTCTTCACAGCGGCATCAGCTCCCGAAGGTCTGACAGGCGTATTCAACGCTATCGATAAGGATTCTGAGGTTGGTATATGGACAGGCGACTCCGCTAACTTCAAGCTCCAGCTTGCTGAAGCAGCATTTGCAGGCAAGGGCGACGCAGGCTTTAAGGCTATCGCAGACTCCGTTAATCAGAAATGGGCAGCTACAAGAGATGCTAACGCAGAGCTTGAAGCATACATCAAGGCTAACGGCTAATTAACGCTATCGTATTTTCTTCATAGATACTCCAAACACACAAACCCGTACGGAAAGGCGTAAGTCTTTCCGTATAGGTTTTTATGGAGAAAATTAACTAATTTACAAAAATAGAAATTATTTCTTGAAAGGACAGATTTATGGCTACTCAAGGCGTTACCGCAATTCAGAAGCGTCGCACATTATGGCAGTGGCTTAAAGGTTATACAGGTCAGAAATACATGACCACAGCGCTGTTTCTGGCGATACCTGTCGCACTGCTGATACTTTTCACTATTATCCCTGCTGTTAATATGATAATATTCAGCTTCCAGCAACGTGACCAGCTTGGCGTAAATGTACAGTGGGTCGGTTTTGACAACTATAAGACGCTGTTTACCGATATGGCATATCTTTCAACGCTCATCAACAGCTTGTACTACTTTGTCGGCTCGTTTATACAGCTCGGACTTGCACTTTTCATCGCAACTCTGTTATGCTCGAAAATAAAGTTCGCAGGACTGTTCAAGGGAGTTATCTTCTTCCCTTATCTTATGAACGGCGTTGCGGTAGCGCTTATCTTCCAGAGATTCTTCAGAGGCGATGACGGCGGTACGCTCAACTCCATAATCGCACTTTTCGGAGCAGATCCTGTAAAGTGGCTGTCAAACGGCGCTATCAACAACTGGTGTCTGGTTTTTGCGTCGGTATGGCGTTATATCGGCTTTGATATTCTGATGTTCATCGGCGCTATCCAGTCTATCTCGCCCGACATTTACGAAGCGGCAGACCTTGACGGCGCAAACGCATGGCAGAAGTTCTGGCACATAATTTTCCCCGGTATCAGAACAATCATCGCATTACAGCTTATCCTTGCCATCAAGGGTGCGGCGTCTGTATTTGAGATACCGTATATTATAACCGGCGGTAAGATGGGAACATCGACCTTCGTTATCAAGACGATCGAAACGGGCTTCCAGTACCAGAAGATCGGACTTGCGTCCGCAATGGCTATCGTCCTCCTGTTTATAATAATAGTGATTACGATGATCCAGAAGATATTCTTTAAGGAAGAAAAGTAGGTGTAACAATGACAGATAATATCACAACAACCGAAAACTCCGGACAGACCTCTTTCAATATGGATAAATACAGGTTCAAGGAAACGCCTAAGGGTGTAAGAATACTGATAGACGTATTGAAATACGCCGTGCTTGTCATAGCCTGCCTTATAGTTATCGTGCCTCTGGTAGTCGTATTACTCGGCTCGCTGAAAAGCCACGAGGATTTTCTGACAAGCGGAGCGTTTGATCTTCCTAAGGTGGTAGAGCTGGCAAACTTCAAGACGGCTTTCCTGCAGGGTAACGTAATGAGAGGCCTTATCAATACCGCTATTATCCTTGTGTTCTCGTGTGCGGGAACGATAATCACAGGTACTATGACCGCCTTTGTTGTACAGCGTTTTACAATGGTGTTCACAAAGCTCGTAAAGAATGTATTCCTTATTGCCGCACTCCTGCCGAATATCTCTATGCAGGTAACGGTATTCCAGGTAGTGCACGCACTCGGTCTTTATGACACCCTCGCCGCACCGATTATCCTTTATATCGGTACTGATATAGTTTCGATCTATATCTTCATACAGTTCCTCAATAACATATCTGTATCCCTTGACGAAAGTGCGATACTTGACGGCTGTTCATATCCGAGAGTATACCTGAGCATCATTCTCCCTATGCTCCGTCCTGCTATTGCGACCGTTCTTGTAATCAAGTTCGTAAGCATATACAACGACTTCTATACAGCAAACCTGTATATGCCCAGCGACGGACTTCAGGTCGTATCGACCGCCCTTTACAAGTTCATCGGTCCTTACGGCTCACAGTGGGAAATTATCTTCGCCGGTGTAATTATCTGCATCATACCTACGTTGATAATCTTCCTTTCGATGCAGAAGTTTATTTACAGCAACCTTGTTTCAGGCTCTGTAAAGGAATAAACGCTTCCGATTCTCCTTGCTATATATGAAAATGACGTCACGCCGAAAAGCGTGACGCCATTTTTTGCTTGCGGGAAAGATTGTACATAAATGCAGAAAGCCATAATTTTAACGGTGTGAGTTTATCCTGCCGAAAATGCAGATAAAACACCCGTTTTATTTGTAGCTGCTGCCCTTATATATATCGGGATAAATAAAATTGAATGATAATGAACGGTTTCTTTTATACGAAGCAACACATAGCTCCAACGAGAGCTTTTTAACACTTATAGATTGGTAGCACTCATTTCTCAGGAGTGCCGCCGCTACTGTCATAGCAGTTTTCTTGTCGTCATACAGTGCGGCATATTCCGGACAATATACGGTTGCTTTTGCGGAATTGATGTATTTGATTTTTCCATCCTTGCTTATAACCTCGAGTACATAAGCCATGCTCCCACCTCACTTTACAATTATCCTATAATAAAATTATAGTTTAAAGAAAGGCGCATTTCAATAACAAATCAAAAATAAAGTTGAAAAATGGGATAATATGTCAAGAATTTTGTCGAATTTATTGAAATCACTGAAATAATCCGAATTTTACTCTCAGACGGCAACATTTTTTCAATAGTGCGTCGCCTGTTATAAGCACAAATATAACTGTTGATACTGCATGGATAAGGTCAAATGGTATGCCGGAGATGATATATGCGGTAATTGTCTGTAAGTTTATATCGGTCGTGTAGGTAAGCACACTTGATATATTCATTATTCCGCCGTAAATAACGAGGACTGACAGGAAGGAGTAGATACAAAGGGCGAGCGTGTTGCGCTTTTTCGAGAAGATGATACCTGCGAAAAAGCCAAGAAGCCCCATTGCAAACATCTGCCACGGTGTCCACATACCTTGACCGAACAGCATATTCGATACCAGCATAGACACCGCTCCGACAAGAAAGCCTGCCTGTGCACCGAGCGCCGTTCCGCTTATGATAACGATTGCGGCAACGGGCTTGAACTGAGGGAACATAAAGAAAAGCTCCCTTCCTGCGACCGCCGCCGCAGAAAGCACGGCAAGCACCGCAATATCCTTTGCGGACGGCTTCTTTTTTTCGAAGCTGATAAAGAAAGCGGCAAGGCACTCGACAAGCACAGCAAGAATTATCAGCAGATGCTTTCTTGTACCGTTCGGAATAAAAAGTGTGCCGAGTATCACTGTGAATGGGATAAGAACGGCGGTTATAACGCCTGCGACAATATCGGACGGAGTAACTTTTTTTGCGGTTACGGGCGGCTTTGCCATTGAGTTTTTCGGAGCGACGCCGATTATAAGCATAATCATCGGGACGCACAGCAACGCATATTGCAGCCAGAGCGGCTCTGACGGTATCTCAAAAGGGAATATGCCGGTACCGGCTAAAAGCATAAAAGCAAATCCGACACTGCCGAGCGAAAGCATTACCTTTCGGAAAACCGAGAGCTTTTTGCGTTTTTTGCGTTGCGGTACTGTTATGTCGGGCTTATCGCCTTTTATGCCGTGAAAACGTCCGGAGAGATCGCCGTAGTTTTCAGCCCTTCCTCCGAGAGAAGCTATAAGCCCTGCGACAGTGTAAACATTATCGCATACGTTTTTGGCGATTTTCGCACTGTCTGTTGTGAAGAATGAGGAATCAGCGAAGAACTGTGACGGCGGCAGAGATACGCTTATTTCACCGTCAAAAAGCAGGGCACATATATCCGCTGTTTCGGCGCAGAAATCCATATCGTGACTGACGATTACTATCGTTTTCCCGTCTGCTTTAAGCTGTTTCAACAATGCCGAGAACATCTGTTTATATACTGCGTCCGCCGCCTTGGTCGGCTCATCAAGAAGAAGTATATCCGCACCGTAGGAAACGAGCTTTGCGAGCGCCGCCTTCTGCCGTTCACCGCCGGACAAGTCAAACGGGTGACGTGACCGCAGGTGCGTAAGATTAAATGCGGCGGCTATCTCGTCGGCATTATCGGCAAATTCTTCTCTGAGCGTTTCTTTATTGAAAAGCAGGGTAGGGTCCTGCGGAAGAAAACCAATCTTTCCGCCGTTTATCGTTATTTTTCCGCTGTTTTGCTTAAGCGTACCGCAGATAAGGCTGAGCAGGGTCGATTTTCCTGCGCCGTTGCCGCCCACAATTGCGGTTATGCTCCCTTGCTTTATGTCAAGCGAAAGGTTTCTTATAATATCTCTTTTGCTGTTCTTATAGCCGAAAGACAGATTTTTTACGGATATACAGCTTTCCTCCGACAGCGTATCGTCTGCGGCGGCAGGTGATACGAGCCTGTGATTTTCGCCGTAGGATGTATACCAGTCCTTAGCGGAGGGAACGTCAAGCAGTGGAAGAACATTGCTGACAGATGCGCTTGCTCTTACTCCTGCCGGCATTTCAAAAAGCATAGGGTGATTATTTTCTGACAGATGCTCTATAAGAGAGCTTGCGTCGCCGTCATAGCACGCTTTGCCGTTGTCAAGCATAACGGCACGCTTTGCAACGGACAAAAGACCGCCGAGCTGATGCTCCGCAACTATCACTGTTGTACCAAGCTCCTTGTTTATTCTCACAAGCAGTGAAATAAACTGCGTGGATGTGATAGGGTCAAGCTGCGACAGCGGCTCGTCAAGGAGCAGTACATCGGGATTCATAGCCATTACAGACGCTAAGTTAATCATCTGCTTCTGACCGCCCGAGAGCTTGTCGCAGTCGCAGTACAGCAAGTCCTCTATGCCGAAGAACAAAGCGGTCTGGGAAACCTGCGAGCGTATTTCGTTTTGTGAAAGTCCTATGCTTTCCGCACCGAAGGCAAGCTCGTGCCAAACCTTGTCGCAAACGATCTGCTCATCGGTAAACTGCGTGACAAAGCCGGCAAAATGACCGCTGAAAGAAATTTTTCCTTTTTGCGTTCCTGCATCGGCGGGCGCTTTCATAAGATTTAAAAGCGTGGATTTTCCGCTTCCCGAGCTGCCGCAGAGTATTACGAATTCTCCTTTGTTTATTTTAAGCGAAATATCGGAGAGTGCGTTCATATCCGAGCCGGGATAGGAATATGACAGATTTGAAATATTATAAAGCTCCATTTCTTTCCCTCCGTTTAAAACGTGAATAAAGCTCGGCTGCAACAGGCATCGCACAGAGTATGAGCCAGAAAACATCCGCAGAAATATCGAAAGCTGTCAGCGGCAGGATAAATTCGGGATAGTAGAGATAATAGGCTTTACCGCTTGCAAAAAGAATAATAATTGCGGTTGTGCATATCACGGTAACAGACATTATAATAAAGTCGGACGGCGCAAAGCGGAATATGCTGTAGGCTGTACGTTTTGCCGTACCGTAACCTCTGTATTTCATAGATCGTGCGGTATATGCGCTATGCTCAAGGGTATCCGTTACCGCAACTGAGAGAACGTGAACGCCGCTTCTGATGCGGCTTCTAAAGTTGCCCTCGTATATATCGTTTCCCACAAAACGCTGAGCCGCCGCCGCTTGCTTTGCCCGTCTTGCAAACATAGGCACTGAACGAAGCGTCATTGATAACAGCAAAGCGAGTGACGGCAGTGCTTTTCCGAGAAGATATACCGTTTTATCGCTTGTCATACACTTGTTAAGTCCGATAAACCACATAACGAGCGATATTGTCATAGCGCCTGTAAACAGCGAAAAAATAAGCGTTTCAAGGGTGATGCTGTTGCCGCTGGGCAACTTTGCAAGCTCGGTTATGCCTCTGTTTGAAAACAGAAGATTTATAACCGCCGCAAGCAGTGCCATAGGCAGCATTACAAAAAGCGTTCTTGCGGCGGTTTTTCCGTTCAGTAAAAAAGCAAAAACGGCAGAGCAGACAAGAGCCTCCGCCATAAAGACGGGGCTTTGCACTATTGCGGTTATCAGTATCACCGACAGAAAATACATTGCCGCTGTTACAGGGTGTGATCTTTCCATTGTTGCTCCTTAGTTTTGAAGGTCGTAGCCAAGCTCGCAGGTATAGCGGAACGCTATCTTGTCGTTGTTTACGGGCTTGTACGATGAACATCCGTAGTTCGGGAAAACACCGTTTACACTGTACATCCAGCCTGAGCCTTGTCCGCAGTCGAATTCATAAAGGTTGTTTATACCCTCGACATAGTATGAGCTGAACGCAGGGGTGTAGCTTGCTTCCATCTGAATACTGTTTTCGTCACAGATACGGCGGAGTATATCGTATACGCTTTCGCCGCTGTCGAATCCGACCGTTTTGCTGAATATCACGGCATCATCGGGAATGTACTTTTCAAGTCCTTTTTTCAGTTTATCCTTGTTATCGAGTATGGTTTTGCACTCTATAACGAATGTGCAGGTGTTGTCATATTTCTTTATCGGCTTGTCTGGCTTTTGGGTCGTTGATATTACAGATGAAGCGGTTGATACTGTTGTGACTTTTGAAGATGCCGGGCTTGCCGAAGATGTCGGGGCGGATGTGAAAACGGGCTTTTCGGTTGGCTTTGAAATGTCTGCGGCAGTAGATGATGTTGATGCGACAGAGGTTATTGTCGTTGTTTCCGGCTTTTCGCTTTCAGGTAAGGTTTGTGAAGAAGTGTCCGTAACGGTTGTTGCGGGCGTTGTCTGAGAATTGCCGTTTGTGTGAAAAGCCGTTGTTGCGACAAGGCTTTGAGCGGTTGTAAACGATGATGTTTCGGGGGTAACGTATGATATACCGCTGTTTTCGGCGGCATCTTTTCCCATAGCGGCGGAAACTACCGCAATTATCACCACAGCGACAAGAGCCAGCCCAAGACCGAGTATATATTTGTATTTATCAAAAATAGCTTTCATTTTTTCTCCGTGAAATATCGGTTATGTAAAAATTGTTCCGCACCTATTTTATCATAAAAACAGGTACGGAACAAGCATTTACATAATAGTTTTACTTATTTGCGCTTTTTCTTCGAAATAAGCATAACTGCGCCTGAGATGAGAACTGCCATACCGCCTGTTACAAGTACACCTGTACCGGGATTTATGGGATCGTTTTTATCTTCGGGCTTGCCTGAGCAATCGCCGGGCTTTACGGAATCGCCGGGCTGTGCGGGCGTATCGGGATTTTCGGGTTCTGTCGGCTCAGCCTTCGCAGACATTTCGTAAAGTGAAGAGCCGTCCTTTGAAAGCTCATAAGCTGTAAGAGCGAGCGCCGCCTGTTCGGTAGCCATATAGTTTTCTTCGCCGCCGAGTGTGTGGCTGTAGCCGTTTTCTGTAGCGTAGCTTTCAAGTGAGTCGATAAGCGTGATGCCGTCAACGATGAATCTTGAATCTGTAAGCGGGTCGATGCCGAGAGCGGCAAGTGCGATAAGTACCTGTGAGGTGCTTTCACTGCCGTTTGCATATCTTGCGTTCTCGTCGAGAGATTCTGCGAGGAACTCAAGACCGCTGTCTATAGCCGCATTTACCTTCTCGTCAGCCGCATAGGGAGCGAGTGCCTGTATAGCCATAGCCGTAAGGTCAACGTCTGCGGTATCGCCGGCGAGCGCCCAGCCCTTGCCCGTCATATTGTCAACAATATAAGCGATAAGCTCATCGTGCGTCTTTGCGCTGTAATCTGTTGTGTCGAATGCTATAAGTGAGAATATAACCGCATTGATACCCTGCGATGTGATATAGTCCATATCGTCAAGACCGCTCAGCAGGTTATAGCCTGCGATGTTTGCGGAATTCTTTCCGAGCGAGGACAGAGCGATTATAACTCTTGCGTTCTCCGTAGGCTTTCTGTCTGAAAGTCTGTCTGAACCGTTAGCCTTTACTGCGTCGCAAAGCTCGCTGTAGTATTTTGCCGCCTTGTCAGCAGAGAGCTTTCCTGCTCTTGCGAGCGCTATTACGGACCATTCACCGCCGATAGACTGAACGGGGTAGATGTCGTTATCCGCAAGAGTACCGAGAACAGTGCTGAAGTGCTCCTTGCTCTTTGTGCCTGCTTGCTTTATCGTGTCGATAGCGGCAAATCTTTCTGTTGCCTTGTCAAGAGTATCCGAATTTGTGACCTTATCTCTTAAACGCTCGGGAACTGCCGAGTAAGCGTCCTTTGCCTTTTCAATCTTATTCTTGCTGTCAGCGGTTACATTGCCGATTGCGTCTATTGCCTTTATCGCATTGCTTATAACGTCAGCCTCAGCCTTAGCGAGAGCTTCTTCTGCGGCTGTTAAGGTTTCGTAGTTTCCTACAAGCGTCTTTGCGTTGTCGCTGAGCTTGTTGTAAGCCGTTCTTGCCGCTGTGATGCTGTCATAGCTGTCGAGCGTTACATCGCCTATAGCGTCAATAAGCTCTTCGACCTGCTCAGCCGCCTTTACATCATCGGGAACGAGCTTTAAGTAAGCGTATACGGGCTGTTTTTCGCCATTCTGAACGATTATTCTGACAATCTTTATTTCAGATCGGTCAAGTGCGATTTTAGCCTCTGTGCCGGAGGCTACACGCTGATTGTTGATATAAATGTTATCATCGTCAGCGCCCGATACGGAAACGTTCACGCTTTCCTCGATACCTGTGCTTATCTCGTAAACACCGTTATCATCGGGAGTGATTTCCTTTATTGTCTTGCCGTTTGCGTCTGTTAAGACTATTTTTCCGGGAAGCGCTGTCGTGCCGACCTCTTGCTCGTTTGCAGTTGTTCTTACAACGTAAGAAACCTCTGTCGATTTCTCGTTGAATACGCCTGCCCAGATGTTGCTTGCTGTCTGTATCTTTATATAGTGAACGCCGTTTTTGAATGTAACGGGGTTGCCGTTTTCATCTACCGCCCACTTTAAGTCGAAACCGTTTGATTCGGCATTTTCGCTGTATGCGTTTACATTAGTGCCTATCGTGCCGTTCTTGAAGTAGTCAACATAGCCGAACCTTGTCGTGCCTACAAAGGAAGCTGTAGAGCTGTCGCCCTGTATACTGCCCTGAATACTGGGGATAACAACGCCTCTGAGTGTGACAGTATCGCCCTTTGCAAGATCGTTCATATAATAAACGCTGGGTGAAACCCATCTGCCTGTCTGCTTTGAGCCGTCGTTTGAGTTGCCCTGATTGTCTGTCCAGCTTGTTTTACCGTCGGCTGTCTTTTTGTATGTTACTTCGTAATCGGTGATGGTCGTATCTTCGAAATGCTCACTTCCTGCGAGTGCATACCATGTTTTGCCGTCCTCAGAAACATATACCTGTCCGCTTTCAGCCGCACTTCCGCCGCTTACAAAGCTGTTGCCGTAAGCGTAGAAGTCAAGGCCGTAGGGGTTTGAGGGGTCGTCTGTTACTGGGTTTTCATAGTAATATGTGATATAACCGCCGAAGTTACCGAGCGATTTTATAGTGCCTGCGAGCGTCTGCTCGGGGCCTACACCGTAGGAAACGTTGGTGTACTGGCTGTTGACGCAAAGATAATCAACGACCTTGTCGGGTACGTCATACTTGCTTCTCTTTGTAGCCTTGACAGTATAGCTTTCTGAAAGAGTGCCGTCTGTTACCGTTACAGTAGTGTTTGCGCTCTTGGTAACAAGACTGTAAACGCCGTTTTCATCTGCTGTTGCGGCATCGTTGCCTATCTTAACTGTGCAACCGTCGGCAACCTTGAAATATACTGTGGGGAATTCTGCGTCATTTGCTATAACTATATTATAGCTGAGAAGTGACGGGTCGAATGCGGGATACATATCGCCGTGTTCGCTTTTAAGCTCGGTAAAGTGTACGTTCTTTATAGAAACGTCAGCCTTTACGAGCTTTATTTTGTAGCTTGTTATCTTGTCTGCGTCATCAAACTTGTCTGTAAGATAATCGCCGTCAGAAACCACATCTATTGATACTGTAACAGTGCCGTCCTTGCCGAAGGAATATGCGGGAGTTGTTTCGCCGCTTTTAAGCTCTGTATATTCGCCGTCAGCCTTCGCTCTGAAATGAACGTTTGCGGTTTTGCCCTTGAGAGTAAGTGCAACTCCGTCGGTGCCTCCCAAAACATAGGCTGTGTAGCTGTGGCATGCTGCATTTGTGCCGGTCGTATCGGTCACATTGCCGTTTTCGTCATTTCTGAAAACCGTTCCTTCTGCAAAGCCGTTGTACTTTGTCGCATACAGCTCCCTGCCGGCGGGAACAAGCGTGATGCCGCTTGTGCCTGCGATTTCCGCAGTGTAGTCATAGGGACGTGTTATGTTGAACACATACTGCGTCTTTATGCTTTCATCGTCAATGTAGCAAAGCTCTAAAATCAGCTTAGTCAAGCCGAAAGGAATATTAGAAATGCTGTTGAAGCTGCCGGACTTTATCTCGTTTCTCTGTGCAACTCCGTTTATATCGGTATATACCGCATAGCACTTCAGCAGGTCCTTGTTGAACTTAGTTCCGCTGTTGATATAGAAGGATGATGTGCTGTAAGACTTTATCTTTACATCATATTCGAGCTTTTCGGGGTCGAAAGCGTCATTGTCCCAGCCGTCAAGCGAGAAAGCCGAAAGTGCAAAGCTGTCAAAACGTGCGGCGGGTCTTGTGCCTTCCTTTATTGTTACCTTATAAGTGCTTGCTGTTGCACCCTCGCCTACCGTAACGGTGATAACATCGCCGTCCTTTATTTCAGTAGGTTTTGTAAGGCTCAGCGTCTTGTCGCCGATCTTGCTTACCGTCTTGAATTTCTTGTTCAGTGCGGTAGGACGGAAATTGATGCTCTTTGTGCCGAAAGGAACAGTAAGAGTATAATTATAGGTCTTTGCGCTGAATTCGGGGGAAAGCGTGCCGTAATCGCTGCTTATCGCTTTAAGCGATGTATCTGTACCGCTCCAGTCATTGCCAAGGTCAGCGCCCCAGTCCATAGTGTACTGCATACGGATTTCATCGCCGCTTGCGAGCTTGCCGTTAGCAACGGTATAGGCTGTTAAACCCTCGTTTGTAAACCAGTCGTTGAGCGTACCCATCCAGCCGCTCATCGAGCCGCCGTCAAATGCCGCAAGGCCTGCAATCTCGCTTATGTAGCCATCGTCTGCGCCATTCTGAGTAAAGCCGGAGCTTTCGATAGCATCCTTTATGCAGGTCATTGCGCTTGAGGTCTTGTCAAGCGATACCCACTTGTCGACCTTGGTACCTGTCCACGCAGGAGCGTTACCGCCGCTGACCGCTTCGGTAAACGTTGTGTTTTCTACAATAACACGGACGCTTCCGAGGTCGTCATCGGCAAATACAGTAAAGCTTACCTGCGGTACTGACAGCAGTGCCAGTGAAAGCGCCAGCAGTAAAGCTGTCACTTTTGCTGTAAATTTCTTTACATTTGTCATAGTTTTACCTTCCTTTATTCTTTTTTGCCGTAAGGCTTAACCGTCTAATCTGCGTTTTGCTGCTTTTCTTCTTTGCCTGGAGCGTTCACGCTTTTCACGGCTCTTCTCCTTTGCTGAAACCGCCGGAGGCTCTTTCAGCCCTGCGGCTTCAAGCGCCCTTGTCCACGGTCCCAGCTTCTGCTTTATAAAGCAGACTTCGCTTGGAGTAAAATCGGAGCGTTTGGGCAGAGTGCCAAGCTGTTCATACTTTTCGCAAAGCATAGCGACAGCCTTGCTTATTTTTTCGTCTGCCATAACGTCACCTCCGTAAACAAATACGAAAAACGGCAATAAAAAATGCCTTCACCAAAAAAAGTGAAAGCACAACTGATCTTTAAGCACAGCAAATATAAGCCATACGGATATGCCAAAAAAGCATAAAGGTACAGCCTTAGCTGAAGATCGGCTGTACTTCTTCCTCGTCCAAGAGACAATGCCGAAAAATACGGGGGTATTCTGACTTGTGAGCATAGGCTCAGATACAGTAATGACGGTTGCTCCGGATTCTCACCGGATTCCCTATTACCTACCGGGCAAAAAGCCTTTCGTACCGTATTTTCGATATTCGGTTAAGGATAAGTATAGCACATAATGATAAGTAAAGTCAATACAAAACGGGCGTCTGAAAGCGGATTTAAGTTTATTTTTTGGTAGGGGTGATTTTGTATTGACTTTTTGGAAATATATGATATAATGATGGCAAAATACGATAGGTTTGTGAGGAAGTATTATGGGTAATATAAATAAGTTTACTTATAGTCTTGATGAAGGAATTGAATATCTCAACAAAGAATGCGACTTTTCGCAGAAGGCAATAGCCGAAAAGCTGAAGGTCAATGTCAAAACTGTAGAAAGTTACCTTCGTGGCGATACGCACAGTGAAGATTGTGAAAAGAAAATAAACCGCATTATCAGAGAGCAGAAGCCAAAGAGAAACAAGCACTACGGCTATATAAACGACCGTTTAAGCTATTGCAAAGGACGGCTGAGAATAGAAAACGAGTATATGTTCTATCGTTTGCCCAACCGGGATTTTTATATGCTCGTCTGTGATATAATAAGCACATACAGACTTTTTGATATCTACAGCCAGGCGGAGCTTGCGAAAATACTCGGTATAAGTCAGAAAGATTATTCAATAGAATATGAACGGAATAATTTCAGCTTAAATGTCGATCCTGACAAAAAGTATAAGTACTACAGTACTGATGAGCAGACAGAAATAATGAAAAAGCTCTATTCGCTTATAAGTCTTGGTGACGGCAAAGGCGACAAGGTGTTCAGAAGTCCTTTGAAGTTTTCGAAATGCTTTGAGGGGATTGTCAATGCGCAGTCTGTTAACAAAATGCTGACATACAGAGACGGACGCTTTTATATTGCTAATGCTGTACTTGAAGCTGATCATATCATAGATTTATTCCGCCTTCGTGATGTAGACAGTGAGCAGACGGAACAGATATTATCTTTTCTTATTAACTTTATGAACAGAGGATTTTACGGAAATACCGGAGAAGAATACGATAAATCCTGTTTGCTGCTTGATTTAAAAAAATGTATAAACGCAGTCGACGAATACTATAAGAATATCAGCGACTCGTCTTGCGACAGAAGCAATTTACCCGTATGGGATCCGAATGAAGAGGTATATTGCCGCAACATTGCAGAATATCTGGCGGAGAGGGTTTGTGCAGACGAAAACAGCAACGATGACGACAAGGCTGTTTTGCAGAAAACACTTGCGTATATTATAGGTGAAATCCGCAGGGAAGAATATTCCGGTTTGCTTAAGGTTTTCAGGAAAGATCACAATGTAAGACATGATATGTTAGTGTATCTATACGAAATGTCACGCTATAAAATATATTATAAGTATGCCGATGAAGAGTTAACCGACATCAGAACGGCGGACGAGGATGAATTAAGTTCTGATCAGAGGAAATGCTATGAAGCGGCAGTGGACAAGTTCTCTCATTTAAGCATTTCCGAACAGCAGACGGTGTTCAATTATATCTACGCATTCGTACCGCCGATTATTTCCTGTGAAGATCTTAATTTATGTGACATTGGTTATCTTAATGATTACAAAACCGTCAATGAACACGATGGCACAAAAGCATTTAATTATTTTGTAGAAATGATTTCATACGGACAAATTGGTGTGCATCAACGTGATTTCGTTGTTCCGGCAAGCTGTATATTGATGAGTGGGCTGTCGGATAAAACCCCGCATATACCGGTGATTACCGGCAAGAATCCAACCGCAAAACAGGTACGGAATGCTAAAAAATACGAAATTTACGCAAAAGCATACGCTTTGCACAATATTGATCTTACTGAAATCATTCTGAAGAAGCTGAGCTTTTCAAGCGACGACTGGGAGAAATGGATGTATATTGAAAACTGCTACAGAACAGACCGTTCGGATATTCTTGAAAAAATGAGAAGTTTTGCAAACAGATTCAAAACCCCGGCGGACGAAAAGAAAATCTCAAAGCCTGTGCCTAAAAAAGAGGCAGGAAGATAATAATAAAGTTAAAACCGTATGGGATAAAACCGGTACGGTCAGACTGTCGATAAACTCACGCACCGCAAAAATGCAGAAAAAGTAAACCGGTGCAAACTAAAAATCCGATAAATTAAAAGAATTTCACCCAGCCGTTTTTTACGGCTGGGTGAAAGCATTTTTGCTTACTGCGTCAACCGCCCCTCAACGTACCTTTGTACGCCTGTCGGGGCGGTTTCCTTGTCTGCGAGTGTTTCTTAACATCTGCGGTGTGTCGGATAAAACCGGAACGGCATTTTTGTTATAAAAATTTTATACCAAAAAAGTAATTACACTTCTGCTTCGAATATGTTACAATATGCTCACGTTAAAGGCAGTGATGCAAAAGGAGGCATATATGGAACTTACATTATCACTTGACACCGGGATGGTTTGTGGTAAGTGCGGCAGAGAGCTGAACAAGGACGCTGTTATCTATTACAGCGATAAGAGCTGTGACGTTTATTGTTGTCAATGCGGCGAAGGAAAATACACACATATTGCGGGCAGAAGGGTGATAAAGTACGTCCGTACACCTGACGGATTTCATCCGGCATTAACGCCCGAAGCGCTTGACACTCTCGAAAATGATATATATTACGCAAAGCCGTTTGGCAAAACCGAAGGAAAACTTATTTACCGGTCAAGCGGATTGTGTGAAATCGATTGTAACAAATCCCTCGACGAAACAATAATCGAATGCACAGATTACAAGGCGCTTATATTGTTTTCTGTCAATGATTGCTTTCCTCTGTATGATGATGACGACAACGAATACAATCTTGCATGTCATTTAGCAACGTTGATGTATAAGCTGTCGGAAGACGGAAAGCAATCGTTACTGGTTGATGAGAGAGACTGTGTGGTAGGCATAATTTCAACAAAATGCGTGGCGGCAGACCGTGACGGTTTAGCGGCTGATATGTCACTTTACAGACTTGTTGACGATCCTTACGAAACAGAGGACCCGTCGCCACAGTGCGAAGCGAAAGAACAGATCTGCACTGCGCCTGCTGATGCGGAAAGCATATTGCTGAGAGAAACAGTAAACGATGATTTTGCAAGGGAAATGCTTAACTATGTTCTCAGCAGGATAAAGGGTCAGGACAATGAGATACGCAGGGCGGTATACATTGTATATGAGTATCTTAAGTCAATCGCAAGCGGCAAGCCTATGCACTCTGTCAGCTGGATTATCACAGCACCGAGCGGTTCGGGAAAAACGGAATTCTACCGGTCGATAAGAGACTTTTTCAAAGCAAAGAAAATACCTGTTCCTGTGATACAGTATGATATGAGCAGGATAACGGAAACCGGCTTCAAGGGTGCGGAATCATCGGAAATACTTAAGCTCGCTTACAAAGTAAACGGAACGAGCGGCTATGCGATCTTTTTCCTCGATGAAGCGGACAAACGTTTTATTCCGTCATATTCAGGTAACGGTCAGGATGCGAACAGGGCAGTGCAGGCGGAATTGCTCACTATGGTCGAAGGCACTATCCGCAGTATTGACGAAAATGAGCCGTCAACGACCTTTGATACCAATAAGACGATGTTTGTGTTCATGGGCGCTTTCCAGGACCTTCGTGAAAGAAAGGCTGTAAGGACGGCAGTACGCAGCACGCCGATTGGTTTTACGGACGGCTCTGAAAATGCTTCTCCCGAGTCGGGGCAGTATGTTGATTATTTCTATTCGGATCTGTCAATAGAAGACATGATAGAATACGGTATGTTGGAAGAGCTTGCAGGAAGAATCACCAGAGTTGTAAACTTCCATCTTATAGAAGAAAGCGAAATGCGTAAGCTGATAAAGCTGAAGGCAGAAGAAATATCTAAAGAAGCCGGCGTGATAACCGAATTTTCAAGGAATGCTTATGACGAGCTTTTCGAACAAGCGTATACTAATCTCGGCGTACGCAGACCGATGAATATCATACGGGGCTGTATACAGGACGCACTTGCCAAAATCGTGTTTGATAAAAGCTCCGCTGAGAACGATGAATATATTATTCGTATTGATTCTGTTTACGAACAGCCGAAGATAAAGCGTTCGTCCGGGCGGAAGATACCGTCTGTAAAACCCTGTGCAAAGAAAAGCGCAGGCGGATGGGCTAAAAATACGAACGGGGTGAAAGTACATAAGCCATAAAGTTATCTGCTTGCAAAGAAGATAAAAACACAAGAAAACGGAAATATCGGAGGTATTTATGAAAAGAAATGATTTTTACGAAGAATACGACTTTGACAGTCACGAGAACAAGGTGAGAATAGCGGCGGTAATCGGCACGCTTGTTGTTACTGTTGTGTTCGGTGTGGGGGCGTTTATATTCCTCACAACAGCTACGAAAGATTGGGACAGCGGCATTCTGAATCTGCTCGGCAACCTTGCGTTTTTCTTATTGCTCGGCTTGACTTTTGCCTGCTACATACCCGGTTTTATGCACGTTTCGTCACTGATCAGAAAAACCCGCATTATAGGCTTGATATGGATATTTATAGCAGGTGTCTGCGGATTTATTTTCCTTATCATAGATATTGTGAAGTTATGTCTCAGAAAGCCGCTGTTCTTCCGCTGGGAGCTGTAATAAGACGGATAATAATAAAAACGAGGTGCGTTGGCACCTCGTTTCAGACTGTCGATAAACCTCTTGATTATATAAAAATGGGGTCGCAGGGGCGTAGCCCCCGTACAGGTCGTCAGCCATTTGTGCCACTGCATCGTGCAGTGGCTTTGTGTGGCTGACTGCAAGCATCCTTGCTTGGACTAGGGGCGGTAGCCCCTTTCCCAGGGAAAGGGGCTTGGGGATAGGGATTGAGAACAAGCACTTTTTTTGAAAAAACATACTTTTTCTACAAACTGAAACGAGGTGCGTTGGCACCTCGTTTTGCTATATCATATCATCTATCTTATCAGAACGCAATTCTGTCCTCGATGTACTTCTTTACATCTGTGATAGGCATTCTTTCCTGCTTCATAGAGTCACGCTCACGGACTGTTACGCAACCGTCCTCAACGCTGTCGAAGTCGTATGTGATGCAGAAGGGAGTACCGATCTCGTCCTGTCTTCTGTATCTCTTGCCGATAGCGCCTGCATCGTCATAATCAACGCAGAAGTATTTTGACAGCTCGTCTGCAATCTCACCCGCCTTGTCTGCAAGCTTCTTTGACAGGGGCAGAACTGCCGCCTTTACAGGAGCTAAGTAGGGGTGGAAGTGCATAACGTTTCTTGTTGTACCGTCCTCAAGCTGTTCTTCGTCATAAGCCTCAGTTATAACTGCAAGGAACAGACGCTCAACACCGAGTGAAGGCTCGATAACATAAGGAACGTACTTCTCATTTGTTTCGGGATCGAAATATTCCATCTTCTGACCGCTTGTCTTGATGTGCTGTGTAAGGTCGTAGTCGGTTCTGTCCGCAACGCCCCAAAGCTCGCCCCAGCCGAACGGGAACAGATATTCGAAGTCGGTTGTAGCCTTTGAGTAGAAGCAAAGCTCTTCCTGATCGTGATCACGCAGTCTTAAGTTTTCTTCGTTTATGCCGAGGGACAGGAGCCACTTCTTGCAGTAGTCCTTCCAGAAGTAGAACCAGTCAAGGTCTGTGCCGGGCTTGCAGAAGAATTCAAGCTCCATCTGCTCAAATTCTCTTACACGGAAGATGAAGTTGCCGGGCGTAATCTCATTTCTGAATGACTTGCCTACCTGTGCAACGCCGAAAGGCACTTTTTTACGGGTAGTACGCTGGATATTCATAAAGTTTACGAAGATACCCTGCGCTGTTTCGGGACGAAGGTAAAGCTCGCTCTTCGAGTCCTCTGTAACACCCTGGAATGTCTTGAACATAAGGTTGAACTGTCTTATGTCTGTGAAATCAGCCTTGCCGCAGTTGGGGCAGGTGATGCCTTTTTCACGGATATAATCCATCATCTGCTCGTTTGACCAGCCCGCACAGTTTGTGCCGTCAAAGTCCTCGATAAGATTGTCCGCTCTGTGACGTGTCTTACAAGCCTTGCAATCCATAAGGGGATCGGAAAATCCGCCGATATGACCCGATGCTACCCATGTCTGAGGGTTCATGAGGATAGCGCTGTCAAGACCTACGTTGTACTTGCACTCCTGTATGAATTTTTTACGCCATGCGGACTTGATATTGTTCTTCAGCTCAACGCCGAGAGGTCCGAAATCCCATGTATTTGCAAGTCCTCCGTATATCTCACTGCCGGGATATATAAAGCCTCTGCCCTTGCAGAGAGCAACCAGCTTATCCATGGTTTTTTCTGTGTTTTTCATGTACGAAATTTCCTTTCATGTTTTGCATTTAAAAGCAGTGCACGGCAACGTATCTGCGCTGTCGTGCTTGTCTGCCGTATAATTCGTTTTAAATAGTGTTTGCCTCCGACCGTTTTGCTGTACAGAAAGGTCGGAACTTACAGCACCTTACAGCTTTTCAATCCAGCCCATTTCATCGGGGAGCTTGCCGTACTGCATACCTGTCATTGTGTCGTAAAGACGCTGAGAGATAGGTCCTATCTTGTTGTCGTTGATAAGCATAACCTTATCGCCCCACTTTAAGTGACCTACAGGTGAGATAACAGCGGCTGTACCTGTACCGAATACTTCATTCAGCTTGCCTGCATCGTAAGCGTCTGCGATTTCCTGTATTGTGATTCTCTTTTCGCTTACCTTAAGACCCCACTTCTTGCACAGCTCTATAGATGACTTTCTTGTGATACCCGAAAGGATAGAGCCCTGGAGTGCGGGAGTAACAACCTCGCCGTCGATTACGAAGAAGATGTTCATAGCGCCTACTTCTTCAATGTACTTACGCTCAACACCGTCAAGCCACAGTACCTGTGAGTAGTTCTGCTTGTGAGCCTCGTCCTGACCGATGAGCGATGCGGCGTAGTTACCGCCTGTCTTTGTAAAGCCCATACCGCCTCTTACTGCACGGACATAGTTTGTTTCAACATAGATATTAACGGGATCAAGACCCGAAGCGTAATATGCACCTGAGGGTGACATGATTATCATAAAGTAATACTTGTCGCCGGGACGAACGCCGAGGAACGGGTCAGCGGCAAATATGAACGGACGTATGTAAAGCGAAGCACCGTCTGTATGAGGTACCCAGTCCGCATCTATTTTTACAAGCTCGTGGAGAGCCTGTAAGCAATCGTCAACGTTTAACTGAGGGATAACAAGACGCTCAGCGGAGATGTTCATTCTCTTGAAATTTTCTTCCGGACGGAAGAACTGAATGCTGCCGTCGGGAGTTCTGTATGCCTTCATACCCTCGAAGATTTCCTGTCCGTAGTGAAGAACCATAGCGGCAGGTGAAATAGAAATATCCCCGTAGGGAACTATTCTTGCGTCATGCCAGCCCTTGCCCGTGTCATATTCCATAACGAACATATGATCGGTAAAGATGTGACCGAAACCGAGCTTTGTTTCGTCAACGGGCTTTGCCTTAGGTGTTTTAGTTTTCTCAATTTTGATTTCCATTGTAAAAACATTCCTTCCTGAAAGCGATTTTCTCGCCGTAATTTCCGCCATAGCGGCAGCTCGTCTGCCTTATGCAAGCGAAATACCGTTTCCTTTCAGCATCTGTCCGATGAAAGCACAGGAAAATTATGTATGCTTGCAGTACCGACTAATTGTACAAAGAAAATTATAGCACTATTCTTGCAAAAGTTCAATATCTTTTTCACATTATTTGAATTTTTTGAGCGGATTTCTTTCATCAAAAGTCCGTGCGTATATTATTATGCAAATAAATCGGTCCGATGCCTGTTGAATGGCACCGGACCGATCGCAATATTTCAGGTTACTGCTTGTTTGACATTTCGTAGGATTCGATCATCTTCTTGACCATCTGACCGCCGATTGAACCTGCCTGCTTTGAAGTAAGGTCGCCGTTGTAGCCGTTGTCCTTAAGGGGTACGCCTACTTCGCTTGCAGCCTGCATCTTGATGCTGTTTAATGCTGCCTTGTTCTTTTTATTGGTACTAGCCATTGTTGTTTTCCTCCGTATTTGTTATGCAGGTCCTTTTGACCTTGCAATATTATTATGTTCGGAGATTTTTTAAATATCAGATGAAATTTTTGGTGATAAATCATAACGCAGAAAATACGGCAAACCGTTCTGATTTTGCACATGACATTGCAATCAGAATTCATCTGTGTTAAAATTAATTAACATATTTTTACGGAGGAATCGCTATGCCTCAGAACTCGAAACCATGAAGCACGCCAAGGAATACATAGACAAGCTCGCAAACGGAATAGGCCCTTTTAGCGATAAGCCTGTGCCGGACGGCGATATTATCAATAACGTCAAGCTGTCACGATGCTTTTTCTACATTTCGGGAATACTTGAAAAGGTGATTGAAAACGGCGGAGAGGTGGCTAAGCCGCAAGTCGCCGAAGCTGTAAGGCCGCATAAGCGTGGCAGTGTGGTAATAACCGACGAGGCACGGGCAAAATTCAGATGTTTTATAAATGAAGTGTCGCTGTCAACCTTTACCGATATGATAAACAAGCATATTGACAGCGATGTTTCTGTAAAGCTGAAAGGCTGTGCAATTGCCGACTGGCTGACCGTGATAGGTATGCTGACGGAAGAAACACTGCCTAACGGCAAGCTCAAAAGAGTGCCGACCGAAAACGGCATTTTCGAGGGCATAAGGCTAAATGAATACTTCACTCCGGGCGGTTTTCCGGGATACGCAATAATGCTCAGCCCTGCGGCACAGCAGTTTGTGCTTGACAACATAGACGCAATAGCGGAAATGAACGGCTTGCCGAGAGAAAAACGTAACAGACTGCCGTTTGAGGTCACAGACGAAATGCGTCAGAAGCTTACTTCCACGGAGAAATTCGTTACGGCAACAGATATAACGCAGAATATCAATTCTTATGTCGATGAAGAAAAGTCGGGTACGCTTAAAACAGGCTCTGTATCAAAATGGCTCGAAGAACAAGGCGTACTTGAAAACACCGAGCTTCCAAGCGGCAGAAAAACCAGACTGCCTACTGAGCAGGGTGTAAAGCTCGGAATAGAAACAAGGCAACGCACCTCACAGCGTGGCGAAGAGTATACGGCGGTTGTCTATTCAAAGCAGGCGCGCCAGTTCAAACGTTCTCAAGGGATGACGCCACTGGAATTCAGACGTAAAGACGGCGACGGAGTCGGAACGGTTGAGTAATTTGCATAAAGACGAAATCTAAAAATTTATATGAAGATTTATATAAAACACTTGCGTTTTTGCAACACACGTATTATAATGAAAACAAAGGAGGGAACGAGATGAAAGCGAGTATCCGACAGATCAGCGAAATGACCGGATTTTCTCCGGCAACTGTATCCAACGCGCTTAACAATAAACGCGGCGTCAACCATGAAACCGCCGCAAAGATTCTCGAAGCCGCCCATGCCTGCGGATATTTATCAGAAGGCGGAAATATCCACAGCATTCGTTTCGTCATTTATAAAGACAGCGGACAGGTCGTTTCCGATACGCCTTTTTTCTCCGCCCTGATCGAAGGAGTCGAGATGGAAAGCCGGGTCGGGAATTTTGAAACGGTGATCTGGAACCTGAACCGGTCTGCGCCGGATTATGACGAACGCTTAAAACAGCTTCTGACCGATCCGACAAGCGGTATCCTGCTTCTGGCAACCGAGTTGGATGAAGAAGAAGCCGCTAAGTTCAAAAGCGCACTGGCACCGGTCGTTGTACTGGATAACTGGTTTGAAAACTCCTCTTTCAACTCTGTCCTGATCAGCAACACCGATTCGACCTGTGCCGCAGCCGAGTATCTGATCGCAAATGGTTATAAGGAGATCGGATACCTGAAAAGCAACATTAACATCAAAAACTTCTTCTACCGCCAGGAAGGATATGAACGGGCGCTTAAAGCACATGGACTTGAGATCCCGGAAAACGGGCTGATTTCTCTGCCTCCGACGATGGACGGGGCAAGAGTACAGATGAACCGTTTGCTTTCCGCCGGGATCAGGCTTCCCGAAGCACTCCTAGCCGATAACGATATCATTGCTCTGGGCGCGATGAAGGCCATGCAGGATCACGGGATCCGGATCCCTGAGGACGTATCGATCATCGGGTTTGATGATCTTCCGTTTTGCAGCATCACGACCCCCGGCCTGACCACCATTCATGTTTATAAACAGGAAATGGGACGCACAGCCGTCCGAAGGCTTCTGGAACTGATCCGGAACGGCGACCGGTTTGTGACCAAATCTCAGATCTGTACTGAGTTTGTTGAGCGGGGAAGCGTGTGCAAACGCACTGACTGACCGCTTATGATAAATGCCGACAGTCTCTAATTTCAGAAAGGAAGGAATTTTTATGACTCCTGCAAAAATCAAAATCGGTTATGCACCGACCAGACGCAGTATCTTTTCCGCGCCTGCAGCTATTGAATACCGCAATCTGACCGCAGATCGTCTGCGCGAACTGGGCGTGGATTTTGTTGACATCACCGATATCAATAAAGAAGGGCTTCTCTACGATGACAACGATCTGCCCGCAATTGTGGAAAAATTCAAAGCCGAGAAGGTTGACGGTATCTTCTTCCCTCACGGAAACTTCGGCACCGAGTACGAGGTCGCAAGACTGGCCAAGGAAATGAATCTTCCGGTTCTGCTCTGGGGTCCCCGCGATGAATGTCCCGATCCCGAAACCGGCGTCCGCCTGAGAGATTCCCAGTGCGGCCTGTTCGCGACTGGTAAGGTTCTCCGCCGTTTCCGCGTACCTTTCACCTACATGACCAACTGCAACCTGACCGATTCCGAATTTGAGCGGGGAATCAAGGACTTCCTTGCCGTCTGCAATATCGTCCGCACCTTCCGTCATACCCGCATCCTTCAGATCTCGACCCGTCCGTTTGACTTCTGGAGCACGATGTGCAACGAAGGTGAGCTGCTTGAGAAATTCAACATCCAGCTTTCGCCCGTTCCGATGACCGAACTGGTTCAGAACGTCAACAAGGCAAAAGAGGAAAAAACGCTGGTCGAAGCCTGCGTCGCTTATATGCGAATGAAGATGGACATCCACGTCACCGAGGACGAGCTTTACAATGTAGCCGCTATGAAAGTTGCGATCGAAACGATGGCAAAGAAATACGGTTGCAACGCCGCTGTTATTCAGTGTTGGAACGCCCTTCAGGATGAACTTGGCATTATGCCCTGCTGTGCAAACTCCCTGCTCTTTGATGAAGGCTTCCCGGTCGTCTGTGAGACCGATATCCACGGTGCGATCACTTCTCTGCTGATTCAGGCTGCCGGTATGGACGAGCATCCCGTATTCTTTGCTGACTGGACGGTTCGCCATCCTACCAACGACAACGCTGAGCTGCTTCAGCACTGCGGCCCCTGGCCCCTTTCTCTTGCTAAAGAGCGTCCTCAGCTGACCTATCCGCTGGCATTTGATTACCCCGGTGCGGTTGCTGCCGAGTGCAAACACGGCAACGTTACCCTCTGCCGTTTTGATGGCGACAACGGCGAATACAGCCTGCTGCTCGGTACCGCTAAAGGTATTGACGGTCCTTACACCAAGGGTACCTATCTCTGGGTCGAGGTCAAAAACTGGAAGAAGCTGGAGGCAAAGATTGTCGAAGGCCCCTATATTCATCACTGTGCCGGTATTCACGGTGATGTTGTCGCGAGACTTTACGAAGCCTGCAAATACATCGGCGTCAAGCCCGACCTTTATGACGATAACGACGAAGAAATCAAAGCATATCTTCGCGGCGAATAAATGAAGGAGAGCCGGGAGAAAAGAGTATCTCTTCCGACTCCTGATTAGAAAAGGACACAGACTTATGAACCTGAAAGCAAACTCTTACAAACTGCGTCAGGATATCCTCGATATCGTCTACCACGCAAAGGGCGGACATATCGGCGGTGACATGAGCGTAATCGATACGCTCAACGTCCTGTATAACAAGCAGATGAATGTTACTCCCGAGAATTTTCATGATCCCGATCATGACCGCTTTATCCTCAGTAAAGGTCATACGGTTGAGGCACTTTACGCGGTTCTCTGCCAGAAAGGATTCTTCCCCCGCGAGGATTTGAAAACGGTTTCCCAGTATCTCTCCAAGTACATCGGTCACCCCAACAATAAAGTCAATGGTATCGAGATGAACTCCGGTTCTCTCGGCCACGGTCTGTCGGTCGCGATCGGTATGGCACTCGCCGGTAAGATGGACAAGCGCGATTACCGCGTATATGTTGTCATGGGCGATGGTGAGCTTGCCGAAGGAAGCGTCTGGGAAGGCGCCATGGCCGGCGGTCACTATAAGCTGGACAATCTCTGCGCCGTCATTGACCGAAACCGTCTCCAGATCTCCGGCACGACCGAATATGTTATGAACCAGGAAAGCCAGGAAGAGCGTTGGGCGACCTTCGGTTGGCACGTCATCTCGATCGACGGAAACGATGTTGATGCGTTGGATCGTGCATTTGACGAAGCAAAAGCCACCAAAGGCAAACCCACCCTGATCGTTGCCAACACCACGAAGGGCTGCGGCGTATCCTTTATGGAAAATAAAGCTACATGGCATCACAAAGTTCCGACTCCCGAAGAATACGAACAGGGTATGGCGGAACTGAAAGCAAAGGAGGCTGCGGCAAATGAATAAGATTGCGAATAAGCAGGTGATCTGCGAAGTTCTGATGGAAAAGGCTAAAGAGGACAGAGACGTTGTTGTTCTCTGCTCCGACTCCCGCGGAAGCGCTTCGCTGACTCCGTTTGCCGATACATATCCCGACCAGTTTGTTGAAGTTGGCATCGCTGAGCAGAGCCTGGTTTCGATCTCTGCCGGTCTTGCTAAATGCGGCAAAAAAGCCTATGCGGCTTCTCCCGCATGCTTCCTCTCGACCAGAAGCATGGAACAGGCGAAGGTTGACTGCGCTTATTCCCATACCAATGTTAAGCTGATCGGTATTTCGGGCGGTGTTTCCTACGGTGCGCTCGGCATGACCCATCATTCGGCGACCGATATTGCTGACATGGCATCGATCCCCGGAATGCGCGTTTATCTTCCTTCCGACCGTTTCCAGACCCGTAAGCTGATGGAAGCGCTTTATCAGGACGATCAGACCGCTTATATCCGCGTCGGCCGCTACGCCGTTCCGGATGTTTACTCGGAGGACAACTGCCCCTTTGAGATGGATAAAGCGACCGTTATCGGCGAAGGGACGGATGTTGCCATCATCGCCTGCGGTGAAATGGTAGAAGCAGCCGTTGCCGCTTCCAAAGAACTGAATGAGCAGGGGATCTCCGCCGGTGTGCTCGATATGTACTGCGTCAAGCCGCTGGATGAACAGGCAGTTATCCGTGCAGCTGAAAAAGCAAAAGCTGTAATCGTAATCGAAGAGCATACCCGGATCGGCGGACTCGGTTCAATGGTCTGCCAGATTGTAGCAGCCAATGCTCCCCGTAAAGTCACCTGCATGGGCCTGCCCGATGCTCCTGTTATCACCGGTAATTCCCGCGAGGTCTTTGACTATTATCATCTGAATAAAGACGGTATCATTGCTGCCGCAAAAGAACTGTTAAAATAAGCGACTGTTCCTCCCGCATCGGATCGACATATCCGGTGCGGGAGGGGAAAGGACTGGTTTTCAGCATGAAATATATTCTGGCGATTGACCAGAGCACTTCCGGAACCAAAGCCCTTCTTTTTGACGAAGACGCCCGGCTGATCGGCCGAAGCGACCTTCCGCATAAACAGAAGATTTCAGAAAACGGATGGGTCGCGCATGATCCGATGGAAATCTGGGAGAACACCAAAGGCGTTGCCCGTGCTGTTATTGAAAAAACCGGCATCAACAAAGACGAAGTCATTGGCATCGGCATCAGCAACCAGCGCGAGACGGCTCTGGTTTGGGATCGCGATACCGGCCTTCCGGTTTATGATGCGATCGTATGGCAGTGCGCACGCGGTGCAAAGATCTGTGAAGGACTGTCTGATTATGCCGAAATGGTGCGCGAGCACACAGGTCTGCGGCTCTCTCCATATTTCTCTGCGGCAAAGATCGCATGGGTTCTCCAGAACGCTGGCGACCTTTCCGGCAGACACCTTTGCTGCGGCACGATTGATTCGTGGCTCGTCTTTAAGATGACCCACGGAAAAGAATTCCGATGCGATTACTCCAACGCTTCCCGTACACAGCTTTTCAATATCCGTACCCTTTCCTGGGACAGTGAGATCTGCTCGATCTTTGGAATTGACCCGGAGACGCTTCCGACTGTGACCGACTCCGACGGTCTTTACGGTTATACCGATCTTGATGGGTACTTTTCCAAAGAAATCCCGATTCACGGCGTTCTCGGCGACAGTCACGGCGCTCTCTTCGGGCAGGGCTGTCTGACTCCTGGCATGATTAAAGCGACCTTCGGAACCGGCTCCTCCGTTATGATGAATATTGGTGAAAAACCGATCTTCTCTGACGCCGGTATCGTAACCTCGCTGGCATGGAGCATGAGCGGGAAAGTAAACTACGTCTTGGAAGGCAACATCAACTATACCGGCTCGGTTATCAAATGGCTGGTCGATGATGTGAAGCTGTTGGGTGCTTCCCGCGAATCGGGCGAATTTGCTGCAAAGGCCAATCCCGAGGATACGACCTACCTCGTTCCGGCTTTCTCCGGGCTGGGCGCCCCCTATTGGGACAGTGAGGCAAAGGCCGCAATCGTCGGTATGACCCGCAGCACCGGAAAAGCCGAAATCGTAAAGGCGGCGGAAGAATGCATTGCGTATCAGATCACCGATCTTGTTCTGCTGATGCAGCAGGAGTCCGGTCTGCCGATCACTGAGATCCGGGTAGACGGCGGTCCGACTAAAGACAAATATCTGATGCAGTTCCAGTCGGATATGCTTTCGATCCCGGTTGCAGTTCCGAAAAACGAAGAACTTTCGGGCATCGGCGCAGCTTATGCTGCCGGTTTTGCTCTGGGGCTGTGGGATCAGTCTGTTTATGAAAAAGAAGAACGCACCCGCTATCTGTCGAAGGTGGACGAATCTTCCCGTAAAAAGCGCTATGACGGCTGGAAAGCGGCTGTCGCAAGCGTTCTGACCAAATGACAGGAGTGTAATTATCATGAAATTCTTTATCGACACCGCCAATATTGAATAAATCCGTAAGGCAAACGACATGGGCGTTATCGCTGGCGTTACCACCAATCCTTCTCTGATCGCCAAAGAAGGCCGCGACTATGCGACCGTTCTGAAAGAAATTGCCCAGATCGTTGACGGCCCGATCTCCGGCGAGGTCAAAGCGACCACTGAGGACGCTTAAGGCATGATCGAAGAGGGAAGAGCAATCTATGCGCTCGACCCCAAGCACATGGTCGTTAAGATCCGATGACCGTTGAAGGCTTGAAAGCCATCAAGGTTCTCTCCTCCGAAGGAATTCCGACCAACTGCACGTTGATCTTCTCCGCAAACCAGGCACTTCTTGCCGCTCGTGCAGGTGCTACTTATGTCAGCCCCTTCCTTGGCCGTCTGGATGATATTTCTCAGCCCGGCATTGAGCTGATCGAAACGATCACCGCCATGTTCTCCCGTTTCCCCGAGATCAAGACCGAGATCATCTGCGCGTCTGTCCGCAACCCGATCCATGTTACCGATTGCGCTCTGGCCGGTGCGGATATCGCAACCGTTCCTTACAAGGTCATTGAGCAGATGACCAAGCATCCGCTCACCGATCAGGGCATCATCAAGTTCCAGGATGACTACCGCAAGGTATTCGGTGATAAATAAGCTTTACTGAATATTGAAAAGGGAACCGGAAAATCGCCCCTTCTTTACTTGTGCTTATACAATATGTAAATATGTATCGGCTCAGCCTCTGATATTATAATCTTCTGCAAGAAGCACAGACGCTCTTGCGAGCTTGTGCAGATAAACAAACGGTCCGATAATGATAAGGCTTCCCAGAACGTTCCATAGCCAGTAATCCGAAGCACCGAAAGAATATGCTATGCCACGTCTTGCAAGCTCGTTGCCCATTCTTGAAGAAAGGTTATGGAACCATACGATAAAACCGATACCTAATGTAAGCGGCCCGATGATAAACGCCATAAGGCAGTAGTGCATTGTCTTTCTTCCGTCAAATCTGCTTGCGATAAGATTTATATCTTCTGAAATTCCGGAAAAGAAAACTAACGGATAAATTCCGAAAGTTATAATTGTTAACAGAATCAGCTTAATCAGACCTCTGTGTGTATTGAGCTGTCTTACCGGTCCGTAGCTTTGCTGATACTGCGGTGCGTGCTGCTGATACTGCGGTGCGGGCTGCTGATACTGCGGTGCTGGCTGCTGATACTGCGGTGCAGGCTGCTGGTACTGCGGCGCAGGCTGCTGAAAGTTCTGTTCAACAGGCTGCTGATAATTGTTCTGTTCGTTCATATTTATACCTCCCTGAAAGTTTTCTTAATAATAGCACAATATTAGACTGATGTCAATAATTTAATTTAATAAAATTAATCTTTAAGGAAATCTGCGAAACGCCATAGGCAAAAATATCATTCTTATCCGAAACAGTTGACATAGTGAAAAACCGGTGCTATAATGCTATAATATGAGCATTGCACAACAAGTGTTACAGAAAAACCCATATCACGAGGTGATATTATGCCACCCAGGGCAAAATATACAAGAGAAGAAATAACCGAAATAGCGCTCGGAATAGTTGCCGAGAGCGGTGTTGAATCGCTGAATGCAAGAAGCCTTGCAGAAGCTATGGGAACATCGACACGCCCTATCTTTACAGCGTTCAGAAATATGGAGGAGCTTGAAAGCGCTGTCCGTGAGTCCGCTATGAAGGTATTCGGACAGTTTGCGGAAAAAGAAACGCCCGATATGCCTGCATTCAAGCAGGTCGGCATACAGATGATCACTTTTGCAAAGGAAAAGCCGAAGCTGTTCAGACTTCTTTTTATGAAGGAACAGGATCATACTTTCAATTTCGAGGGAATGTTCTCGTCTATGCTCGGCGTTACGGCTGACAAGTGTATTGAGTATATAATGAACGATTACTCGCTTTCAAAAGAGGACGCAATGACTTTGTTCAGACACGTCTGGATATTCACCTACGGTATAGGTGTATTGCTTTCATCCAACATCTGTCTGTTCAGCGAAAACGAGATTTCGGATATGCTGAGCGTTCAGTTCAGAAGTATGCTGATTATGATAAAGTCCTCACATGCGGCAAAGTAAAACCCGATATACATCCCGATCTGTTTTATGGCAGGTCGGGAATTTTTTTATCCTTTTTTCCAAACATTTTTCTATCCATACATAAATAATGTTGCAAACGGTGTTTTAATATACTTGAAAAACGAACATTGCAATGTGTTTTCAAGCGGTTTTCAAAGCTTTTTTCCAAGTCTTTTTGCGTGGAAAAGGGCAGAAGAAAAGATGCGGTCAACAGTATATAATAAAGCTATAAAATTACAGATTTCGGGAGATGTCATGGATAAGAATAACAAATCGGAATCGCTTAACGGTGTGTATGGGACGATATGTGAAATCATCGGCTTTGAAAATACCGTTAAGCTGTACAATCAGATGAAGGGAAGTCAGATAAATTTCCCCACACGGCTTTATTCTAAGGAATATGTCGCATTGGAGGCAGAAAAAACCTATGACGGCTCATCTGATTCGCTTAATAAGATAGCCACCGAGTATAACTATTCGGAGAGGACTATAAGAAAACTTCTGAAAAAGAAAAACGAGGAGGAATAAGTATGGAACAGGGAGGTTCGAAGAAGAACAACATAATCGTACTGTGTGTTGTTATTGCAGTAATAGCTGTCGCAATGGTTGCCTATTTTGTAATAAGCGGTCAGAAGGATAACGGTCAGCCTGCGGTCAGTGCAACAATGGAATTGAACACCGTCAACATTTACGGTGCATGGTACAAGAAAGCAGGTGACAGCACATACGAACTGAGATTCAAGGACAACAAGGAGCTGTCATATAAGCAGACGGCGGCAGACGGCACGGTCACGGCACAATCCGACGAGGGTACATACGATATTGCGGACGGAAAGCTGATACTTACAATAGTTGCAGGCGGTCAGACTTACAGTGACACCTGCATAGCAAACGTAAACGAAAAGCAGATGTCGCTCGTGACTGAGGCAAACGGCAGTGGGCTTTTCGGCGGTATCTACGACAAGGATGGAGCGGATTATTCCGTACCCGATATTTCAGATGATGAACCGTCAGAAGCACCTGATACCACATCGGCACAGACAACAGCGGTCACAACAGCACAGACAACACCCGAAACTACAGTGCAGACAACACCTGCACCGGAAACAACACCTGCCGAAACACAACCAGAAGCTCCTGCCGTTACCAATGGAACTATAGCACTTCCGGACTATATACAGTATTATTTTGACAAGGATTTTGCCGACGTATGGGGAATTACAGCCAGCATTTATACCGGATATTATGCCTGCTACGAAAAGGACGGTCTTGATATCTACTATTGCAGAAAAGACTTTATTCAAGACCACCCGATCTTAGGACGAGGCAAGGCAATTATGGTCGAGTGTCCTATAATATCTTTCTTTACAGATTTTGACGGTTATGTGACATATGGAGCTTTCAGCAATTATCTGTATAAAAACTACGGCGATTATATAACACTCAGAGATGACGGTACATTTGGTTTATATGATGACGGAAAATATGTTATATACTTCACTTTTGATTCAGATGCTGAAATATCTTCTTCAACGCTCATCGGTGACGGAAATATAGTAATATGTGAGGAACAGGAATACTACAGTGAAAAGCTTTAATTCAAAAGGAGATTGTTATGAAACTAAATAAAGAATTTATACTTAAAAATCTTATGGGAATTATATGTGCCGTGATAATTCTTGCACTGTTTCTTCCCTTTATGTCGGTAAAGGCGGAGGTTTCTGTCGGAGGATTCGGCGGCGGAAGCGCCGATCAGTCGATGAACGGCTTTTCGCTTGTGACGGACGGCGGATTTTTCGGCTTTGCGTTTATACTTTGCCTTGTGGCAGTAGCGGCAAGCTGTTATATCCCTCAGCTGAAGCCTTTCAGAAAGATTATATCCGCTATAGGCTCGGTTGCAGGTATCGTCTGCCTGTTCATAGCGCCCGGTTCGGCGGCATCGGCAGTAATTGCGGCGGCAGGCGGAGCGACCGCAGGCACGGGAGTATCCGCAAAGGTAGAACTTAACTATCTGATAGGCTTCTGGATAATACTTATTCTTATGCTCGCCCTTATAGCAATGTCGGTAATACAGTTCTTAGGACTTAAGGGTAACAAGGTATTTGATGCAGTAAACTCAGCCGAAGATGAAAACGGCACTGCGGGCGTATCTCTGCCGTCAATAAACACTGACGGAATAAAATCGGCGATAGGTTCAGTGAATGCCGACAGCATAAAGAATATGGCACAGAATGCCGCAGGAAGCATCGCAGGTGCAGCAGGAAATCTCAAGGGTAAAGCGTCACAGGCGGCGGCAAATATGCAGAATCATTCAAGCACAGCGTCTGCAAAGAAGGAAGATCCGAAAGCGATAATGGAGCAGATAAAACAGCTTCACGAAATGAAAGAAAACGGTATACTGACGGAAGAAGAGTTTGCAGAAAAGAAGAAGGAGTTCCTTGAACGACTGTAAGCGATTGAATTCCTGCCATAAATAGTGTATAATTATATATACTATGATATACACAAACGGAGGAACGGCAATGGGGAAAACGTCAAACTGCCTTAAAATGCTGCAGATTTTAAGCTCGGGCAGAGTGTACAAGGGTCAGGAGCTGGCTGATATTCTTGAAACAAACGTCCGCAATATAGCCGAGTACCGCACAGAACTTGAAAAGGCAGGCTATTATATAGAGGGTATCCCCGGCAAATACGGCGGATACCGTCTGATAACGCAGAGCGTGATTCCTACGGTAAGGCTCAATGAAGCCGAACAGCGTGCGTTATCCTCCGGAGCGGAATATCTTAAGAGCCGCAACGATTTTCCTTACTCAAGCGATTATGAAAAAGCGATGGGAAAGGTCTTTGCGGCGGTAAAGCACGAACAGCCGCAGGAAATATCCGTTGCCAACCGTTTTCCGCTTGCCGTTGACGAGCAGGAGCTTAGCAGACGGTATGATACTGTGGCACAGTGTATCGCTCACAGAAAAGAGCTTGAGATGGATTATCTGTCGCTGTCAAACAAGGTGTCGCACCGCCGCTTTGATCCGTATAAGCTGTTTATGTATAACAATGCTTGGTTTATGCTGGGATATGATAAAAAGTCATACGAGATCCGCTTTTTCAAGCTGAGCCGTATTCAGTCGATGGTTGTCACGGAAAACCGCTTCACAGTTCTTGCGACATACAAGGAAAGCGACTATCTTGACGATTTCGGTATGAAAAAGAACGGCGAATGGTATGAGATAGTTATGCTGCTGCACGGCAGATATGCGATGCTCGCCCGTGAACGTATCTACGGCAGAGATCAGACAGTTACGCCGATAGACGAAGATACAACAGAGCTTCGTTGCACAATGCAGAATGAGGAGAATATCATGTGTTTTGTGATGGGGTTCGGAAGTCACTGCGAGGTTGTTTCACCGCAATGGTTGAAAGACAGGGTGAAAGACGAGGCGGAAAAAATATTATCGCAAAGTATGCGGTAATCACATTATGCAAAAAATCACCCGATGCATTTTAGCATCGGGTGATTTTTTTATTACGGCGTTACGCCTTCATTATCTGCTTTACCCTGTATGGTATTTTTCAGATATTTTTCTGCCTCCTGCACGGGCATAGGCTTTGCATAAAGATAACCCTGCGCCGTATCGCATCCGCAGTTTTCGAGGAACTGCGCCTGATCAGCGGTTTCAACACCCTCAGCAATAAGCCCCAGACCTACGTCCTTGGACATTGAGATGGTGTGCATTATTATCTTCTTTCCACGATCGTTTGACATATGTGTCGAGAAGAATTCACGGTCGAGCTTCAGCACATCGAACTTTGTATCCTGCAGCGTATTCAGCGAGGAGTAGCCTGAGCCGAAGTCGTCCATCAGCAGAATGTAGCCGTGTTCCTTTATCTTTTCGGTCATACGCAGTGTTGTGTCATTTTCTATGCTTTCGGTTATTTCAAGCTCAAGCAGATGCTTCGGCAGACGATATTTCTCAATAAGCCCGTCAAGGACATTGAGGAATGATTCATCGTCAAGGTTCGCACGGGAAACATTGACCGAGATCGGAAGCGGCGTGAAATGCCTGTCTATCCAGTCACGCAGTACCATGCAGGCACATTCCCAAACATAAGCGTCCAGCTTTGTGATAAATCCATTTTCTTCAAACAGCGGTATAAATCCGCCCGGGTATATCATTCCCCTTTCGGGACTTTGCCACCTTACAAGCGCTTCATAGCCGACAGCTTCGCCGCTTGATATGCTGAACTTCGGCTGCAGATAGATGATAAATTCGTTGTTGTCCAAAGCCTTTTTCATATGCGATTCGACAAACTTACGTTCCTTTATCTCCTTCTGCATATTCTTGTTATAGAATGCAACGCTTTCAAGAGCGTTTTTCTTGATAGATTGTCTTGCCATAGCGGCACAGTCGCACATCGTTCTGACAGATACGCTCCTGTCCTCTATAAGATAAATACCGAACACGAATTCATAGCTGTATTGACGGAAATTCTTCAGACAACGCTGAAGCTCGGATACAACGGAGAGCAACCCGTCCTTATCTTCGTAAGGGGTCAGAAGTGTAAAGACGTCACCGCTCATTCTTGCTCCCATCTGCTGTTTTCCGCAGAAGTTGCTGAGCTGACGTGATATGAACTGGAGCATTTCCGTTCCTGCGTCTTCGCCGTAGTTTTCATTTATCAGCTTGAAACGCTTTATATCAAACTGCACAAGAGCAAATTTTGTGTCCGGATATGCCGTGAGCCTTTGCGAGATCATATCGTTGAACATTATCGGATTATCGGTAGTGGTGTAATAATCCAGAATGTCTATGCTCATTATTTCGTTGATTTCGAGTTTTTTGATAGAACCGGCTATCTCCTCCATTTTACCGTCCTTGCCCGAAAGCTGTACATAAATACCGTACCATACAGGCTTGTCACCTTCGCACAGACGTATGTTTACGTTTAATGAGGAATCAGTAATCTTATCGTCAAAGGAGTTCTTTATTTTACGGCAGAAGCTTTCATAGATGAGCTTGTCGTCGGGGTGTACCGCTCCGCTCAGCCATATCGCACGCAGAGGTCCGACAGATGAGGATTTAATGCACTTTGGCATATGATCGTTCTCTATGATGTACCACTTGAAGTTGAGATAGTCCATATAGAAGTAGGTGCATTTGTCAAACTGCGAGAATATTTTGTGTATTCTGCTGCGATAACCTTCAAGCACCTCATCGGGCTTTTTCTGAGCCTCAGGTACAGGCTGAAAGACAGGACCACGCTCGCCCTTCTTCACCTTTTTCTGCTCGTACATAAGCCGGTCGGTATTGCGCATAAGTTCGTTTACTTCTTCAACACTGCTCACCGTGCCGTATGATCCGCCTACGCTTATAGACACCTCATAAGGCTTTCCTGCGCTGCGGTTGAACTTGTCGATCTCCGTCTGTATCTCACCGACAAGCCTTGACAGCTCACGCTGTTTGTCGGTGTTATACGGCACTGTCAGTATAAATTCATCTCCGCCGAATCTGGCGCATATACCATCTTTTCCGCAGCCTGTCTTTATAGCGTCAGCCACCGCTTTTATAGCTATGTCGCCCTCAGAGTGACCGTATGTATCGTTTATCTCTTTGAGCCTGTCCATATCGCAGGATACAAGGATAACATTACACTTTTCGTTTCCGAGCATAAGCTCGTTTATACGCTCAAAATATCCCCTTCGGTTATAGATGTTTGTAAGCGGATCTATCAAGTGCGTGAGCGAAAGCTCATTGTTTGCGTTTCTGAGAAGATATTCTATGCGGAAGTTTTCAAGCGCCTGGTTTATAGATTCCACCAGTCGCTGAACATAGTAGAAGCTGCCGGGATTTACAAGAAGATCGTCCGCAATGGCGGCATAATAGCCTATGACATGCTCCTGAAAATGCAGAGGGCAGAACATAATGGTATTATATCTTTTGATAAGATCGTTGAGATTGGGAAGTACCTTCTTTGTCGGATAATTTATATTATAGCTGTAATCGCTCCACGTCCTTATGACGTGTGCGGTCATATTTTCGGTAAAAACGCTGTGATACGCTTTTGGTATGACGGCTGATTCCTTGGTCAGAAAATCATCATTCAGACACAGTGCTGCATGGTAGTTGAAATATCTGCCCATAGCCTTTGTAAGCTCGTCGAGCTTGTCGCAGTTTACCGTATGGGTATAAAGCGAAGCCATCTTGATCTCTGCGTCATAGAGGGCGAGATTATATTTATTCATATGCTCCAGCTTTTCATTGGTATAAGTTACGTCAAAATCGCTACAGCCGCAGCTCTGACCGAGTATCATAGAGAAATGGATATGCTTATCGGACGGTTTTTCACTGCCATTGATATATCCGTATGCGGTGTCGGCAATGGTTGTCGCAAGCTCATCTGCGTCCATCTGTGCGGTGGTAAGTCTGGTGGTTGAATAAATACGCTCCTGATATATAGCGTCAAATCCGGTGACTATTATATCCTCAGGAACTTTCATGCCGTGTTCTTCAAGAGCTTTCATTACGATGATAGCCATAGAGTCATTTGCGCATATTATAGCCTGCGGCATTTTTCTTCCGCACGCAATAAGGTCCGAGATGACCTTTTTTGTCGGCACTTCCCAGAAATCTCCGTAGCCGAGCATTGTTTTCTCGTTAAATTCAATATTGTGACGTGCAAGAACACGCTTGAAAGCCTCTATTCTTTCTTCTGAGAAGCAGTTGCCTTTTGTGCCTGCCATAAAAAACAGGTCGGTGCATTTATGTTCTGTTATGACGTGTTCCACTACCGACTCAAGCGACCTGCCGTAGTCGTATGTTATATTCGTACAGCCGTTGTGACTGCCGTCAAGCATTATTACGGGTATTTTTGCGGCGTTTGCATATCTTATGATAGTGTCGGTTACCCATTCGCTCTTTATAGTTTCGGGCATAATGACAAGAACATCTACAATATCGAGGTTAATAAGATGATAGACGCTTGCCTCTCCCTTTGAATACGGTGTATCATAAAACATATCTGTAAATGCGTTGAATATCATAACCTTGAAGCCTTTCTTTATCAAAGCGTCCGAGGCTACTTTTACAATATGTGCAGCGTGGTCATTCTGCATTCCCACAAGACATATCCCTGCTACTGCGTATTTATGAAATTTGCCGATGTACAAGCAATCCACCTCCTGTCTGTATTTCTTTTCTGATTACACATAGATAATTGTACCATAAAATAGTACCAAAGTCAAGATTATAGTGGAACTTGCACAATTTTTTGTAAATTCAGCCGCTGTGTTTGTACAGGCTGTAATATTGCTTGAGGCGGGATATACCTGCTGTATTTTCCGTCAACGATAAAATGCTGTGAATTACGGGTTTTTTCATCTTTTACTTGCAAATACCCCTTTACTTATGGTACAATAATAATATACTGCCGTAATAGCGAATTATCGCTTTACTATGATAAATTATCGGAAGATTAAGGAAGAATTAAATATGACCGGCGAACAGATAATGAAGGTTACGGGGATACTCCTGGAAAACCTTATCCCCACAATTAAGATTTTCGGCTTTACGCTGCTTTTTTCAATACCGCTCGGACTTATCGTTGCGGCACTGAAGATGTGCAGGTTCAAGCCAATATCGTGGCTTACAAATCTATACATACTCATAATGCGTGGAACACCGCTTATGCTCCAGATCATAGTTGTCTACTATGCACTGCCGTTTTTAAAGACGGCTACCAAGGGCTCGGGCGGTTTCGTGGAAAGTCTGCTGAGCGGCGTAGATCCTGCCGCAGAGAGCTTTATGTTCACTATGGTAATTATCGCATTCGTGCTGAACTATGCGGCATATTTTGCCGAGATATTCAGAGGCGGCATAGAATCTATACCGAGAGGTCAGTATGAAGCGGCGGCGGCTCTGGGAATGACAAAGGCACAGACGTTCTTCAGGATAATTCTCCCGCAGGTAATAAAGCGTATCGTTCCTGCGTCGTCAAACGAAGTAATTACGCTTGTAAAGGATACGTCGCTTGCAAATGTCGTTGCTTACTCGGAAATAATGCTTGCGGCAAAACAGCAGATGATGAACTACAGCTCGCTTGTTCCGCTGTTTATTGCAGGTGTTTTCTATTTCGTAATGGCTACTGTGCTGACAGCGCTGTTCGGCTTTATCGAAAAGAAACTGAACTACTACAGATAAGGAGCAGGCGGAATGTCAATACTCAGTGTAAAGAATCTATCAAAGAGCTTCGGAAAGCTCGAAGTTTTAAACGATATTTCATTCAATGTGGAGCAGGGCGAGGTAATATCTATAATAGGCCCGTCGGGAAGCGGAAAATCAACGCTCCTGCGCTGTATAAATCAGTTTGAGAAGATAGACAGCGGCGAGTGCGAGATATGCGGCATCACTATGACAAGAAACGATGAAAACGGCAAGGCGGTATATGCCGATAACAAAACGCTCCACGATATAAGGCTTAAAATCGGTCTTGTGTTCCAGAACTTCAACCTGTTTCCGCATATGTCGGTGCTGAAGAATATCACAGAGGCACCTGTCCATGTATTAAAGCAGGATAAGGCACAGGCGGAACAGACGGCTATGGAGCTGCTCGGCAAAATGGGACTTGCGGATAAGGCAAACGAATACCCGTGCAATCTGTCGGGCGGACAACAGCAGCGTGTGTCTATCGCAAGAGCGCTTGCACTCAGCCCCGAGCTTCTTTTCTTCGATGAGCCGACATCTGCGCTCGACCCTGAGCTTACCGGCGAGATATTAAAGGTAATAAAGAGCCTTGCGGAAGAAAAGATGACTATGGTTATTGTAACTCACGAAATGCAGTTTGCAAGCGAGATTTCCGACCGTGTAATATTTATGGACGGCGGATATGTTATTGAGAACGGCACTCCCGACGAGGTATTCAACAACAGCCAAAACGAGCGTACACGTCAGTTCCTTGAAAGGTATCATTCCTGATATTACTTGACGATACCCGGCAATTATGATAAAATATCTGTTATACGTTTACGCACACAGTAATTATATGGAAGGAAGCTAATATGAAGGTACTCCTGTTTTCAGAAGGTATGAACCTTATCAAAATATCCGGTCTTGGCAGAGCGATTATGCACCAGCAGAGAGCAATGGAGCTTAACGGCATAGAATATACGCTCGACCCTAAGGACAGCTATGATGTTGTTCACATAAATACGCTCGGATTGAAATCTAAGCATCTTGCGAAAAAAGCAAAAAAGGCGGGCAAGAGAGTGGTGTACCACGCTCACTCAACGCAGGAGGACTTCCGTAATTCGTTTATCGGCTCGAATCTTATTTCGGGACTTTTCAAGAAGTGGATATGCAGCTGCTACCGCAGGGGTGATGTTATAGTGACTCCGACCGAGTATTCAAAGTCGCTGATAAGAGGCTACGGGCTGACCGCTCCGATCTATGCCGTATCCAACGGTATTGACCTTGCGAGATATGAGCCTAAGGAAAACGACAGGGAGGCATTCCGCAAAAAGTTCGGTTTAAAAGACGATGACAAGGTCGTAATCTCCGTAGGACTTTACTTTGAGCGTAAGGGCCTTCTCGATTTTGTTCAGATGGCAAAGGATATGCCCGACTATAAGTTTATCTGGTTCGGCAAAACTCCGCTTTACAGCGTACCGCACAAGATAAGAAAGGCGGTAAAGACAAAGCTGCCTAACCTCACATTTGCAGGCTATGTACAGCCCGATGAACTGAAACAGGCTTATGTCGGCTGTGACGTGTATATATTCCCTACCTTAGAGGAAACAGAGGGCATAGTGCTTCTTGAGGCGCTTGCGGCAAAGGCAAACGTTATTGTCCGTGACATACCGGTATTTGACTGGTTAAACGGCGGTACAGATTGCTATAAGGCAAAGGATAAGGACGAATTCGAGCGTATGATAAAGGAGATTTATGAGGGCAAGCTCCCGTCACTGCGTGAGAACGGACGCAAGGCTGTTGAAAATATGGATATAAAGAAGATCGGCGAAAAGCTGGTGAAGATTTATAACGGCACTGCCGAGGGCGGAGATTGATAAAAGCGCCAAGATACTCTATTGACATAAAAACGGATACTCTCAAAGTGATATGCACCCCAAAAGTTAGACACATTTGGAGGTGCATATTTTTATGGGCAAA
>OKVK01000158.1_pt1 | contig 50586 bp, 59 predicted proteins | sample 1604771 | NCBI WGS metagenome assembly OKVK01 (sample SAMN01760906, study PRJEB22395) | human gut metagenome | reverse complement strand
CCGCACTTTTTCAGCGTTTCATTGTAGTAAAGGCAATGGGGACAATCCCGCTGCCGGGCATTTGGAGAAACCGTTCTGCGCCTGTCGCGCTGAAAGCCCGGTTTTTCCTGCATCATGCGCTCGTAGTTTCTGTCCTTGCCCTCGGTGAACAGCATATACGCACCTCCTTCCGCAACTTCGGGGCACACGAAAAGCGCCCATGCTCGTCAGCACGGACGCTCAGCGTTCCATTTCTCTGCTGCGCTCCCGCTTTCGGTAAAGCTCCAGCGCCTTAAATATGATTTCTTCGATTTCTTCGGGAGGCGTCCCTTTCGGGAAGTATTTTTCGAGTTTACTGCCCTGTATGGTGATTTTGTTCTGCTGCGGCTTTTCCTCCTGCATGACAAGCTCCATGCCGTTGCGGTCTAACTTACCCTCCTGCGCCGCTGCTTTAAGCCTTTGCGCCTGCGAAAGTGAAGGCGTACATTCCTCTTGTGCCATAACGTCAAAAAGCTCTGTTTGCTGTTCTTTTGGCAGGTAGGAAAGTTCAACGGCGGGATTAAAGGCAATTTTTCTATCGTCCACCATTTCAAGCAAGGGTGGAATAAGCTCTGTTAAGCGGATATAACGTTGAATTTGCTTTATACTTTCGCCCGCTTGTTCAGCTACAATAGCATTAGAGCGACGTTTATCAAAATGCGGGTCAACTTGGCCCGCATTTTCTTTCGAGGGTCGTCCCGCCTGTCTTTTAAGAGCCTCCAGCTTCATTTTATATGCAAACGCTTTCTCGCTGAACGTGATGGTTTCGCGCTGAATGTTCGCGTCAACGACGATAATCGTCGCTGTATCATCGTCAATATCCCGAACAATGAGGGGGAGCGTATCCTTTCCCGCAAGTGTGCTTGCGAGCTTGCGCCTATGACCCGAAAGAAGCTCATACCCACCAGCTTTGCGCGGGCGGGCAAGGCATGGCGTATGAACGTCAAGACGGGTAATGCTCTCCACCATGTCCATCAGCTCTGCATCCTGTCGCACATGATAAGGATTATTCTCAAAATCATGCACTTCGGAAATGGGAACGGTTATGACCTGTTCGCCTTGCTGCTGCTTTTCAGCCTGCCTTGATTCCTCGTTTGAAAACAGGTCATCTACTGAGGTCAGCTTCATGTTTCTCACGTTGCTTGCCACCGCTCATCACCTCCTTTGTCAGCGCTTCGTATGCCGCCGCCGCTTTGCCGTGGGCGTCGTGGGTATAGATGCTCTTGCCCTCGGCGCTGGTTTCCGCTGCTTTGATGGCAAGGGGTATCTCCGTCTTGAATATGCGAAGCTTATCTCCGTAACTATCACGAAGCAAAGACGAAATCTCCTTTGCAAAGTTCGTGCGGTTATCCACCATTGTGAGCAAAGCGCCCTCGATTTTGAGGTTGGGATTGATGTTCTTTTTGACGCGGTTGATGGTCTGTAAAAGCTGGCTCATTCCCTTTGCGGGGAGATAGTGGCTTTGTACTGGAATAATGACGCTGTCCGCCGCCGCAAGGGCATTGACCGTAATCATACCCAAGCTCGGCATACAGTCAATGAGAACATAATCGTACTTGTCCTTGACCTCATTCAGATAGTTCCGCAATACGATTTCTCGGCTCATTATATTTACGAGCGATACCTCCATAGCGGATAACTCGATGTTGGCGGGCATGAGGTCAATTTCCTCCGCATGGTGCAAGATGCCTTCATCCGGCACGATAGGCTCCTCCATGATGACCTTGCTCATAATGGTAGCAAGGGAAAGGGAGAGCTTGTCCGGCTCGTTCCAGCCAAGGGAATCCGTCAGGTTGCCCTGCGCGTCTGCGTCTATGAGCAGCACCTTCTTTCCCTGCCGCGCAAGCCCTATACCGAGATTGACGGCTGTTGTGGTCTTGCCCACGCCACCCTTCTGGTTGGCCAGGGCGATTACTTTGGTCATGTGGTTGTCCTCCTTTACGATAATTTTTGAAAAAAAAGAACCGCTTACTCAGATGAATAAGCGGTGTAAGATGCAGGCAATACTCATATACCCAATTTATGGAATAAAATGCGATTGCGTTTTTTCGCATCATTTAAGATTTTGTTATATGACAATATCTCCATATACGAATTCAGACTATCGTTAAACCTAAAGTAACCCATCTTATCTGGCGTTGGGGTGAAGCCATGTTGGAAAATAAGCCGTTGCAACTTATCAGTCACATCACAAATGGCATATAAATAGAACTTAGTATTTGCCCCAGCCCTTATTGGACGGTGATACTTGTCTTTCGCCCTTCCTTCTCTTATTTTGATAACATAGTCATATAATTGTGTTATCGGATTTTCGCTATCGGTGTAGTCATCACGCATTGGTCGTTTAAGCTCAAATATTATGATCGTATCAAATTCTGATCCATCATTCGAGTCATCAGATACAGCAACAGGACGATCTAATATTAGAATATCGGAACGTTCTTCTTTCGGATTATTATCATACGGAATATCAGACGAAATATAGGAGCAATATGAAAGCTTCTCATCAATTAACCAAAGGTTATGGCTCTCATACTCTATAGCTTCAGAAGAAGTACGCATCGGATAAATTAATTCATGCATATACTTTTCCTTATTGAATTTCCCATCTTCTTTAGCAAACAGCCCATGTTCAAACAAGTCGATGATTGCACGTCTATGAGCAACATACTCGGCTAAAGCCGCACTATTCAAATCGCTAATCTTGCGAATTTGTTCCTTAAAAACGGTGTCATAGTCCGAAGATGACATCATATCGTTTTTCATCTTTTCTAATAATTTATTCTGCTCAATCCTAATTGATTTTTCAAATTTCCTTTTTATTGCATGTAATTCATCATCTAGCTTATCATCTGTCAAATCCGGCTTAATATTTGCGATTTCATTCGGCATATACTTTAATAAATGCCTATACTCGGGAGCATCTGATGTCGCATAAGAAACAATCCGTTCTTTCTTTGCACATGCAATAGTATCCAAATACTCTTTCAAATACTTTGATATGTGAAAACAAGATTCCTTAACTATCTGCTCCATAGAAATCGCATTTACTAAAGAAACGCCATTTTCGGGGATGCTAAATGACAACCTGTTCATGTCAACATTTTCGTCTAAATACTTACTTGTCAATACACCAATATACCAAAAACCATTTCTTTCAAAAATCTGTTTATCTAAATCAACAATGGATTTTTCTAATTCCTTGCTATCTACCAATCTGTTGTTAGCACACAGATATAATCTATTACCCTTGAACGCACGCTCTTCAATCTTACAATTCAATAACGAAAACTCGACATTTTCAATTAAAAAGGTATCTGTATTGCTTTCTGTTTTGAACTTTTCTTTGAAAAGTGTATTAAGCGAAATTACATCATTTCCATCAGTGATTATTATCTCCGGACACCCTTGATCAATGAAATATACTAGACAATGCTGAATAATCCGCATAGCTATTGTCTCGGCTTGCTTAGGGATATATTGAATATACTCATTACGGTATCTGTTAAATGTTATAGTTGTACAGTTATCTTCGTATTCTGCGTATTCTATTAATGAATCATCTATTTCTTTATTACTAAGAGAGAAATCAAATTCCCGCTTAAGGTGGAAACCGTTTTCTTTGTAAATGCTTGTTATGTGTACATTTGGAAATGTCTTAAGCCAGGAAAACCTACCAACGCCTTTCCCACCGATGTTTGATTTATAAGCAGAATCCGATTCGGAAAATGACTCCATGTTTCTATCGTTAAAGCCAATGCCATTGTCTGAAATAGTAAAGCCTTCTATTGTAGGCAATTCCCCTATAAATGACTGCTGCTCGTCCCTCAATAATGCAATTGATATTTTCTCGCTCTGAAAGGATGGATCTTCCCGTTTTCTTTCTTCTATTGCATGTAAGGAATTAACGATGGCTTCAAACATTGGAATTAAAGGCTTATTTTTTGGCAAAGGGAAGTTCTTTACTCTGCCGGAAATATTAATTGAATATTGACGCATGCCTAGTACCTCCCCAGGAAGCAGCTTATAAACTAATTAAATTTGTAATAATAATATCAAATTTGGTTGGTCATTTCAACGCAGATTATATAAGGACGAGCATCTATTACCTAGATGCTCGTCGTGCTTGCTAATTTCAATACGAACGATGGTCCTCTAACGCAGACTGTATAAGGTCTATTTTGCTAATCGCTTGCTAATTTGAGTTTTCAAAGCTACCCGAAATCAGCAATATTGCGTGATACTGTGCGAAAAGCGTCTCCTTGAAAAACGCCGTAATATAGGGATTTTTCGGACTTCGTAATATTATGCATAACGCCGCAAAACAGGCGCATCCCGCCTCCTAAGCGAAAGGCCGCGCGTTCGAATCGCGCCGGGGACGCCAAAAAGCCCGATGAAGTCTAACTTTTTCGGGCTTTGCTTTTCGTTGAGTACTGATAATCGGACATGTGCCGTAATGTCCGATTATCAATCCCGAAATGCATGAACCGCCGTATAATGCGTATATTATTCCGTTAGTTTTAGCTGTTTGAGCAGATTTACCACACTGTACCACATTTTTATACAACACTATGCCGTAAACGCCCTGTATCCGCTGATAATGCGCACGTTCTGCGTTTCACTTTTTGCACTTTTTCTGTTTTTTAATTGTTTACAGTTTATTTGAAAAGCCGTGTGTGTTTGCTGTTCCGCAGAAAGTGATATGCCGCTGTGATGTGCTTTCCCTGTCTCGAACGAATTATCTGAGCATGAATTCCACCCAGCCGTCCTGTCGGTCTTCCTGATGCACGCTTCGGTAGAGCAGCCGGTCAATATAGGTCTCCCTGCGCCGCTCCACGGCTTCCGTGCAGTGATCGATCCCTTCCCGATAAACGATGGAACTGAGGTCATAGATCGGGTATCCCATGGCATGTCCTGCCGTATGGGCTACCGCACACGCCTGCCCGACGGCATGACACGCCGCGATATCCGCTCTGCAGTCAATTTCTTTGGCAAACGCGTGGCAGTCCAGAATTTAACGCTGCGCTTCGTGCATTTTGATTCTGCCGGCTGCCTAGTCTCTTGCAGCGTCCAATGCCTCCTGCGGACGTTTTTCTATTGGGTACTTCTGTGCCAAAACTTCTATGGACTCCTCCGCCAGATCAAATGCCCACAGTACGACCGTCCTGTGGTTCTGTATGCGCAGAAACGAATTTAGCTCCTGCAGAAATGCAGAGTCCTTCACAAGCGGGATCTGATTTTTCTTTTGGAGCCTGATTTTGACTTCGTCATACCAGTCCATCATGTGATCTCATTCACTCGATTTTTCAATTTGATTATACCATAAGCTTCTTTTTCAAAATCAATGTTCGACCAGTTGAGAGCCAGCACTTCACCCTTGCGCAGGCCGGCATACAGCATGGCCATGGCGGAGAACTCCCACCAATCACTGTCAAGACCCAGCTCTACGAATTAGTTCGCCAGAAAACGCCATCTGTGATTATTATACCCGAAACTCCAATGCATTCCTACCGTATATTCTGCCGAATGCTCTTTGCTGCAAACGGTGTTCTCCGTTGCGTCCCCGCTATGGTATAATCTGAGCAGGCAAACCGGGGTTTGTCTATATCATGTGTTTTGGGGAGAAGCATATCATGAAACCGTGGTTTACGATTGACCGCATTGATTCAGATACACATATTATCAGCGAATATCGGCATTGGGAGGAGACCCATTGCTATCTGTTGGAGGGCAGTGAACGCGCCCTGCTGATCGATACGGGGCTTGGTATCAGCAACATATCCGAGCGGGTTGAAAAGCTGACCGCAAAGCCGGTCACTGCTGTTGCCACGCATATCCACTGGGATCACATAGGCGGGCATAAGTATTATCCGGATTTTTACGCGCATGAAGCGGAATTGAATTGGCTTTCCGGCGAATTCCCGCTGAGCATTGAAACGGTCCAGCAGATGGTGCTTGACCGCTGTGACCCGCCGGATGGCTATGACGTGAGCACCTACGAATTTTTTCAAGGCACGCCGACGAGGGTTCTGCACGACGGAGATACCATTGATCTCGGAGGCAGAATGGTCACCGTGCTTCACACTCCAGGACATTCGCCCGGCCATATGTGTTTCTTTGAAACTGCGCGGGGATACCTGTTTACCGGCGATCTGGTTTATAAGGATACCCTGTTTGCCTATTATCCGTCCACAGACCCGAAGGCATATCTAAGGTCCCTTGAGAAGATTGCGGCGCTTCCAGTTAACAAGGTGTTTCCAGCACATCATACGCTTGATATTCAGCCGGAGATATTGCTGCGTATGCGGGATGCTTTTCGCGGGCTTGATAAGGAAGGCAAGCTGCATCATGGCAGCGGAACATTCAAGTATGGGGATTGGGCCGTCTGGCTGTAACCCGGAATTGAACCGAGCAAAGCAAATACCAACAGCCCTCCCGCCGGATAGCAGGTGGGAGGCAATGCATAAAAGAATATAGCGGGGCAAGCCTTGAACGGGATGCTAGCGTTCCGCTTTCTCCGCCCAGAGCTTTAACTCCGCTTCCTTTGTACTGCTGCTGAAGCGTTTCCCTTCTTTCAGCATGGCGCCCTTGCAGGAAGGAGCGAGCTCCGCGTTCGTGTTGCCCATGCCGCTGCCGCCGGAGGTGGCAAACGGGACTATGGTCTTGCCCGTCAGGTCATGCTGTTCAAGGAAGGTGTTGATAATCGTCGGCGCCACATACCACCAGATGGGGAAGCCCACATAGACGGCATCGTATTCGGCCATGTTCTCCACCCTGTTCGCAACCGCCGGGCGGAAGGACTTATCGTTCATCTCAATGGTGCTGCGGCTCTCCTTGTTTGTCCAGTCCAGATCAGCCGCGCTGTAAGGCTTTTCCGGCAGAATCTCAAACAGATCCGCGCCAATGGCGGCTGCAAGCGTTTTTGCCAACTTTGCAGTTACGCCGCTTGCTGAAAAGTATGCTACCAGCCTTTTGCTCATCGTTTATCTCCTTTGTCTTATTTTGTGTCCATTCAAATTCGCTTCACGGAATTCCTATGCGAGCTCCCATACGAATGTGACCGTATCACGGGTGTCGATCTCATCGGGTTCTATCTCGATGGATTTTGCGCGCATGGGCGCTGCAAGGCAGTTATCCGCCATGCTGTACCTGGTTTCAGAGCATATATTGAGTTCTGCCCAGTTGTAATCGATGGCAACAAGCCTGCCGAGCTTCTCATTCGATGCTTCGCACAGGATCTCCGCCGTTCTTCTTGCGTTCTCCGCAGCGCTTTTGAGCAGTTCCTCCTTGACGCCGGTCGGGTCCTTGACTGTGAACGCGATAGAAAGCACGGGCTTTGCCACGCAGTCCGCAATCGCGCCGAGCGTCTGAGGCAGCCTTTTTGCGTCAAAATCGAATGCGATCTTCAGCGAGTGGGAAACGATATAGCCGTTGAACACGTTCTTCCACGTTCCGTTCCCGTCCTGCTCGTTCTGATAATCTGTCCGGACATTGAAGTTCGTGGTCTTGAGCGCTTCCTTGTCAAACCCTGTCCCGGCCAGAGAAGCCTTCAGCTGCTCCAGATGAACAGCTGCAAGCTCCATGGCCTTCTCGTATTTCATGTCCTGCGCGTCGAGCGTCATGCTGATGATCACATAATCCGGCTTTGCCGTTGCGCTGCCCACGCCCTTTACCGTAATCGTCCTTGTCATTTCATCTTCCTCCTTATTGCCCGCCTTTTCATGTTTTTCTTCTTCTGCGGTACACCTCCCGCAACGATTCATCCAGATATGGCCATGCTTTTTCCTTTATCCAAGCCATGGCTTCCGCAGACCGCCTCCGCAATTCTGCCTGACAAGGGTTCAATACTGTTTCCACAGCAGAGCCTCCCTAGCCATTATATCAAAAAGGAAATTACAAGCCAATTTTTATCGAAACCTTCCATAAAAGAGGCATGAATGACCCCGCCATGCGGGCAGCTGTCACTTATGTTCCCGCTATGATATAATTGAACAACTAACATCACACGCCGGGGAGAAATGCATGTACAAATACTTATTGTGGGATATCGATGGTACCGTGCTGGATTTTCTGGCATCAGAGTAATACGCCATCCGCGTGCTGTTTCAAAAGTACGGGCTCGGCACATGCAGCGACGAAATGCTGCGTACCTATTCGAAGATCAACGTGAAATACTGGGAAGCGCTTGAACGAAACGAACTGACCAAACAGGAGATTTTAGTGGGCCGGTTCCGGGAATTCTTTGCGATGTTCGGCATCAATCCCGCGTTGGCAGAGCCCTTCAACAGCGAGTATCAGGCGGCGTTGGGCGACCATCTGGTGTTCGTTGACCATGCAGAAGAAATGCTCCGGGCGGAGAAGGGCAACTATACGCTTATCGCAGTGACCAGCGGAACCAAAGCGGCGCAGGCAAAGAAGCTCAGGCGGTCCGGGCTTGACCAAATCTTGCGGTGTTCATCTCGGAGGATGTGGGATATGAAAAGCCCAACGCGGCCTATTTTGAACATGTGTTTTGCAAAGCTGGCATTGCGGACAAAACACAAGTGTTGTTGATCGGCGACTCTCTGGCCAGCGACATGAGGGGCGGCGAGATTGCAGGCATCGATACTTGCTGGTACAATCCAAAGCACCGCATAAACACCCTGAATATCCCCGTGACCTATGAGATCGACGATCTCAGCAAGCTCGCGGAGCTTCTTCGTTGACAAGTGGTGCGTAAAAAACAGCTTTCAGGAACCGCATGGCGCGTATGCCGACTTGTCCTGTCACGGGGCATGCTGCAAGGCGTTTCCACTCACAGCGCCATTTTTGATTGCTTTGCCATCGCCGCCTGGCGGAGCCGAAGAACGCAGTTTGTCTTTTCTCGGTAAACCGGTCAAGTTTGTTTTGCAAATGGATTCGCAACAAAAACCGCCAGAAGGCTCCCTTGGGAGCCTTCTGCATCGTTTCATATTTATATTGGGGTATGCTTGCTTCAGCCAAGCAGCATCCTGTCGTTTGCAAGCTCGCTGCCGCTTGCAGCCGCAAAGCGCTCAAGCAGCATCTCAACCGTGAGATTCTTCTTCTCTTCGCCCCGAATGTCAAGCACAATCCTCCCGTTCTGCATCATGATGAGACGGTTGCCGCAGGCGATCGCGTCGCGCATGTTGTGCGTCACCATCAGCGCCGTAAGGCCGTGCTCCGCAACCATGCGGCAGGAAAGTTCAAGCACTGTCGCGGCAGTCTTCGGGTCAAGCGCCGCGGTATGCTCATCCAACAGCAGCAGCTTTGGTTTGTTCATCGTTGCCATGAGAAGCGTCAGCGCCTGCCGCTGGCCGCCGGAAAGGAGCTTCACCTTTGTGGAAAGCCGTTCTTCCAGCCCAAGGCCCAGCGTAGCAAGCTGTTTTTTGTATTCCGCGCGTTCCGCATTGCTGATGCCCCAGCGGAGCGTCCGCGGCTTGCCGCGGCGGTTTGCAAGGGCAAGGTTCTCCTCGATCCACATGTTGCCGGAGGTGCCCATCATCGGGTCCTGGAATACGCGGCCGAGCAGCTTTGCGCGCTTATGCTCCGGCATGCGTGTCACATCCACGCCGCCGATGGAAATTTTGCCTTGCGCAGGCATATAAACGCCTGCCACACAGTTCAAAAGCGTGGATTTTCCCGCGCCGTTGCCGCCGATCACCGTCACGAAATCGCCTTCTTCAAGCGTCAGCGAAACCCCGTCGAGCGCTGTTTTTTCGTTTACCGTTCCCGCGTTGAACACAATGCGGAGATTCTCGATTGAAAGCATGGTTTCAGGCCCCCTTCCTGCCGCCCTGAATTTTCGCCTTGATGACAGGCAGTGAAAGCGCAAGCGCCACAGTGATGGCTGTGAACAGCTTGAGATCGTTTGCGTTCATGCCGAAGTGCAGCACGGCTGCAATGATCAAACGGTACGTGATTGCGCCAAGCGCAAGCGAAATCAGCCGTTTAAAGAAGCCGCCCTTTCCAAAAAGCACCTCGCCGATAATGAGTGAAGCAAGGCCGATCACAATGGAACCCGTGCCCATCTGGATATCCGCAAAGGACTGGCTCTGTGCAATCAGCGCGCCGGAAACCGCCACAAGCCCGTTGGAAAGCACAAGGCCTAAAATCTTCATCACATTTGTGTTGATGCCCTGCGCCCGCGCCATGTTCGGGTTCCCGCCCGTTGCACGGATGGCGCAGCCAACCTCCGTGCCGAAAAACCAATAGCAGAAGCAGATCAGCACGAGCGTTACCCCTGCGCCAACCACAATGGTCGCCACGGTTTTTGTCATGCCAAACGCCTCCATCACCGGCGTGAACACGGTGGACAGCTTCAGCAGCGAAACGTTCGCTTTGCCCATGATGCGCAGGTTCACAGACCATGCCGCAATCATCGTCAAAATGCCGGAAAGCAGAGGCGGAATCTTGAGCAGCGTATGCAGAAGCCCCGTGCACAGCCCGGCCGCCATGCCTGCTGCAAATGCAAGCAGCAGGCTCAGGTAAGGGTCTATCCCCGCGGTAATGCTCACCGCACACACGGCCGCCCCCATGGTGATGCTGCCTTCCACGGTCAGATCCGCCACATCCAGGATACGGTAGGTGATATAAATGCCGATGGTCATGACCGCCCAAAGCAGCCCGAACCCGGTTGCGCCTAAAACTTCATTCCACATGTTTCACGCTCCAATCGCCGCCCGGCCGCGCTTTCCTGCGCGCCGGGCGGCGGTCTCCTTTTCATTTATTCAGGTCTCTGTTTCGTTTCTTCAGTTGGCTGCCTTTGCAAGAAGCTCTTCGGGGATGGTTATGCCGATCGCATCCGCAACCGCCGTGTTGAACGCAAGGTCCATTTCTGTCAGCGATTCAATGGGCATCGTGGAAACATCAGCCCCGTCCACGAGGATGCGCAGCGCCATCATGCCGGTCTGGTAGCCGAGTTTGTAGTAGTTGATGGAAAGTGTTGCAAGGCCGCCTGCATCCACCATGGAGGATTCGCCGCAGATCACGGGCTTTTTGGCTTCGGTGCATACGCCTTCCACAATGGGCATGGAGGAGGCAATCGTATTGTCCGTGGGGATATAGATCGCGTCGCACTTGGTCACAAGCGATTGCATTGCCTGCTGCACATCGTTGGTGGAGGTTACGGTCACTTCGGTGGCAGTCAGCCCGCGCGCCTGAATGGCCTCTGTCGCAAGCTGCGCCTGCAGGATGGAATTATCCTCGCCGGAGTTGTAGATAAGGCCCACGGTTTTGGCTTCCGGCACAAGCTGCATCAGAAGGTCGATCTGCTCCTCAATTGGGTTCATATCCGTCGTGCCGGAGACGTTGCCGCCGGGAACTTCATTGGATTCCGCGAGCTTGGCGACGACGAAGTCCGTAACCGCAGTCGCAAGGATCGGAATCTCCGTGGTTTTGCCGGCAACCGCCTGCGCGGCAGGCGTTGCAATGGCGAGCACGAGGTCGACTTCCTCGCTCACAAACCGGTCGGAAATGGTGGAGAGGGTGGATTGGTCATTCTGCGCGTTCTGGAAGTCGATTTTGATCTTGTCGCCATCCACATAGCCGTTGTCTGCAAGCGCCTGAACGAAGCCTTCGCGCGCTGCATCAAGCGCCGCATGCTCGGTGAGCTGGATGATGCCAATCGTAATGGGGTCTTCCGGCGTAAGCTGCTCTTCCGGCGCAGCTTCCGGGGTGGTTTCGGGCGTAGGTTCGGCGGGCGCAGGCGTGGGCGTTGCATCCGCAGTGCTCGGCTGCTGGGTCGTCGCGTTGTTGCAGGCGCACATCACAAGCATGAGCGCTGCGCAAAGCAGGATAGAGATGATGCGTTTCATGGTTTGTTCCTCCGTTTTTAAGTTTTTTGAAATTAAAAAGCCCGTCCTAAAAAAGGACGGGCTTGCTGCCGTGTTACCACCTTTGTTCGCCGTCTGCTCACGCAAAACAGCCTCTTTGAGTACTACATACTCGCGCCACTATAACGGGTGAACCCGTCCCGATCTACTCGGCGCATGGCCTTTCGGCGGGCGGCTCCTGCGTGTATTCCCACGCCGTTCCCTCCTGCCTCGCACCAACCGGCAGTTCTCTTCAGGGTCTTTCTCGCGGTACTCTTTCGCAGTCATTGCCATTTTCTGAATATTCCCCAAGTACATGCATACTCTGCCACGATAACGGGTGATCCCGTCCCATCCTACGCAGGCCGAAGCCTTTCAGCGGGAAGCTCTTGCGTGAATTCGCGCGCCGTACCCCTTCTGCCTTGCACCAACCGGCAGTTCTCTTATGGGCCATTCTCGCGGTACTATGTCGCCGTCGTCGCCATCAATTTTCGATTGCGGCTATTATATCGTGCCCTGTTCCGCTTGTCAACAGGAAAATATATTATTTTTGTTTCGCTGCCGCACAGGCCGGCCGGAGCGCGTTCCTGTTTCTCCTCAATCCCGCCGGGAACGGTTTGCGATCATGAACAGCCGCAGGAAGGAAACGAATGCGGAAAGCGCTGCCACCACATAGGTCATCGCCGCCGCGCGCAGCACAGCCTTTGCAGCGCCTTCTTCCTTCCCGCCCGAAATGTATCCGCCCTCGGAAAGCATGGCAATGCCGCGGCGGGAAGCGTTGAATTCCACCGGCAGCGTCACAAGCTGGAACATCAGGATGCCGCCGAAAAGCAGCGCGCCGAACACGGCAAGGGAATAGTTCCCCATAATCACCCCGAGCAGCACCAGATACGGCGACACTGCGGAGCCGATGTTGGCCACCGGCACAAGCGCGTTGCGCACGCGGATGGGCGTATACCCTTCCTGATACTGCATCACATGGCCGATCTCATGCGCCGCAACGGCGAGCGCCGCAACGGAAGATTGGTCAAACACCGCTTCCGAAAGGCCAACCGTGTTGGTTTTGGGGTTAAAGTGGTCGGTCAGCGCGCCGGAAACGCGGGTAAGCTGCGCGTTGCTGCCGCCGTAAAGGAGCATGCGCTGCGCTACGTCACACGCGCGCAGGCCGGTTCGCGCAGGCATGTTCGAGTATTTCCGGAATGTGCTCTGCACGCGGGAGGAGGCGATCATGCCGATCACCGCAACGGCGAGCACCACCCACAGCATGGAATCATAATAAAAATACGGCATTGCGTTCAGCCCTTTCCTGCACAGGTTTTTTGTATTGTAACCAGTATACCACAAACCGGGATTTCCCGGCGCGCACTTCACAATTTTTCCGCAGAATGTTATCATTGTAGTCGTAGTATCCCTGCAATCTCATGAAAGGGCACCACGTTTTATGACTCGCGACATCCTCGGCCTTTCGGACAAGGCGTTCTATCGGAAAGTATTTGCCGTCTGCCTGCCCATTATGCTCCAGCAGCTCCTTTCCACCGCCATGTACATGGTGGATACCATCATGATCGGCGGCTTGGGCGACATTGAGCTTGCGGGTGTTGGTGCGGCAAACCAGCTTGCGTACCTGCTGGACATCTGCCTGTTCGGCGTCACGGGCGGCGGAAGCGTGTTTATGGCGCAATACTTCGGCAAAAAGGATCTTGCCGGCGTGCGCCGCACGCTCGGCCTCTGCATCGTGCTCGCCGGCGCATGCGCAGCGTTGTTCGTTGCCGTGGCGCAGGGCTTCGGCGGGTTCTGCGTGGGCCTGTTCAGCGAAGAAGCTGCCGTAACAGCGCGCGGTGTGGAGTATCTTTCCATCGCCTCCTGGGGGTATTTGTTCAAAGCGCTCGTCTATCCCTTCGGCGCGGTCCACAAATCCACCGGCCATGCAAAGCTGCCCATGCTTTCCGGCCTTGCGGGGCTTCTTGTGAACATGTTCCTGAACTATTGCCTCATCTTCGGCAACCTGGGCTTCCCGATGCTCGGCGTGCGGGGCGCAGCCGTCGCAACGCTCATCGGCTCCGCAGTGGATTGCGGCACGCTGCTGTTCTTCAGCTTCGCCCGGGATACCGCCGCCCGCGCAAAATGGCACGAGCTGTTCGACCATGTGTTTGCGAACATCCGCCCGTTCATCGCCGTAAGCGCGCCCGTGCTGCTGGATGATTCCATCTGGGCGCTCGGCATGCTTGCGCAGAATGCGATTTACGGCAAAATGGGCACGGATGCTTTCGCTGCGATGATGATCGTCGGCACGGTGGACAAGCTTTCCTTCATCCTGCTTCAGGGAATCGGCACAGCGGCCGCGGTCGTCATCGGCAATACGCTCGGCGCAAGCGGGCAGGATGACGCCTATGTTTACGGGAAGCGTTTCCTTTGGCTCTCCGCGCTCGTTGGCACGCTCGTTGCGGTGCTTGTCTGCACACTTGGGGTATACATCCCTTATCTTTACACCAACACCACGCCTGCAACGCAGGCGCTTGCTGCGGATACGACCTTCGTGATGGGCTTCGCGCTGCCGCTTTGGGCGCTCAACTTTACAATCATCGTGGGTATTCTCAGAAGCGGCGGGGATACGCGCGCAGCGGCAATCATCGACCTGCTCCCCATGTGGGTCATCTCCATCCCGCTCTCGCTGCTCGTCGGGCTGTATTTCAAGCTCCCGCTCCCGTACGTTTATGCCTGCCAGCATGTGGCAAGCCTCGTGCGCCTTTGGTTCGCGCTGCGCCGCACGCACCGCGGCGAATGGGCGCGGCAGCTGGTGTAGGGCTGGTGCGGATGCAAAGGGGCGTGCCTGGCTTAGGACGGCGGATATGGATTGAAATTATACAATATATTTGCATGGGATATATTGACAAAGACAATAAAGAATGATAATTATATATCATGATTTATGAAGGGAGGGATTTAATACTCTGAGCCGCTGGAACAAGATAGCACATATTTTGTTCGATCCGTTCCATCCTGGTGCAACAAAAGGAGAGGTTAAAATGAAAAGAATACGAAGCGCTATTTCCTGTGTGTTAATCATGATGCTTTTGTTCGTTTTTGCGGGAAGCACGTTTGCGGCAAACGAACGAAATGAACCTCTGCCCTTTTCCGATGCCTATGATGCCTTGCCTGATGATGCAGTTGTCTGCTACATGATGGGCCAGCCGGTCTACAAATACGAAGTAGACGAATATGGCTTCATTCACAAAAATACGACTACGACGAGAAACCATTCATCCTATTATACCGAATCGCGATTACCTTCATCCTACAGGAATAGACCTGTTACTGCGCATGGCGGCATGAGCACACAGGGATTTTATCAACATGACACTTTTATCTATATGGGTGAGGATACAGGCGAGGCAATGGCGCGCAAATTTGAAGAAGGGGCTACCGCAGATTCCATACTTGCTACTATTGGGGGATTTCTTATATCCTTAACGCCGTTAAAAAATGCCTTAGCAGCATTCATTGGTCTTCTGATGCAACTTCCAGCAGCTACCCGTGCAAGCATTGCGTCTCAGATCCGCGGATATACAGACGAACATGAATGCTGTTTTATGTTGGAAATGCGCAACAGCTACGGTACATTTCGGGCAATCCATCCTTGGGATGGACAATACGCTATTCGGTATCCGCAATCCCTAAATCCGCCTTCCGTCGCTTGGGTGGATGGCGTAGCCGGATACAACGGGAACACGATCTGGGGTGCAAGTGCGTGAAGCGAATCCGAACTTATCGATTTTGGAACGTTGCTACCCGTATTTTAGCAGGAATTATAGCACTTCAATCGATGCTTTTCGTGTTGAAGCTTTGGCGAAACCCGACCATTGGGTTTTTGATGGCTATAGCGGCTTTTGTCGCCGTTGCTTGTGAGCTCTTTTCCCTCGCCTGCCCATTCTGCAATCGGCCGCTGCCGGGCAAGGCGTTCAAACAGCCAGGCAAGCACACCTGTGAGTTCTGCGGCAAGGAGATCGACATCGTGTGACGCGGTGCCTGCGAAAGCGGGCAGAATAGCGCGAATGATGAACAATTATTGAAAAACGATAATTTTATATTGAAATTCGATAAATCCCATGCTACAATACCTCCAAGAAAGCGATTTCCTTGGAGGTATTGCCTTGTATGAAAACGAAACTGCTGCCACGCATTACGGAGGCCATGCTCTATCTTCTTGCGGCGTTTGTGCTTTTTTGCGCCGTGACGCTTTATATCCCCGGCAGCGGCTGGGATCGGATCATTGCCGCCTATTGCCAAACGGATTCCAATCCCGTTGCGCTGCGCGTATTCCTTACAGCCGCTGCCGCGTTTGCGCTGTGGATTCTCTTCGAGCTGCTGCTCGTAATGCGCACGGTTTTGGCCGACCCTTTTGTGCAGCGCAACGTACATGCGTTCGTGCGCATGGGCATTGCAGCGGAGCTTGCGGGCGCAATGTTCACCGTGCGGTGCGCCGCATACTTCACGCCCATGACGGCTGTGTGCGCAATCGTGATGCTGCTTGCGGGCCTGTTTGCGCTCGTGCTTGCGGGCGTGTTCCGCCGCGCTGTTGCGTTCAAGCTTGAAAACGACCTGACGATTTAAGGAGGCAAGCGCAATGATCCGTGTCAACCTTGACGTGATGCTTGCAAAGCGCAGGCTTTCCTCCGGCGAGCTGGCCGAACGCCTCGGTATCACGCCGGCGAACCTTTCCATCCTCAAGACCAACAAGGGAAAAGCCATCCGCTTTTCCACACTCGATGCGCTCTGCCGGATTCTGGAATGCCAGCCGGCGGACATTCTGGAATATGTTCCGGACACAACGGAAAGCGAGGCCGTCTGATGGAACAAAAATACTATGAGCAACCGCCCGCACCCTCTTCCGGCCAGGCTTCCGCGCCCGAAAAGCGCGTGTATGCCCCTCTGCAGCGGCTGATGCTTCTGTTTGCGCTCGCGCTCGGGGGGATCGCCGCCTTCTGGTGGTTCGGGGAAGCCGGCGCGTTCTTTTCCAGCACCGTCCGTGAATTCGTCCCCGCCTATGCGGTGTTCTGGGCCGTTTATGCCGCGGGCTTCTGCGCGGCGAACCCAAAGCGTGCCCTCCGCCCTTCCAGTCTGTTCCTGCTTGCCGCCACGGCGCTGCTGTTTTTGCGTTACGCCATATACGCGCAGGCGGAAACATCGTTGCTCAACCTGTTCGTGATCCCGCTTCTTCTGATGCTGCATGCCGTGGACTGTGCCTTTGATGTGCCTGCCTGCCGGGAAGGACAGTATTTCAGTTTGTATCTGCGCGGCTGGTTCGTCGCTCCGTTCGCATGCATCGGCCGCTTTTTCGGCGCGCTCGGGAGCCTGTTCCCGAGCGGCAAGGGCAGCCCGCGGGCGCGCGCCGTGCGGCTCGGCCTTCTTTGTGCGCTCCCGGTTGCGATCCTTGTGGCGTCGCTGCTTCTTCAGGCGGACGCGGTGATGGCCTATTATCTTACAAATTTCCTCAAAGGGTTGTCCTTCGGCAGCTTTTTGCCGCGCCTTGCAGGGGCGTTGCTTGTTGCGATGCTGTTCTATTCGTTCCTGCATGCGATGACGTGGCAAAAACCCGCCGTGCCGGATGCGCCGTATCAAAAAGCCATCGACCCGGCGAGCGTACTTGCAGCGCTCGGGCTTCTGCTCGCGGTATATGCCGTGTTTGCAGCCTTCCAGTTCACGTACCTCACCGGGCTTGCGGGCCTGCCGGCGGAGCTGACTTATTCCGAATATGCGGTGCGCGGGTTTCGTGAGCTTTGCGCTGTGGCAACGATCAACTTTGCAGCCTTCGGCGTTTGCCTTGCCTTCACGCGGGAGCACCGTGCGCTTCGCCCCATGCTGCTTGCGCTCCTCGGCGCCACGGCTCTCATTCTTGCTTCCGCACTCTTCCGCCTCGCGCTCTACATCTGCGCCTATGGCCTTACCATCAACCGCATTCTGCCGCTTTGGTTCATGCTTTTTCTGCTTGCGGTGCTCGCGCTCTGCGCGGTGAAGCTCTACCGGCCGAAGCTCCGGCTCATCCGCCTGCTCACGGGTGTGCTCGTCGCGTGGTATCTTTGCCTCAGCGCACTGAACCTTGATGCAATCATCGCAAAAAGCGTGCTCGCGGATGCGGAACGCAAGGGCGGCTTAACCGAAACAAACGCCAATCTCCTGCGCTACCAGCTTTCGCAGGATGCGCGCGGCGTGCTTCTCAAGAGCCCGCTGCGGGAGCAGATTTATTACGATGTTGCACCGGAAGACATCCCGAACAAGTAACCGGGAAAAGGAGGAGGTTTTCACAATGAAGCACGGCACAGCACCCAAGCGGCAGCATGCGCGTTTGCTGCTCGCGCTTTGCCTCACAGCCTGCTTTGCCTGCGGCTGCGGGGAAGCGGTCGGCCCGGAACGGTTTTATGCAGAAAACCGGGAAGCGCTTGAAAACGCTGTTTATAAAATTATGGCAAATGGGAATGTCGATGGCGTCCAAATCCAAGGGGTCGAGCGTATTTCCTATTGGGAATCCGAAAACCCGACCATTGAATTCATCATTTCAACATCCGGAAGCGTCCCCGCTTGCACATATAAAGGCATCTACTACTCCGCAAGCGGAGAGCCGGCGGCATTTCAATGCGCGGATGTGGCCTTGACCGAAACGGAAACCGGGTGGGCCTGGGCTGCGGAAGGCGACAACCGTGGGACTACGGTCCATATTGAAGGAAATTGGTTCGCTTTTGAGGCCGCGCTTTAATTGACCTTTGGGTTTTCTTTTCATCCATCCTGAATCACAGAAAGGAGTTCCATCCATGAAGCTTACCATCACACCCAAACGGCGGCATGCGCGTTTGCTGCTCGTGCTCTGCCTTACCGCCTGCCTTGCTTGCGGCTGCGGCAAACGGGTCAATGCGCCTGACCCGGACGCAAACCTCTATATCGTATTTGACAGTACCGATGCGGTGCGCTCTGTTTCAATCGGCCAGGAAGGCGGCGCTGCGGACGAAACCGTGCAGTACGCGGACGGTACACCGTTTCTTGCCGGGGAAACCTTCAGCTTTTCCGTTGCGGAATCTGCTTCCCTCCCCATAACGGTGCGCATTTATGCGGGCACAGGGCAGGAGATGGGGGATCCGCTTGCCGAGGCGGAATTCACGCTGGATCTTTCTGAAGGGAAGAACGCCTTGCTCCGCATTTTCAACGACGCGGACGGCGCGCTCGTGATCGAGCATGACGGGCATCTGAACTTCGAGCTTTCCGCCTGAGCTTGACAGACGCTCCGCCGCATGGTACGATACTTGCAATAAGGGAGTAGCCGGCGCGGCACGCCGCGCGGCAAAGTCGACATACTGGAAGCGCTGCTTCCCGGCTTGGCATGAAATGGCGAGACTTATCTGTTCAAACGGCAGATAGGTCTCTTTTTTTGCTCATATATTTAAATCGGCACAATTGGAGGAACAAAGGCATGCAGATATGGGAGCTTTTCATCATCGCCGTGGGCTTGTCCATGGACGCGTTCGCAGTGGCGGTCTGCAAAGGGCTTTCGGTGCGGAAGGTTTCGCCGGGGCATGCGCTCACGGCAGGGCTGTACTTCGGCGGGTTTCAGGCGCTGATGCCGCTCCTCGGCTACTTCCTCGGCACACAGTTTGAGTCGCTGATTCAATCCGTGGATCACTGGATCGCCTTTGCGCTGCTCGGGCTCATCGGCGCGAACATGATCCGCGAATCCCGCTCTGAAAGCGAGGAGCTCAACGATTCTTTCGGCCCGAAGGCCATGCTCCCGCTTGCCGTCGCCACCAGCATCGATGCGCTTGCCGTGGGCGTTACGTTCGCGTTTTTGCAGGTGCAGATCGCTCCCGCCGTGGCTTTCATCGGCGTAATTACCTTTGCTCTTTCCTGCCTCGGCGTGAAGCTCGGCAACGTATTCGGCGCAAAATATAAGTCCCGCGCAGAACTTTTCGGCGGGGTCGTGCTCATCCTGATGGGCGCAAAAATCCTGTTGGAGCATCTTCTGCAAGGCTGAACGGGAATCGGCAGCGTGTGCAGAGGGCGGCCATGCGGCCGCCCTCTGCATACCGAAAAGCCAAGCCGGCGGCAGGCCGCCGGCTTGCAGCACCTCTGCGCTGTTTTAGTCTTTAATCCGCACGCTTCTTTCCCCAGAAGAACAGCGCCACGGTGCCGGGGCCAGTGTGGCTTCCGATGGTCGTGCCGACGCTGTTGATCTCAACCTTGCCGCTCAAGTTCGGGAAGCGCTCCTCCACAAGATCCGCAACATAGCGCGCATCCTCGTAGCAATAGGATTGGGAGATGTAGCACTTGCCGGAATAGGCAAGCCCGCCCTCCGCGTTTTCCGCCATGCGCTCCACTTGTTTTTGCAGCACGCGCTTCTTGGTGCGCACCTTTTCGCGCGGGATCAGCCGGCCGAGGTTATCCATGTTCAAAAGCGGGCAGATGCCGAGCATGGAGCCGAAAAAGCCTGCCGTTTTGCTGATGCGGCCGCCCTTGATGTAAAACGTCAGATCCGTGGAAATAAACCAGTGGTGCAGTTCAAGCTTATGTTCCTCCGCCCAGGCATACACCTCATCCACGGACATGCCGGAATCCCTGAGGTCAGCCAGTTTGTCCATAATCAGCCCATAGCCGGAGGATGCGCCGAGCGAGTCCACAACGCGAATCTTGCGTTCCGGGTATTTCTCGGAAAGTTCCTCCGCGGCTGCTTTGGCTGCGTTGTATACGCCGGAAATACCGGAGGAAAGGCTCACATGCAGGACGTCCTTCCCCGCCTCAAGGAATGGCGTGAAGTATTCCACGAACTCCTCCGTGTTTACCTGGGAGGTTTTCGTCTCCGCCCCGTTTATCATGGCGCGGTAGAAATCGTCGAAGGAGATGGACTGCCCCAAATCGTCGCTGTATTCCTTGCCGTCCAGATAAAAGTGAAAGCAAATGTAATGGATGTTCCTGTCTTCAAAATGTTCCTTTGAAAGGTCTGCCGTTGAGCAGCAGCTCAACACAAAATCGTTCATACTCCAACCTCCCTGTAAATTTATTTGTGTCCGCCTTGGTCCGAGGCGCCGTTTGCAGTCTTTATTGTCTTATTCTACCATGCGGCGGCCATAATCGGTATACCCAAATAGCCGGTTTTGAATACTCCCAGCATCATTTCGCGGCTGCGAAGCTGTAATCTGCCGCCATGCGCGTTTCAAACCATGCGGAAAGATCCCGGCCCGTCGCTTCCTCAAATGCGGCAAGCAGATCTTTCTCAGTTGCGTTTTTAAAGCTGTTTGCGTCGAAGTAGATGCGCAGCGCTCCAAAGAACGCTTCATCCCCAAGCTCCTCCCAAAGCGCACGGTACAGCGCCGCGCCGTGTGCGTAAACGGTCATGAAGTATTCTCCGCCCCCGAATGCATAAAGCGAATCGTCCAACCGCATCGTGCGTTCCGTTGCGCCATACTCCGCGAAGCGCTCGTTCCAAAGCTTTTCCGCCGCCTGCTCGCCGTTCTTTTCCGCATAACAGCGGAAAGCCAAAAATTCTACAAGCGATTCATCCAGCCAGGGCGCTCTGATCTGATCGCTCCCCACAAGGGCGTAAAACCACTGGTGGGCTACCTCATGCGCGATCACAAGTTCACCCATTTCCGCACGGTTATTAGAGCGTAGGTAGCGGGATGAAATCATCACAAGGCCCGGGTATTCCATGCCGCCCGTCTGGTCAAACGGCACCACGAACAGTTCCGTATACGGATAAAGGCCAATCTTGCGGCTGTAAAAATCCAGCGCATAGGCAGCCGCCTCTGCGCTGAACTGTGCAGCGCCCTCGGTTGCAGCAATCCCCCGTACCGTCGCGCGCGCAGTTGCCGTTCCCTCCGCTCTCGTCACGCCGTCCGCGACGAGGGCAAGCGCAAAGTCCCGTACCCGGGGCGCCGCAATGTAGTATGTGTTTTCATAATAGTTTTCTTTTTTTTCAACCAGAGTGCCCGTGTAAGCAAGCGCATGCGTTTTGGGGAACGTCACAACCACGCGGTAATCCGCCGTTTCGCTGTAAAACGCATCGCCCTCTCCGGTGTAAGGATCCGTTCGCCATGCGCCGTTTTCATATACGGCGGCAATCGGCAGGAAGTTGCCGAGCATGAGCCCCGTCTCGTTCGTGCCGAAGCGGCTTCCCGTTTTTGGCGCGGCAATACGAAAGCCGAGGTACAGCTCCGCGCTCCCGCCCGGGGCGATTTCCAGCGGTAAAGGCACGGTAAGGATGCTCCCGGCCTCGCCGGAAAGCTCGTAATAGGCCCGCTCGCCGTTTACCGCCACCGTTTCAAGCGTAAGACACCCGGGTGAAACATCGTTTGCATGCAGGCGCAGCTTCACGGCATACAGCACATCCGAAGATGTGTTCACATAGGTCAGGCGCAGCTTGCCGTATATCCCGGCTGTGCGCGGGTCAACGGAAAGCACCGCCTCGTACAGGTTTCCCGTGCGCGCGGCCTGCGCATCCGCTGGGGGCGTGGGCGCCCAATCCGGCTCTGGCGTAGGTTCCGGCGGCGTTTCTTCCGGCAGCTCACTCCAGGGGTTCGGCGTTTTGGCGGGTTCAGCCCGCGTTCCATTCCCGTTTAAGGGCAGTGCGGCCAGCGCCGCTGCCAGCGCCAGCGCCGCCGCAGTCAAAAACAGATATTTCCACTGCAATAGCTTTTTCATATTCATAAATATATTATAGCATGGATGGGAGCATACGGCCAAATCCGCAACCGTAAACTTTTCTTGCGTTGCGCAGCGGGCGGTTGCGGCTTATAATTGAAACGGACGGCGGCTGCTTGCCGCGGAGGTAACTTGTCAGTTTTTTGGAGGTGTCCATGCCCGTTTTTCTTAAGCGAAACCCGCTGCTGGATGTAACAGCGGTCAGCAATGTTTTTTTGCTTGAATATATGCCCAAAGCGCCCGAAGGCTTCACAAAGGCGTATCTGCTTGGCCTGATGCAAACCGGCGCGCCCGGTGCGGAGGTCGCCGGGCTCGATGTTTCGGGCGTGCTCAGCGTGAGCGAAGCAGAGCTTGCGCGCGCGTTCGCCTATTGGCAGGCCGCCGGGCTTGTGCGCATCGTTTCAGACGCGCCGCTCACTGTGGAATACCTCCCGGCGGGCGCTTCCTCCGGGCTTGCCGCTGGGGATGCGCCGCGCAAATATGCTTCGCTTGTGGCCGCTTTGCAGGATGTGGCCGGCACGCGCGTGTTTTCCGGCCATGAGCTTTCTGAAATTTATGATTGGATCGAAGCCTTCCGTTTTGAGGAAGCCACCGCTGTGCTCTGCGTGAAGGATTGTCTCGCGCGCTGCGGCGCAAGGGCGAAGCTGTGGCAGATGAATGCCACAGCAAAGCGCTGGGCGGATGCGGGCGTGGCCACGCCGGAGGAAGCGGAGCGCTACCTTGCCTTGGAAGCGCAGCGTTCTGCGGGTGCGCAGCGGCTCCTCCGGCGTTGGAAGCGCAGCCGCGCCGCCACGGAGGATGAGCTTGCCCTCTATACGAAGTGGACGGAGGAATGGGGGTTTGACGAAAGCGTGATCTTTGATGCCTGCGCTGAGATGACCTCCGCCGCGCAGCCGAGTTTCCGTTATCTTGATACCATTCTGAAAACGTACCGCCTCAATGGCGCCGTTACCGCAGAGGCCGCCGCCGAACTTCGCCGTGCGCGCGATGCGGCGGATGAGTTGGCGCGCATGTTGTTTGAACGCGCCGGCATCCGCCGCACGCCGACGCTCGCGCAGCATGAGCAGATCGACGCATGGCATGACAAATGGCATATGGATGCGGAGCTGCTGTTATATGCGGCGGATGAATCCCGTGCAGCGGCGCAGCCGTTTGCAAACATCAAAAAGCTTGTGACGGCATGGTATGGCGCAAATGTTGCCACCGTGGCCGCCGCACAGGAATTTGAACGAAAAAAGGCCGCTTCCCCCGCCGCCCAGGTGAAGCGCACACGCGCGCACAATCACCACCAGCGCGCCTATTCCGATGAGGAGCTTGCCAAAATCGGCATCGACCTGCTGGAGGACTGACTGTCCAAACCCAAAACGATTCCCCGGCCCTTCCGGAGAATCGTTTTTTATGTCTGCGGGCAATGCGTAATTATGTATTATTTGTAAATTATCATTTTGCTATAATTTCATTGTTGACATATTATTTTTAATCCTATAATATCAAAATATCCCAGATGTTCTGATGTTGTTTTGAAGGAAGGAGTTGATTTTGGAAAGCCCTATATTCCCCTCAACTGTAGCTGCTTTACACCGGAGAGAGCCGTATTCTTCCCTTATGTAGTATCTTGAATTCTTAAGTTGAAAGGAGTAGTTATGAGAAAAGCATTCATCGTTGGCTTATGTTTCTTTTTGCTGCTGTGCTTTTGCATCCCCACACTCGCAGAGCCTATTCAAAATGACCGTAAAACGGATAATGCTTCAAGACAAATCCAATTCGTAAACGACTTATTCAACCGAGATTACACTGTTGTAGATAAAGCTGGAAATGATGTTACAGACTCATTTTATGCAGCAATAACGCCTATGCGAAACACAGGGAACTTTGAGGGCATATTGAGTTATATTATGAGTAACTCATATCATGGTCATACTGTTGAGGTTATCAACAGACAAGCCGGGACACGTGCCCGCACTGAAACCGTTACATTAAATGAATCTCATTGGGAATATGTCGACGATTCGATTCACGGTTATCAAAATCATAACATTATCTATTATGATATTCAGATGACCTACGAAATAGACTATGATGCCGAAATGATACTAAGCGCAAGCAAACCCATAGTTAGCAATTACGATTTGATGCAATACTATGGCGACTTGTCTGCCCGATTACTGCTGGAAAATCGTGCATACTCTATCGCAAGCAATAACCGCAGCGTTACTTATTCTTTTAGAATTCGTGCTTACATGGCGGTTTATTCCAATTTGTATCCAGAAATAAATATGGCCAATCTGTCATATTATTATCAGTTGAATGCATCAATTACAAAATCTGTAGCTTACTTAAGGGAGGTACTGGAGAATGCATAAACACCGGTTGATCGTTTGCCTTCTGCTGCTGTGCATGTGCGCGGGTATGTTTGCCGCATGCTCCGGCGGTATAGGCAACAGTTGGCTGCCGCAGGGCGCGGAGGAAAAGGGCGTTACGTTCTGGCAGCTCAACGTGGCGGAGCACGCCGTAACCCGCTGCATACTGCGCACAGATGACGGCACAGCATACGACTACACGCCAAAGGGCGGGATCACGGAGAAAACGGAAACCGTTCAGGCGGCCGATACGAAGCTCGCGGCGGGGCAGCTGCCTGCGTTGGCACAGGCGGCGGACATTTTCCTGAAGGAGAACGACAGCAGCGGCAAAAAAGGCTATATGCTCAGCCTTATGGAACCGCGCTATGCCTTCTCGGATTATTCCAAAACGCTTGCGATGGGCAAAGCCGCCGTATACTCCATATCGTCGGGGAAAATCATCGCCCTTGAAACGCAGGATTATTCTGGCTCCAGGGCTTATGGCGTGGTCATCCCGATCATGAGCGATGATCCCGATTTCGGCAATTCCTCTGTTTCCAGAGAGTGGATAATATTGATCGATGATTAGCGCCAAAAACGCAAAATGCGCCGGAAGAGTGTATCCCTTCCGGCGTTGTTGTTTTTGGTTCACCTGAGGCTCTTACCTTTAAGTTCGATCACGCTGAACAGGCGCGGCGAGGTCATGCGCGAAAACAGGCGTTCGCCGTAATCGTCAAGCAACTGTGCTTTGCCAAGGTTTGTGGCGATCACCGTAGCTTTGTCTGCATTCTGCCGCTCGTTGATCGCGGAAAACAGCACTTCATAGGTCACGTTCTGGATGAACGGCTCCGTGCCAAGGTCGTCAATCAGAAGCAGGTCCGGCGTCGCAAGCCCCGCGGCCGAGAGCCCGCCGTCCCGCTCGCGGATGCCGCGCAGCATGCGATCCAGCAGGTTATAGGCCGTGTATTTCTGAACGGACCAGCCCCGCGCAAGCGCGCGCTGGCCGATGCAGTCCAGCAAAAAGGTTTTCCCCAAGCCCACGTCGCCCATCAGCAGCAGGCCCTTTGCGCCGTTGAAGGAAAGCTTTTCCGCGTATTCCTCGCAGATTTCCCTTGCGCGCACGCTCCTGCGCAGCTGCGTTTCCTCCGAATAAATGCCCGTGTCGAACCGTTCAAAGCAGGCGCCTGCCGCAAATCCGGAGGAAGCGTATTCTTCCCGCAGCAGCCGCTTGCGCAGGCACGCGCACATGCGCTGCTCCGGCCCCACAAAGCCTGTGTCCTCGCATTGCGCGCAGCGGAACTGCGGCCGAAGCGATTCCGGCGCGATTCCGTTGTCCGCAAGCAGGCGCTGCGCTTCCGCGTCAAGCGCTGCAATGGCCTGTTCCGTTTCCGCGCGCAGTGCGGCCGGATCCTCCGCCTGAAGCAGTTTGGGGCCAAGCGCAAAGGCGAGGCGGCGCTTTTCCGCGTCGATTGCGGCGAGCCGGGGCAGCGCGGCATAGGCGGCGCTTCTGCGTTCCTCCGCCCCGGCGATTGCCCGCGCGCGCGCCGCCCTGTATTCACTTTCTATGCTTCGTGTCATGCGCATGCCGTTCCTCCCGCTGCGTTTCACTTAACGCCATTATAATGCTTTTCCCCGGCGCGGCACAAGATGTCAGGCGTCCGTTTCCTTCTTTTCTCCCGTTTCGGAGAGTTTTTTCAGGGCCGTGCGCAGCGCGCCCGGCATCGGCAAGCCTATCTCTCCTGCATTTTCCAGAATGCTGATTCCTTCGTTGGCCACATAAAACGCGATTACCGCCGCACGGATGGCCTGATTTGCTGCCGGGATCATCCGGTCTATCACCGTTGCAAGCGCCACGAGCGCGAAGATGAATACCTTCTTTAACAAGCCGCGGAAGCCCACATTGCTATCCAGCTTTTTCAGGATCAGCGCCTTGATTACGCCCGTAATATAATCGATGGCCACCACGCACACCAACGCAAGGATCATCGCGTCCCACGGCCCGAACAGGTATGCCGCAGCGCCTCCCAGCGCAGCGGCCGCAACCTTGAGCCAGTCAACCATATGGTTCATCGTTTTTCCTCCTCTGTAGTTCCATTCTCTTATTTTCTTCTTTGGTCCCGCGTTCAGCCCTCGCGCCTCACATAGCGTTCCGCCATGTATCCCTTTGTAAGCGTGCCGCGGATTGCTGCCGCCACCTCGCACCAGCCGGCCTCGGCAGGCATTGCAAGCAGCCGCTCTCCCGCATGGGCTATGCCAAGCACGGGATGCGCTGCGCCGCGTCCGCTCCGCACGTTCACCGACCCGCCGCCCACCGTGGCAAAATATGCACCAACCGTATCAGGTTCTTCAACAGGGGGTGCATCCGGCAGCGGCAGGCGGCCATAGCGGTTCCAATATCCCTTTCCCCCTGCATCCAAGGCGCGCCGGGTCACGCCGGCATCACGCCCCTGCGCCTCAATTGCAGTTCCGTCGCCTAAATATACGCCCACATGGTGCACTTTACTGCCGTTGTCCCGAAAAACAAGGTCGCCTTTTTCAAGCGCGCTGCGCCGAACCGAGGCGCAGTTTCGGTAGAGCCCGGCAGCGCTCAGGTCATTTTTATAAAAGCCTGTCATATCCTGCAAATAATGCATAATGAGGCCGGAACAATCGTATGCCGCAATGGGCGATATGCCTTTGGCCTGCAATTCTTTCCAGAATGCCACCACGCGCTGCACGTTTGCTTCGCTGGTTTCGCGCGAGCGGATCCACTTTTCCGTAATTTCTGTTTGGCCCTGTGCGCCCCAAACGTAAAGGGAGCGGCCTACCTGTGCGTCCAAATATTCAATAAACTCATCAATCATGTTTCAGTTTTCCTTCCTGTTCAGGATAAGCCCCGTCCCCACGAAAAAGTTCCGGCGCCCCTGTTTCCATACTATGCCGCCGCCCGGCCCGCCGCTCATTGCCTCTCCCAGCCACTTGGGGTCTGCTCCGGCGTCCATATGTTGACCCCTTCAAATACCGACTTGTACAGCGCGCCTTTCCACCAACCACATTCGCCCTTTTCGAATCCTGACCCCGGCGCAAAAGTTTCCGGAATGATTCGGTATCCTTCGCGGTAAGAAATCTCCTCCCACAATGCAGGCGCATTGTCCGGCGCGTTCTTCGGTACATCCCAAAGGTCAACCGCGGCGCGCTTCAAAGTGCCGTTCCAGTTGATGCGGGTTCCCGCCCTTATCAGCGCTCCATCGCCTTGCAGCGTTGGGTACAGCGGCACCGCCCTGCTTGCCGCTGCGTCATCCAATGCGGCGCCCGCAGTGTCCATTGCAGCGCGCACCTTCTGTGCGCCGTTCAGCCATCTTCCCATGTTATGCTCCTTCCTGCGGCTCCACACCAAGCAGCGCAAGCGCTGCCGCCATGTCTTCCCTTTCGCTCGGCTGCGGCTCCAAAACGGCTTCATAGTTGAAAACCAACCGCGGCGCTTCGCCGGATACATCAACGGCAACGTTCACAATGCGCGGGTTGCCTTCCGCGTCAGCAGGTAAAAATGCGGCTTCGGTCTCCGGGTCTGGTTCGTCCCATTGAAAAACACCCCAATCAGTTAAATTGAGGTGTTCCGCTTCTTTGTCTGCCGCACAGTTCGGGTTTAAATTGCCCTCCGCCGCATACGAATGCAGAACCGCGCCCGTTTCTGCGTTATAAAATATCCTTCGTCTGAACATAGATCAAACCTCACTTTCCAATTGCCCACCAGTGATAGGGCATCAAGGTGTTGGTGGGAAACTTCATTGTGAATCCATCATCCGATACCGTGGCGCTGACATTTGCCGCAGTTTGCTTTGCGATGTTTCCATCTGCATCGCACACAAACCCGCGTGCGTTTCCGTAGTCTGCCGGATTGGTTATAGATACTCCAACCACCGCATATGGCCGAAACCCCAACCCCGTTACGTTAAGCGTATAGTTTGTGCTGTCTGCGCTCTGCGTTCCGTTTGCGGATTTCAGCTTTCCGCCCCCGCCTGCCATATTGAAAATCATGCTCTCACCCCACGATCAGAATATTTGCGGTCACAGAATCGGCAGGCACAGTGTCGCATGCAAATTTAAGCTGGCCGTTGTTCGATGTAATGCAGCGAACGCCGGCCTCAGCCCATAGTTTCAGGCTTGCCGGCGCCGGCGTTACGATGATGATGCTCTCATCCGTTATGCCGGGCACAGTTTCCCACCTTGTTAATCCGAAGCTTTCCCATCCGCTCGTGTCAAGGAAAAGTTCTTTTGTCTGCGGAGCTGCCGCCGCGCCCAAAGAGGAAAGCGTGTGCGTGTGCCCAGCTGCGGCGTATTCGCCGTGCGTATGGTTTTCCTCCGCTGCGCCGATCGAAGCGGGGGAAATCGGGTCCGCACCTCCTTCCGCATGGCGGGCTGCGTGGGTTGCCTGACCCGTTGCTGCGGCGGCAGCATATGCTGCCGCTGCAGCGGCGTCCGCCGTCTCCACCGCGACCGCAGCCTGTGCCATCAATCCCACAAGCAGCGGATATTCGCCTGTGGACTGCACAGTTTCATCGTTCAGGATGCCGCGGCGGCAGGTAAAGTTGAACTTTGCGCTTGTCACAAGCGTTTTAAGCGCCGCACCGGAATAGATCTGCAATTCGCATTCCACCATGCCGGGCGCGAAGGAGGTGTTGAACAGCGAGATCGTCACCTCGTTTCCCGCCGCGCCGCCGATGCATACCCCGCCGTCCTCCGCTCCGCTGTCCTGGGAGGACGTCCCGGTCGATTTGGAAAATATGGCAAGAACACGGCATCCGCTCAGGTTTACGGGTTCTCCGTCGTCCGTGAGGAGAATGTGCAGCACGTTCCCCGTGTCCCCCTCCACCACGCTGAATTCCCGGTTGGAAATGGATCGCGTGATATCCAGTGCGATCTCAAATTCCTTCAATACTTCTCCGCCGCCCATATGCCGCTTCCTCCCCTACTCTGCTTTTTCGGGTTTGCTTCCGCCTCAAGCGCAGCATATCCTGCGGCGCCCAACACGCCGTAAAGTTCATCCCTGCACTCCTTCCAATGTCCAGAGCCGGAAGAATACAGCAGGCGGCGGTCTGCCTCGCTCATGCGCAGCACAAAGCCCCTGTATTCTGCCGGGGTCATGCTGAAATAAGCATCGTCCTCCGCCGCGCTGCCGTTTGAACGGCGCTTCGGCGCAGAAGCGGCGCTGCTTGCAGCGTTTGCCGATTGATATGCCGCGTACCATTGCGCCGCAAGGCTTGCCGCCGCATTTTGCGCGGTGTATGCAAGCTGCGCGTTCTGCATCTGGGCCTGCAAATCCAAATTGGCGTAATATTGCAGATAAGATGCCACCCGTTCGGACAGCGATGCGGCATAGTTGGATTCCAGCAGCGCCACATCCCGCTCCGTGTTGGCCATTTCACGCCCCTTCACGGAGGTAACGTAGGTGGATGCCCCCATCCCCCGGGAAGCCGCATCCGCATCTAATTCCGCCATGTTCGCTTCTCCCCGCGCGCGGCGGGATGCGATGGCCTGATCCGTGGCCGGGCGCAACGATGCTTCCACATCCTTTTCAATCTCTGCGCGCGGCGGCGTATAAGCCTGTATCCTGGGCGGCGCATACAGGGAAAGCGCCTGATCGTAATATCCGCCGTATATGCGCGCGGGCGTGCTCCAATCGTTCCTGCCCCCTGTCAGAGACGCCTCATAAGCCGCCTGGGTTTTCGGGCCCCAGATCCCGTCTGCCGCAACGCCGAGGCGCGTCTGATATTCCTTCACCTTCTGCCGGCTGTCCACGCCGGCGGGCGGGGTGTAGCCCGCCAAAGAATAGCTTGCCATTTCTGATTTCCTCCGTTCATCCTCTGGTTTCAATCGCCGCAAGCCGGGCTTCCAGCTCCGCGATTTTCTGGCTCAGAATCGTAAAATTCTGGTTCAGGCAGTTTTCGTTTGCCTTCACGCGCTCCGTATAGGCCTGCCTGTTTGCGTCCCGTTCCCCGCCGGCGGGCAGGGCGATGTAGTAGAGCGCGCGCATGTCAAGCGCCACTATTCCGTCCTCCTTCGTTCATCAAGCAGCACCTCCGCGCCTGCTTCCAGCACAAACCGGCCGCCTGCTTCGTTGTAAAAGCGCATGGAAAACGTGCGCCCCTCGCCCGCCAACGGCACCTCGAGCACAGTAGCGCGCGTCTCGGGCACGCGCATGCGGTGGGTTGCCGTGTGGGTGTCGATGGTCATGTCCATCAGGATCACAGAATCCGCAAGGTCGCTGCTGCCGCGCAGATACAACTCGCGGATGCTTTTGACAGAGCCTTTGTCGTAAAGGTCGGTCAGCGGCGTCTGCCACCACGCCGCAATGGGCGCGCCGTCGTAAGTCGTGCCTTCTCCAAAGCGGCAAACGCGCCGCGCGCCATCGATTAAATACAGCACGCCGCCCCGCGCGGACAGGTCGCTTGCCGTAAAGCCGCGCCGCAGCATATAGGTGCAGCGCATCAGATCGTATTCCACAAGCGCACAGCTTCCGCCCTCGTCGATGGTAAAATACAGTTTGTCCCGGCAGAGCGCCCCGCGCGCATCCGCAGCCGAGGCGCGCGCAAGCACTTTGCGGATGCGCCGCGCATCCGGCATGGGCGCCGCACTCACCCCGTTGAAGCAGCAGAGCCCGCCGCCGGTCAGGTAGTACAGCGCGTCGCCCGAAGGCACAATCGCCGTGTGCACAGGCAGTTCCCCGCGGGATTCCACCGCTTCCACAATATAGTTTCCGGGCCTGTCGCCCAAAAGGCGGAAGATGCTGTGCTGTTTGAAGATCAAAAGCTGGTTGGAAAGCGCCGCAAGGCCGATGATCGGGTCTCCGCCCGTATCGCCCACCTCGGTGTGCCCGCCCTCCACGTTCGGGGAAGCTTCCACCGTCCCCCAGTCCTCAATGCTTCTCCCGCTTCCGGGCAGCTCTGACCAGTACAGCCGGTTGGGATGCTCCGGGTCGCCCGCGGAAAACAGGCGGTTGCGATACATGGCAAGGTAGAGCACCTTCGCGTTTGAAAGCTGCGCCTCACTGCCGAACAGGGATGCCTCCGCACCGTCGTATTTCACAAGCTGCGCTTCTCCGCAGCCGATGATGAGGCAGTCCGTGCCGTTGATCTGCGCCTCCGCAAAGTCGAACCGGTGCTTGGTCAGCCCCGGTTCATACGTGTATACGGCGCTCCATGCACCGTCCCTGTATGCGTAAACCACATCCCCCGCGACAGCGATAAACTGTGCGCCCTCCCGGCGCTGGTGTACGTACAGCCGGTGGAGCGCAGCCGTGCCGGGCACGGGCGTTTCGATGTGGCGCACATAGCCGCGCGCCACGGCAAGGCTGCCGTCCTCGGTGTCCATGTTGCAGGCGTCCGCGCTCATGCCCGGGGCAATTGCATTTTCGTTCCTGGATTGGTCGATGCCGAAGAACTCGTCAATGCGGTAGGATTTCCTGCCCATGGCGCTCACCACCTGTTCAGGATGCGGTAGCTGTCCGCCCCGCCTATGTGCGGCCTAAGCTTCGCCTTGCCTGCCTCATACATCTGGAAATAGATGTTGCCGCCGCGCTGCACGCCCACCTCGCCGCTTGCGCGCTCGCGCCCCACCACATAGCACACGATGAGCCCGTGCGTCCAATCCGGCAGCTCCGGCACGTCGGTTGTGTTGGAAAGCGTAGGCGGCGCAAAGCGGTAATTTACCTGAACGGTGCTGTCGGCCTTTGCCCCCGGCACGCAAAGCACGCCGGAATCGCCCGTTTCGTGAAAGGTCATGTAACGGCCCAGCCGCTTCACGCCGTGCACGCGGATGCAGGGCCGGGAAAGCCGCTCCGTGCGGAGCAGCTTTCCGTCAAGCGTGAGCTCCTCCGTCCTGCGCGGGCAGTAGGCTGCTGAAAGATCCAGCACGGCTTCGTTGGCAAAGCGGGTCAGCTTTTCCCGCCATGTGTCGAGCGTCTGCGCATCGTGTCCGCGGTCAAGCTGTGCGAGCGCGGATACGATGATGTCGTTGAGCGTCATGCCGTTCTTCCTCCTCACGCGCCGAGGCGCTTGCCGCGCCCCGCGCTATATTCGCGCACCCCGGCGCGGGAAAGTTCCGCCGCGCGCGCATTCTCCTGAATCAGGCGCGCAAGGCTTTCGGGCACCTGCACGGGCACGCCGCGCGGGATGCGGAAAAAGTAGCCGTTGAGGCCGCCCTCCCACGGCGCATTCTGCCCGTCGTCCGCAGGGGCAATCACAAGGCGCACCTTCGGCTCCGCGGCAAGGCGTTTGCCCGCCGCGCCGGAAATCCGGTCGATCTCCCGGTCGCTCATATATTTCATTCTTTATCCCTCCAAAAAATCGTATGTTTTTGCATTTGCCCCTTGCATGTCGAAAATCCCGGGATCGTCAAGGACCGCAACCCTTGACTTGCAATCCGGCTTCGGCGACCCATGCGCCGAAACGGATGAAACCCTTAGGGTTTCGTACCTTTCGGCTTTTGCCGCCCGGGGGCAAAGCGGGAAGCAAAAGCCGAAACCGAAGAAGCGGCCCTCGGCCGCTTCTCGGCGCTGCATTACGCGCTTACCCCGTGTTCGATGCGGAGCAGCCAGAGGTCGTTGAGGATCGTGGCCGTGTAGCCCATCACCTTCGCGCCTGCGGTGGCGCGCTGGTCAAGCGGATCGTCCGTCCCTGCGGAGCCGCGGCCCTTGATGATGGTTTGGAGCGCGCCGCCGTCCAGGTCGATTACGCCGTAGGCATCCTTTCCGAATACAAGCGTAATGTGCACATCGTCCGCAACGCGGGTGGTGCTGTCCAGCTTGCCCGCCTCGGTGCTATACACATAGGTTCCTGCGCTGATCGCCGTGGAAACGGCGCTTGCAAGGGTAATTGTTTTCGCCGCACGGTCCACAGAGGCAACGCTGTATTCCGTTGCGCCGACGGTCACCTTTGCGCCCGCTTTGGAAAGGAAGGCCGCGGCTTCTGCGGTAAGCTCGTCCACGGTGATGGCGGCGCTGTTTGCGCTGTGTGCAGTCACCTTGCAGTGCACCGCCTGACGGATGACCTTCGCCTCGGTGGATTCCACGAACACCACGCCGAAGAGCATTCCGATTTCGCCCGTGTAAAGCTGCTCCTTTGCGGCATACTTGGAAACGTCCTGCCACAGCGGGTCCTCCTGAAGGTCGTACGTTGCATCCGGGGAGCAGATGCAGATGAAATGCTGTTTGCGGCCGTCCTTCCCGCCAAAGGGGCGCGCTTTTGCCTTCTTGAGTGTGCGCACAGCCTTGCGGATCTCATCCACGCTCAGCGTATCGGCTGCGGTGATCTCGCTGCGCGCGCTCTTGCCGCCCGCGCGTTGGATGTTGTTGCCTGCACACATCGCATCCCGCGTGACCCATTCCACGACCGTGCCGAGCTGCTCGCCCAAAAGCTCCGCGCTGTCGGAAAGCACCTGCTCATAGGCGGTCTGCTCCAGAAGGTCCGAAATTTCAACGTAAGCGCCGTACTGGCTCACCTCCGCCTCCACGGTGCTTTGCGAAAGGGTCTGTCCGTCCGGTGTCACGCCTTCGGTGAGCTCGCACATGTTCTCGTCGATGTCGAACAGGTTCCACCGGCGGAATTCCACGCGCTTTCCGTTGTTTTTGGGGATGCGGCGCTTTTGGCCGTATTGCGCGTGTACAAGGCGGGTGCGCGCGCCTTCCAAAAGCTGCCTGTCAAAAAAAGTCTTGTTCAGGCCGGTGCCTTCCACGGTGTTTTTCGTTGTGTTTGTGATGTCTGCCATTATGTTGTTCCTCTCTTTCTTCTCTTCGGTGGTCCGTTTTTCAGCGGGAGAAATAACGCTGTTTGAAGCGTTCAAATTCCTCGCAGCTCATGTTGGCGAAGTCCTCCTTTGCGCTCACGGGCGCAGCGCTGCGAAGCGGGGTTGGCAAAGCGCGGCGCGCGCGCATTTTTTCGAGCACGGCCTCCTCTGCACCGACATCGGTCTGCTCCGCTGTGCGCATGTTTTCCGCTTCAAACACGCGCACGGCAGCCGTTGCGGGCAGCTCGCGCAGCAGCTGCTGAAACGCATGCTCCCTGAGGTATTCCTCCGCCGGGCGGCGGAGCTGCCCCGCACGCTCCAACCGGGAAAGCGTCGCGGCCGCCCTGCGGGAGAGCACGTCCATGCTTTCCGGGCGCGCCCCATCCGTCAAAAGCTCCGCCGCCTGCTCCGCGGAAATGCCGAGCTCCTGCGTCAACCCGTCCAGCAGCTCACAGCCCAGGCGGTATTCCGGGCTCTCCTCATATTCCGCACGCACGCGGGCGGCTGCGTCCGGCTCGCGCATGCGCTGCCCGGCCACCGCACGGGCAATGGGTCCCTGTTTTCCTCCGTTCATCGTTCCTCCTTCCGCGCGTATCCGCCGCGCGGCGCGCCGTTTCGGCCGGCGCCTGCCAAAAATAAAAGCGGCGCGCTGTTCCCGCGCGTCGCATGTGGCCGGGGCATTTGCCCAAGGTTCCACTGTCTGCATTTTACCAGAACATTTGTGCGTATTCAACGGCATGTTTCCGGCAAATATTGTGCATTGTATATCAAACGGACGCTCTGTGCCTGTGGTCATTGCGCCCGATCCGTGATATACTAAGCTTGGAATTTCAAAGGCGTTTTTCCATGCCGCACCCGATTGACTGGAGGTACTTTTCTATGCATGAATATGAACCAATCCGCATCCGCCCGCTCACGCTGCGCGGCGTGTTCGGGATCACAGGAAAGGTCTTTGGCCGCCGCCTTGGCGCGCTCATCGGCTATAACTGCCTGTATCTTGTTGTCCTGCTCCTGATCGTGGGTATCGCCATGCTGCCCATGCTGCAGCCCCTGTTTTCGCTGCCGGATTACCAAACGTCCAATGCTGAAGCGCTGCGCATCGTTGGCGGCTCGCTCATGACGGTGATGCTCGCCCTCCTCGGCTCCCTGCTGCTTTCGCTTCTCACCCAGCCGATCTATTGCGGCACGCTGTACGGCGAACTGTCCGCGCGTATTTACGGCAGCGCAAGCTCCGTCGGCCTCATGCTTCGCCGCAGCAAGTTCAGCCTGAAGCGTTTCTTTACGACTACGCTGTGTTATCTGCTCGCCGCGTTCGCCATCGCCTTTGTGCTGAACATTTTCGTCAGCATATTCACGGCCTTCGCCACGCTCTTTGCAACGCTTGGGTCAATTCCGTCCCTTGTGGGCGGAGGCGTGTTCCATGCCGGCGCAGGCCTCATTGTGCCGCTCGTTCTTGTCTTTCTTCTCGTGTTCGTTGCAGAGCTTGCCGGCACCTCCTTTTTGCTGTTCGTTTACCCCGTTGCGGTAAATGAACCCATAAGGAACTTCGCCGCCGTCAAACGCAGTTTCCAGCTTGTGTGGAAGCGTTTCGGCCGCGTGTTTGGCTGCCTGCTCATCCTCTCCGGCATCGCGCTTGTCTTCGCGCTGATCTTCGCCGCCTGCATGTTTTTCGCGATAACGCTTTCCGGCGTAGCGGGCATTGTGCTGATCTGCCTCGCCGTGCTGCTTTACCTTGTTATGCTGCTCTTTCTGAGCCCTTACGAGGCCGCGCTTGTAACGGTGCTGTATTTCGATACCCGTACCCGGATGGAAGGCACTGCCTGGCTCGGTGAGCCGCAGCAGCCATCCGCACAGCCGCAGCAGCCGGAACCGGCCGCCTGGCAGGAACCTGTACAGGAACCCGCACCGCAGTGGGAAAACGATTCCCCGGAAGCATAGCGTGCGCCCTTCGCCGCGCATGCCGGTGCATCCCCAAAGGCTCCTTTGGCAAAGGGGCGATCCCCAGTCGCCGGGGATTGTCCCGTTCCCGCAAGCGGGAGGGAGCCTCGGCCGCGCCCGTTTGAAAGTCAATCAAACAACACCATAACATAATAATAAAGGGAGGAACCCATGGAACTGAAAAGCAGAAAGGATATGAACCCCGAATTTATGTGGGATTTCACCCACATGTTCCCCACGAAGGAAGCGTGGGAAGCCGCTTATAAAGAAGCGGAGGCCATGACGGCCGGCCTCGCCGCCTATGAGGGCACACTCGGCGAAAGCGCAGCCGCGCTGCAAAAGGGCCTTGATGCGGTGAATGCCGCAGGCGAAAAGCTGGAGCGCGTGTATCTTTACGCCATGCTGCACAAGGCGGGCGACAACGGTGACCCGGAATATCAGGCGATGGACGCACGCTGCACCACGCTATATGTCTCCTTCCAGATGGCGACCGCCTTCCTCACCCCGGAGATCCTTTCCATCCCGGAGGAAACGCTTGCCGCCTACATGAAGGAGGAGGGCCTTGCGACCTACCGCCACATGGTGGAAGATATGTGCCGTGCCCGGGCGTATACGCTCGATGCCGCGCGCGAGCGCATGCTCGCCCAGCTTTCGGACGCCGCACAGACGCCGGACAACAGCTTCACCATGCTTGAAAGCGTGGATATGACCTTCCCCGCCATCACCGATGAAGCGGGCAACGAAGTCACCCTCACCCACGGCAACTTCGGCGTATACCGTGAAAGCACAGACCAGCGTGTGCGCCGCGAATCGTTTGAAAAATACTTCGGCGAGTTCAAGCGCTACATCAACACCTTCGCCGCCATGTATGCAGGCTCCGTGAAGTTCGACACGTTCTTCGCTTCCGTGCGCGGCCACAAGAGCGCGTGTGAAGCCGCACTGTTCTCGAACAATGTGCCCATCTCCGTGTACGACAGCCTTGTGGAGGCCATCCACTCCCGTCTCGGCACCATGCGGCAATACCTCGAGCTGCGCAAACGCGTGTTGGGTCTTGATGCGCTCAATATGTACGACCTGTACAACCCGATGCTTGAAAGCGTGGAATTCAAGGTCACGTATGAAGAAAGCAAGGCGCTTGTAAAGGAGGCGCTCAAGCCGCTCGGCGAAGAATACGGCAAGCTGCTTGATAAAGCCTATGCCGAACACTGGATGGACGTTTACGAAAACAAGGGCAAAACCACCGGCGCATTCTCCTGCGGCGTACATGGCGTGCATCCCTACGTGCTTTTGAACTTCACCGACACGCTGGACGATGCCTTCACCATGGCGCACGAGCTCGGGCATGCCATGCATTCCTACAAATCCAGCGAAACGCAGGATTATGCCAACCATGATTACCGCATCCTCGTTGCGGAAGTTGCCTCCACGGTGAACGAGGTGCTGCTCACAAAGCATCTCCTGAAAACCGAAACGGACAAAAAACGCCGCGCGTATATTCTCAACCACTTCCTCGAGGGGTTCCGCACCACCGTGTTCCGGCAAACGCTCTTCGCCGAATTCGAGCGCAAAGCGCATGAGATGGAACAGGCGGGCGAACCGCTCACCGCGCAGTCGCTCAACAAGGTGTACCGCGATTTGAACGAGCTGTATTATGAGGGCGCTGTCGTCAACGATCTGATGGAGATCGAATGGGCGCGCATTCCGCATTTCTACAATGCGTTCTATGTCTACCAGTATGCAACGGGCTTCTCCAGCGCTGTAGCCATCGCAAGCCGCATTCTCACAACGGGCGATCCTTCGGATTACCTGCGTTTCCTCACGCTCGGCGGCAGCGATTATCCTCTGGCGGAGCTCAAGGTCGCAGGCGTGGATCTCACGAAGCCCGATGCCGTGCTTTCCGCGCTCGATGTGTTCCAAGCCTCGCTCGACGAGCTCGAGGCGCTGCTCAAGGAAATCTGAAAGGAGCCGGCCATGTACGAAGGAATTGACGAAAGCGCACTGCGCGACTATATCCTCAACAAGTTCACTGCGGAAGGGGATTTCGATTTTCTGAAGGAGGGCGAGCTGCCTGCCATCGTGGACGCCATGCGCGGCTTCGATGAGGAATACATGCGCGCTTCCGGTGCGAATGAGGGCGAAATTTATGATGACGATGACGCATATGAGCTCATCTTCACCCGCCTCCAGGCCGCCTATCCGCAGTATAAGATGTACTGCATGCGCCTTGCGGAAGATTATCTCGATTTCGTGGAAGAGTACCTTGCCTCGGTTGATGCAATCGATTGGGAATAAACCTTAAGCCTTCCTGCAACCCCGGGATGCCCGATGCACATCAGGTATCCCGGGGTTCTTTTTCCCGCCGTGCCGCCATTGTCCCCGCGCTGCATGAACCCTGAAAAACTCCCGCAAACGGGCACGCAACAAATCGTGTCTTGACGGAGAGTGCGTCTGTCGGTACCCTGCATTCGAGGTGATGCGAAATGACAATCAACAAAAACCTGCGGGATCTCCGCCAAATTTCAGGCATGACGCAGGAGGAGGTCGCAAGCCGGGTCGGCCTGACAAGGCAGGCAATTTCAAGCTATGAATCCGGCAGAACCGAGCCCGATCTCGACATGCTCGTCAGGCTTGCCGGGCTGTATCAGGCAGATGTTTCCGACATTCTGTATGGGAGCAGCCACGCGCAGAGGAAACTGCATACCGTGCGGGGCATTGCAGCCGCCGTTTTCGCCGCTGTGCTGCTGCTTCTTTTTTTCGCTTCCGCTCTGCTTTTGTTTATGAACACCTGCCTCCCCGTTCCGATGGGCGTTCCGGCGCCGGTAACGGATCCATCCATGGAACAGCTCATCAAAACCCGCTTTGCTCTGCATGATGTCCGCAACGTGCTTTTGGGCATTTCACAGGCTGTTTCAAAGGTTGGCTGCCTGATCCTTGCGGTTTTGCTGGTAGGTTTGAAAAACCTGCCGTCCCTTAAAAAATGTCTCCTTACAGCGCTTGTTTATGTGCTCTGCGCCGCCGCCTGCACCATTCCCTTCGGAGCGTTCGACCCCATTTACCGCTATGCGGACTATGTGCTCGCCCTGCTCTGCATTCTTCCGCCCGCCCTTCTTCTGTTGCTCTGGCGTGTTGTTCTCGGGTTGCTGAAGAACCGCCGCGCAAACGCGGAAGAAACCCGCCCGCAGAAGTGACGCGGCATGTATGATTTTCCGGCGCCCTGCAAAGGCTTCTTGCAGGGCTTTTTTCTTTTCTCTCTTTTTCCTTGCGCAAGGCGCTTGCTTTTGGTAAGATAAATTTGTTAAAAGGGGGAGGATGTGGTTCTTTACGGATCACCGCATTTTTCCGCAAAACGCACCCATATTTTATATTTCAGGAGGATTGCGCTTTGGAACTCTTCGGCGAGCTTTTTGGCAACGTGCTCAATTTCACGTGGCAGCAGGGGCTGATGGTGCTCATCGGCTTCGTGCTGATTTACCTTGCGATTAAGCATGACATGGAGCCCGCGCTCCTGCTTCCCATGGGCTTTGGCGCGGTGCTTGTAAACCTTCCGTTCGTAAATACGGAGGCTATCGAAACGCTGTTCAACGCGGGCATTGCAAGCGAGCTGTTCCCGCTGCTGCTCTTCATCGGCATCGGTGCGATGATTGATTTCGGCCCCCTGCTCTCCAACCCCAAGATGTTCCTCTTTGGCGCAGCGGCGCAATTCGGCATCTTCTTCACGCTGTGCCTCGCCATGCTCTTCGGATTTGATCTGAAGGATGCGGCTTCCATCTCCATCATCGGCGCGGCAGACGGCCCAACCTCCATCTATGTGGCCAATTACTTCAATTCCAACTATCAGGGGCCGATCATGGTCGCCGCCTATTCCTACATGGCGCTTGTGCCCATTGTGCAGCCGCCGGTCATTCGTGCCATTACCACGAAAAAGGAGCGCATGATCCGCATGCCCTATCAGCCAAGCTCTGTCTCAAAGGGCACAAAGATCATTTTCCCAATCTTTGTCACCATCGTCGCGGGCACCATTGCACCCAAATCCGCAGAGCTGATCGGCTTCCTCATGTTCGGCAACCTTGTGCGGGAATGCGGCGTGCTTGACAGCCTTTCGGCAAGCGCGCAGAAGGAGCTTGCAAACCTCATCACGCTGCTGCTTGGCATTTCCGTTGCGTTTAAAATGAAGGCCGAACTGTTTGTTACGCCCGAAACGCTCCTCATCATCGCGCTCGGTCTCGTCGCGTTCGTGTTCGACACCGTGGGCGGCGTGCTGTTTGCAAAATTCCTGAACCTGTTCAGCAAGAATAAGGTGAACCCGATGATCGGCGCGGCCGGCATTTCCGCCTTCCCGATGGCCTCGCGCGTGGTTCACAAGATGGGCCGTACGGAAGATCCGGACAATTTCCTTCTGATGCACGCCGCGGGCGCAAACGTTTCAGGCCAAATCGCTTCCGTCATCGCGGGCGGCCTGATCATTACCCTCATCGAAAACCTGCTGTAAGGAGGTATGCATATGCTTTCGTGGAATCCTGAAACCCTTGCCGTCACGCTGCCCATCATGCTCAAGGGCATGGTCGGCATTTTCGCTGTCATCATCGTCATCTGGGGCTTCGTTGCCCTGCTCAACCGCATCGCCGGAAAAAAAGGAAAGTAGGCGACTTCCGGCACGCCTCCGCCTGCGGCTCACATGCCGGTTTTCCCCGGATTCCGGGCTGTTTTGCGCAACTCGACGCAGCGTCGGTTGCCAAAGAGCGCATTTGCGCGTATGCTTGGCGCAAGGTGAATCGCACCGGGCCGGGTGTCCGGCCGACAAGAAACGGAGGGTACCATGAAGCAGTATGAAAAAACGGGCGCGCTCATCGCTTCCGTCCGCAAAGAAAAAGGGCTCACGCAAAAAGAGCTTGCAGTGACGCTGCATGTTTCGGATACTACGGTTTCCAAATGGGAGCGCGGCATCGGCTTCCCGGATGTTTCGCTCGTGGAACCGCTTGCGGCAGCGCTTGGTTTGACCATTGGCGAACTGTTCGCAGGCGAACGCGCGGCAGAGCCGCTTCCGCAGGAATGTGAAGCGTTGCTTTCGGGCGTGCTTACGGAATCCAACGCCCAAAGCCGCAGAAAGCGCCGGGAGGATCGCATCGCATTCGCAGTCGCGCTCGGCATCCTGATTTTAATTGCCGTCCCGCTGCTGTTCTTCCGGGCAAAGCAGTCCGCCGTGCTGCGCGGAACATACATCAGCCCCCGACCGGAAGAAACGGTCACTTGGGAGGAAGGGAGCGAGAGCGCCGTCATTACGCTGAGCCGCCCGAATGTCACCGTTCAGCTTTCCGCCGGTTGGCCGGACGCAGCCGGCGTGGGCAAGTATACGCTGTATCTTGATAGCCGCATGGTGGAAGAAGGGACCTATGTGGCCAACGGCGACGGCACCTTCACGCTCACCGGGGCCTGGGCAGACGGCACGCCGCGCATCTTTTTCGCGGAACCGCGGGAGGATGGCTCCTTCCGCATCCTGCTGCCTGCACTCGACGGGAATAGGCCCATTCTGCTTGAAAAGGTGGGCGATGTTCCTTGCTATATCGGCACGGTCTATGGCGATGAAGCGGAATACCGCAAAAAGTACATGCAGCCCGCTGCATAAACGCCCACGAGCATCCAAGTCCCACCAACAAAACGCGGCCCGGAGCTACTTACGCTCCGGGCCGCTTATTTTTCGCGTTATCGCTGCGGGGGCTTCGGATCTGAAATAATCCCCGCGATGTAATCAATTGAAACATTGTAAAGCTCTGCCAGGCGGATAATGAGCTCAAATGGCGGCTCGCGCTTTCCTTGTTCATAGTTGGTATATGTGGTTTTGTGCATATGCAACAGCTTTGTCAGCTCGTTCTGCGTTAAGTCCGCATCCTCGCGCAAATCGCGCAGCCTGGGATAATACCGCATTGCACGCCACCCTTTCCTTTTTCACAAGCCCATCCGCTGAGGCTATTTTCGCACAGTACAACATACGTTGTTGACAAAATACATCAAATGTTGTATTATGCGTTAAAATACCTCTTTTGTGTTAGGGTGTACCGCTCGCGTGCCCTTATGTTAACTTTTGAATTTTGGGGGGATTTTCCACGATGCCCACATACCCCGGGCCGTTCCTTCAGGCGGCCTGTACGGCCTGTCAGGCGCCGCTGACTGTTGCGCTCGGCCTTAAGCACGTGATGTGCCCGCATTGCGGCATGATAAATTATGTGCCGGATGCGGTTATGCTCTATGCGTCCCTGCAGCGTGAAGCGCAGTCTCCTCCGGCTGTGCCCCACAAAAAATAACAATTCCCCGCCCTTTGGCCGAATTATGGATTGAAGGGCTGGGATTTTTGGTTTACAATAAAAAGGAATCTTATCCGTAAACCGAGATGTTTTCATCAAATATAACACGGAGGTAAAGCATATGGGCATCATCAAAGCAGTTGTAGGCGCAATCGGCGGCGGCTTGGCCGATTCATGGCTCGAGGTATACGAGTCCGATTCCATGAACGACGCAACCGTATTCACCACGGGCGTAAAGGTTCGCCAGGGCGACAAGCGCAGCTCCAACACAAAGGGAACCGAAGATACCGTCTCCAACGGCTCCATCATTCACGTGTATGACAACCAGTGCATGCTGCTTGTGGACGGCGGCAAGGTCGTGGATTACACGGCCGAGCCCGGTTACTACAAGGTCGATCAATCCAGCATGCCCTCGCTCTTTAACGGAGAGCTCGGCGCCTCCGTGAAGGAAACGTTCTCCCGCGTGAAATACGGCGGCGTGCCCTCCGGCAAGCAGAAGGTGTTCTTCATCAATCTGCAGGAGATCAAGGGCATCAAGTTTGGCACGCGCAATCCGCTGCAATATTACGACAATTTCTATAATTCCGAGCTGTTCCTGCGCGCGCATGGCAGCTATTCCATCAAGATTACCGACCCGCTGAAGTTCTACACAGAGGCCGTCCCGCGCAATGCGAGCCGTGTGGACATCACGGACATCAATGAGCAGTACCTCAACGAATTCCTTGAGGCGCTGCAGGCGGCCATCAACCAGCTTTCCGCAGATGGCGAGCGCATCAGCTTCCTGCCTTCCAAAGGCCGCGAGCTTTCCAAGTATATGTCCACCACGCTGGATGAGGATTGGCGTCAGATGCGCGGCATGGAGATTCAGGCCGTCGGCATCGCCAGCCTCTCCTATGATGAGGAATCCCAGAAGCTCATCAACATGCGCAACCAGGGCGCAATGCTTTCCGACCCTTCCGTGCGCGAAGGCTATGTGCAGGGCGCAATGGCGCGCGGCGTGGAAGCTGCGGGCAGCAACAGCGCAGGCGCAGCACAGGCGTTTATGGGCGTTGGCATGGGCATGAACGCGGGCGCAGGCATGGCAGGCGCATTTTCGCAAGCCAACCAGCAGCAGATGTATCAGCAGCAACAGCAGCGCGCTGCGGCTCCGCAGGAGGAAGCGCTGCCTGCCTGGGTATGCGCCTGCGGCACCAAAAATTCGGCCAGCATGAAGTTCTGCGGCGAGTGCGGCGCGAAAAAGCCCGAACCCAAGCCCGAGCCCACGGAGTGGACGTGCGCCTGCGGCGCGGTGAACCCCGTTGCAATGCGCTTCTGCCCGGAATGCGGCGCCAAGAAGCCCGAAGCTTCGGCTGCTCCTGCGCCGGAAGCTCCAAAGCCGCCGAGAGCCGCGTTCTGCGCGGAATGCGGCGCCAAGCTTGATCCTGCCGCGCGGTTTTGCGCCGAGTGTGGTGCACGCGTAGAGGAATAAAAAAACGGATGAAGGGGCGCGCATGCGCCCCTTTGCTGTCGAAAAACTAAGGTTCCCCGCTTCTCCATCTTTCAAATCCGGAAAGGGAATTTGCGCCATGAAACGCCTCCTCGTTTTCTTCTGCACCGCTCTGCTTCTGCTTTCCGCCTGTGCCACGCCTCCGCCTGCGGCAACGCCCATGCCCGTGGAATCACCCAAAACGCCGGAGCCTCCTATAAAAACGCCCGCGCCCACAAGGACGCCGGAGCCAGCCGTTCCTCCGGAGCTTGCGGTGTCCGAAGCGCTGGTGCAGGAGGTGTATCTGCGCCTTTGCGCGCCGGAATTTGAAGGGCGCTTTGCCGGAAGCGACGCCAATGCGCGCGCGGGCGAATACCTTGCCGGATTGCTTTCGGAATACGGCTATGCGCCGTTGCTTGGCGATTCCATGCTCGTTCCTTATTCCGCGCCGTTGGGCGATCCGGGCATGCTGGAGGCCACGGCGGAACTTCATTTTCCGAATGGCGGCATGCGTTCCCTTGCAATCGGTGCGGATTATGCCTTTCGCCTCCCGTGGGAGGATGTTTCGCTTGCGCTTCCCCTCGCGCTTGACGCTGCAACAGCGGCGGACGGCAGCGCCTTCCTGCTGACGGAGAACCGTTCCCCTTCCGCGCCTTACGCCGTCATAGAAAGCGATCCGCTCACCGTCCAAAAGCATGTGCGTGCGAACGAGCACGGCCTTCACCTGTACGTTACGCCGGAAATCGCCGCCCTTTGTAAAACGCCCGGCGCCGAGCTGCGCTTTTCCGCCAAAGCTTCCGCATGGGAAGGAACGGCGCATAACGTTGTGGCCGTGCTGCCCGGCGCGGACCGCAGCCGGGCCATGATCCTCGGCGCGCATTTTGACGGTACCGGCACCTGGGGCGGTGTGCTGTATCCCTCTGCGCTGGATAATGCCTCCGGCGCGGCTGCGCTCATCGGCGCCGCTTCCGTTCTTGCGGAGCGCCAGCTTCCATTTGATGTTGTGTTCGCCCTGTTCAACAGTGAAGAAAATTCTCTGCGCGGCTCGGCTGCGCTGGCCGAGCAGTTGCTTGCCCGGTATGACGCAATGAATCTCATAAATCTCGATTGCCTTGGATATGCCGGAGCAGAGCCTTTTTCCTTTGCTTTCCTGACTGAATCCAACGCGTTTGCAAAGGCGCTCTGGCCCTATCTTCAGCATGTGGGCTACCCGCCGTACTGGACCGATTCCACGATCAGCTCCGATCATCTTTCTTTCAGCGAACGCGGCATCCTTTCCATTACGCTGCTGGAATATCCGGATTCCGGAGCGTATTGCCACATGCCGCAGGATACGCCTGACCGGCTTTGCGCAGAGCGCATCGCTGCCGTTGCAGCGGGGGTCGTTACCTTCCTTCTGCATCAGGAAGCGCCGCTTAATTTTGCCCTTCCGCTCCCGTGATCCTTTGCGTTTCATGCCCAAACATGGTATGATGTTGCATATTGCATCTGAAACGAGGATTTTTTATGGATCATCAGCCCGTGGTTACGGCGGTTCTTTTTGATTTGGACGGTACGCTTCTGCCCATGGATCAGAATGCGTTTATCCATACCTATTTCGGCGCTTTGGCTCGGAAAGTTGTGCCGCTTGGCTTTGCGCAGGAGCCCTTCCTTGCTTCCATGTGGAAAGGCACGAGCGCAATGCTTCAAAACGATGGTACGCGCACCAACCGGGAAGCGTTCTGGGATGCGTTTGCATCCGTTTGGGGGGAAGAGGCTCGCTCGCTCGAAGCTGCTCTGGTCGGCTTTTATGGAAACGAATTCAACGTCGCGCGCACCGTGGTAGGGAAAGTGCAACCCGTGCGGGCGCTGCTTGACGCCCTGCGCGCACGCGGCCTTACGCTCTGCCTTGCAACAAACCCCGTCTTCCCGCGCGTAGCGGTGGAAACGCGCCTTTCCTGGGTCGGGCTTTCCTTCTCGGATTTCTCGCATGTCACCACCTACGAAACAGCGCGTTTCTGCAAGCCCAGCTTAGGGTATTACCGGGAAACGCTTGCGGCCATCGACAAAGCGCCCGGCGAATGCCTGATGATCGGCAACAACCCGGTGGACGATATGTCCGCATTGCAGCTCGGCCTTTCGGGCTTTTTGCTGACGGATTATCTTGAAAACGAAACGGGCGTGGATATCTCCCGTTATCCGCGCGGGGGATTTCCGGCGCTTGTGGAATTTCTCGAAGCGCAGCTCGGGGAAAAACTTTTTTCCTGAATTTTCCACAAATCCTCTTTACAGGTGGTTCAGCGTGTGTTATGATAATAACATAACAAAGACGTGGATCCACATTCCCAATTCAGGATGATTTGTACCCAACTTGTCGCACCATTCGGTTTATGAACGAGTTTTTTCGGACGTATTGGAAAGGGGTGTTTCCATTGGGCCATTTTTTCAGTAGGTTTTTGTGAACGAATCACAGGTATATCCGTTGCTATCAAGTAAATAAATCGAAGCAAACAAGCAATTAACAAGCAAAGGTTCATTGAATACGATACTTTTTGGTAGCCTCAGCAGAAGGCGGTGAGCGCGGCTCATCGCCTTCCTTTTGCATCCGCGCATCTCGCATTTTCGCTTAAACTGTATTATACTGGTGATACCATCGGTATAACACAACAGGAGAGTGGAAGTATGAGCGAACCGATCGTCTTTGTTGACAGGCGCAATACCGATTGCGCAAAGTGGGACAACCTGAAAGCCATGTTCGGCGAGGCGGATTTGCAGGCCATGTGGGTTGCGGACATGGATTTCAAGGTTCCCGCCTGCGTGCTTGAAGCGCAGCGGAATTACCTTGACATGGGCGCACAGGGATATTATAAAGTGCCCGAACGCTACTATGACGCCTTTATTGCCTGGGAAAAGGCGCGCCACGGCTACGCGGTCGCGCGGGAGCACATCCGCTTTTCTCCGGGCGTGGTGGCCGCCTTCAACTGGTTCATTCAAATCATGACCGACCCGGGCGATGCTGTCATCGTGCTCACTCCCGTGTATTATCCCTTCCTCAACGCGGTAAAAGACAACGGCCGAACGCTTGTGATGTGTGACCTTATCAAGCGCAATGGCCTTTACACCGTGGATCTCGACAAATTTCGCCGCGACATCGTGGAAAACAATGTGCGCGCGTTCATCCTTTCTTCCCCGCATAACCCCGTCGGCCGGGTATGGACGGAAGAGGAGCTCAAAGGCATGCTCGATATCTGCCGTGCGCATGGCGTGTTCGTGATTTCCGATGAAATCCACCATGATATCGTGTTCGCGCCCGCAAAGCACATTCCAAGCGCCACTGTGGGCAGTTATGATGCAAACCTTGTCACGCTGACCGCGCCAAGCAAAACCTTCAACCTTGCGGCGTGCCAGAATTCAATTGTCATCATTCCGGATGCAGGCATCCGCAAGCGGTTTGATGCGTATGCCTCCCGCGTATGCATGCAGTCCGGCAATCCCTTCGGCTATATCGCCGCCGAAGCCGCTTACACCCACGGCCTGCCCTGGCTGACGGAAGTGCTCTCGATCATCGAAGGGAATTACCGCTTTGTGAAGGAGACACTGGCGCAGCGCCTGCCCCGGGCGGAAGTTGCGCCGCTGCAGGGCACCTATCTGCTTTGGGTTGACCTAAGCGCATACCTTGCGCCTGATGAAATGAAAGCGTTTATGCAGGGAAAATGCCGCCTTGCCTTCGATTACGGCGACTGGTTCGGCGGCGAACGCTTCGGCTCCTGTGTGCGCATGAATCTTGCGACCTCCCGCGCGCTGGTGGAAACCGCCGTAACGCGCATCGTCGAAAACCTGCGCGCATAAAAGCAGCGCAAAGCAAGAAGCTGCTCGGGCTGGCGGAACAGCCGGGCAGCTTTTGATTGGTCCAACATCCCCCCTGCCTCCGAAGGGCCTGCGGGTTGGCCCGGCGGTTTTAAAGGATCAGCTCGTAATACCCGTCAGCAGCGATGTGCGCGGCGTCAAGCGCTTCCCGGATTCGTTCCCTTGCCTCTACGTCTGCCATCCACGCCATGCCGCACCCCGCAGTTATCTCTCTTGGCACGGGAATGAGCCTTCCGGGAAGCCCCTTTTCCCCGCAAAGGCATTCCGATGCCATGGCTGCTGCGGTTGTATGGAAGGTGATTATCAGGCGAAGCCGCTTCTCTCTCATTCTGCTATCCTCTTTACGGCAGCGATCGCCGCATCAATCTCGGCCTCCGTATTAAAATATCCAAAGCTGAAACGCACGGCGCCCTGTTCTTCCGTGCCGAGCGCGCGGTGCATCCGCGGTGCGCAGTGCGCGCCGGGGCGCGTTGCAATACCGTAGCGTTCCGAAAGCTCATCGGACACCGCGCCTGCGTCATGCTCCCCTATGTTCAGGGCGACGATCGGACTCCTGTCCTTTGAGAAATCTCCGTATACCACAACGCCGCTGATATTCTTTACGCCATCGTAAAAACGGCGCATAAGCGCATGCGTGTGCGCATGTATGTTCTCCATCCCGATTTCGTTGATGTAATCTACCGCCGCACTCAGGCCCGCGATTCCGTGGCCATTGAGCGTGCCGGCCTCAAGCCGCGTCGGATACTCTTCGGGTTGGGTCTTGCTGTAGGACTGCACCCCCGAGCCGCCGACCTGAAAGGGGCGGATTTCTATCCCCTCTGCTATGCACAGGCCGCCCGTGCCCTGCGGACCCATAAGCCCCTTGTGCCCCGTAAAGCACAGCACATCTATGCCCATTTCCTGCATGTTGATCGGGAAACACCCCGCCGTCTGCGATGCATCGACGATAAACGTTATGCCATGTTCATGCGCAAACGCGCCTATGCGGGCAACATCCAGCATATCACCCGTAAGGTTGGATGCATGCGTGCAAACGATTGCCCGCGTGTTTGGCCTTACCAGCCGCTTAAAGTCCGCATAATCAACCCCGCTGCGCTTATCCAAAGGAACGAAGCTAAGCTGTACGTCGCTTTCTGCCTCAAGGCGATACAACGGACGCAGCACGGAATTGTGTTCCAAGTCAGTGGATATAACGTGGTCTCCCGGGCAGATGATCCCTGCGATCGCGATATTCAGCGCCTCCGTAGAATTCGAAGCGAACACAACATGATCCGCTTCGCAGCCAAACAGCAGCGCGAGCTTAACCCTGGCGCCGTAAACCGTGCGTGCAGCGCAAAGCGCGCCTGCATGCGTTCCCCGCGCGCTGTTGCCCATGCTGTCCATGGCTTGCGCTACGGCCTTTATCACCTGCCGGGGTTTATGCAGGGTAGTCGCAGCATTGTCGAGGTAAATCACGGGCGAATGACCTTTGACGCGCCGTTGAGCTTTTCAACGATGGCGTACATGTTTGTTACGCTGCCTACAGCGAGCTTGTCGGTGAGGCCATAGAAATTCAAGCAGGTGCCACAGGTAAGTATTTCGACCCCCTGCGCTTCCATGCTCTTGAGGTCTTCCACGGATACCGCGCCTTCAACCGTGAGTTTTGTTCCGCCGTTATAAAAAAGTATCGCCTTGGGAAGCACTTCAAGTTGGGATATGGCATATAGGAAGCCCTTCATGAGCGTTGCGCCCAGCGCATCATCGCCTTTTCCCATCACATTGGAGCCAACCGCTACAACAACGTCCCCTCTTGCATCAGGGATGCATACGGCAGGCGTATCGCTCACAGTTACAGCGCCTTCAAGTGTCATGGTTACAACAAATTCCATTTCGCCGGTCTTTACACTCGCAACCTTTACCCCCTTGCTGTTCGCAAGCCGGTTCAGGTTCTGTACCGCTACCTCATTGTCCACATGCACTTCGAGAATGCCCGCTTCCTGCATTTCATTGAGTGCTTTTGTGGCCTTTATCACGGGAATAGGACACGGATCGCCGATAGCGTTCACCGTTATTGCCTTCATACTCTCTCTAAGCACCTCCTGCAAAGTTTTCTCACTTCTCCATCATTTCCAAATGCGGTTCATGCCATTCTTCGGTTCTCCATACAAAAGCTCGTCCCCAAAGGGCACTGTTTCAAAACATTTTAACTTCCAAATACACAAACACGCAAGGTCGGAATGTTGGGATATATCCCCTATCTCATAAGTATTTCAAATTATAGAACAAATCCAACATTCCATCCAATAGATCAAACCGATAATATATGCATGTCAATCCATGCTGCCGATAGAAATGCATCCCTGTATCGCCCACTGTGCACAGCTTCAGTCCCAAGCCATGGTGCGGCAAGGTCGTGCAGCGTAGCCGCAGGAGCGGCGTCCTCGTGCGCC